>Ga0272443_10000460_pt1 | contig 75542 bp, 83 predicted proteins | sample SSMAcet12_FD_193581 | JGI IMG/M metagenome (GOLD analysis project Ga0272443, IMG submission 193581) | Marine sediment archaeal communities from Little Sippewissett salt marsh, Falmouth, MA, United States - SSM-Acet-12 | ecosystem: Environmental > Aquatic > Marine > Wetlands > Sediment ...
TTTGATCTCCATATACGCCTCCAAAAGATGTGTGGTGTAAAATTGCCTCAGCGATTGTATGGCATTGCGCCGGAAAGATTTTTATTGCAAAAGACCGGTGATTTTTCAATACATTCTGAAACCATGACAGGAGTTTGCGAACTCGAATGATCGAGATTTTATAGGGGTTGTCAGAATTTCGTTCCGTTTCATCTGGCTTGGTTTGCCGCTGGATGAGCAACTTTCGCGATTCAGGAGCCGCCGCCCATGAAGACCATGGCCTCCCAGCTTTCCCTTTTATTCAGGCTCGGCCAGAGAAAAAGCAACGTCCGGTTGCTGATCAAATTCGCCTGTGTGCTGATGTTTTTTTTCGTTGCCTACAGCGTTCTGTTTCATATGATCATGCTCTACGAAGGCCGGGAATATTCCTGGATCACCGGTTTTTATTGGACGCTGACGACCATGTCCACCCTCGGCTTCGGCGACATTACCTTCGGCAGCGATCTGGGAAAATTTTTTTCGGTGGTAGTGCTCCTCAGCGGCATCGTGTTTTTGCTGGTAATGCTCCCCTTTACCTTCATTCAGTTCTTTTACGCCCCCTGGCTCGAAGAGCAAAACAAAGCCCGCGCGCCCCGCGCGGTGCCGGAAAGCATGTTCGGCCATGTGATCTTCACCCATTTTGATGCGGTCACCGCAAACCTGACTGAAAAATTGGGCCAATACGGGATCGACTACGTCATCCTGGTTTCCGAGCTTCAGAAGGCGCTCGACCTGCACGACCAGGGCTATGCGGTGGTGTTCGGCGAAATGGACGATCCGCAGACCTATCGCCGCTTGAATATCGAACGGGCGATTCTGGTGGTCGTTTTAAACGATGACATCTCCAGTACGAACATCATCTATACCATCCGGGAAACCGCCGGCACCGTGGCCACGGTCACCAATGCCGACGTGGACGATTCCCTCGATATCCTGCAACTGGCCGGAAGCACCCATGTCTTTCAGTTCACCAAGCTGCTGGGAAAGGCCCTGGCCCGCCGGGTGCTGGGGGTGAGCACCAAGGCCAATATCGTCGGCCGCTTCGACCAGTTGCTCATCGCCGAGGCGCCGGCCATGAGAACATGGCTGCAGGGAAAAACCCTGGCCGAAAGCGGTTTGCGCCAGATTACCGGAATGACCGTGGTCGGCCTCTGGGAGCAGGGTCGGTTCCGGAATCCCGCCCCGCAGGCCGAAATCGGCGAATCCACCGTCCTGCTGCTGGCCGGCACCGAAGCGCAGTTGGACCGGTTCGACCGGACCATCGGAGGCAGCGCCGAAGAAAACCCGAGCAAGGGGCCGGTGGTGGTGCTGGGCGGCGGCCGGGTCGGCCAGGCAGTGGCCGACACCCTGAAGTCACGCGGCATCGACTACCGGGTGGTGGAAAAAAAGGCCGGCATCGCCTCAAAGGACCCCCGCATCATCCAGGGAAGCGCGGGCGATCTGGAAGTCCTGGAAAAGGCCGGGATCAACGAAACCCCGTCGATCATCATCACCACCCACGACGACAACCTGAACATCTACCTGACGATTTATTGCCGGCGTCTCCGGCCGGACGCCCAGATTATCAGCCGGGCCAGCCTCGACCGCAACATCAACACCCTTCACCGGGCCGGCGCCAATCTGGTCATGTCATACAGTTCGCTGGTCACTGCCACCATCCTGAACTTGCTCCAGCCCCAGAAGATGCTGATGCTTTCTGAAGGAATCCACGTATTCCGCACCGGCCTGAGCCCGAAACTGGAAAACAGGGCACTGCTCGACATCCGGGTGCGCGAGAATACCGGCTGCAGCGTGGTGGCTGTCAGGAGAAAAGGCCAATCGATCATCAACCCGGACCCCACGATCGTTTTAGAGCAGGGCGACGAACTGGTGCTGATCGGCACGGCAGAATCCGAAAAAATGTTCACCGAGCAATATCCGGCAAGTGCATAGGAGGCGCTGCGCCTGGGTATATGTGGGCAATATTAATGATGCCATCGAGCACCAAGGCCCGCCATTAAAAATCCTCGGCGTCCTCTTTTTTCAATCCCATTGCCTGTGCCCGTTTGAGCCACTGCCGGCGGGCTGCGGCACGAAGATCGGCCACCTGATCGGTTTCATCAACGATCTCGATTCCCAGCAAGGTTTCGAGAATGTCTTCCATGGTCAGGATTCCGGCGACGTCTCCGTGTTCGTCGACCACGAGCGCTGCATGCTGCCGGTCCTTTAAAAACCGCTCGAAGAGATGGAGCAGGGGTGCTTTTTCCGGGACTGCCGACAGATCCCGCCCCAGGGCCGTCAACGGTTTGTCTTGATTGCCGGCCGAGGCTTCCCGGTAGATGTCGCTTTTCAATACAAACGCGTCGATGGCATCCGGGTCTTCCTGGAACACCGGAATCCGGGAAAACTGGATGTCCGGATACGTTTTGACAACCTCTCCGACGGTAATTGTTTCCGGAAGCCTGAACATGACCGTTCGCGGTGTCATGATGTCTTCCGCCCTCAGTTTGCGGAGGTGCAGCAGGTTTTTGATAATGGAGGACTCCTGTTCTCCAAACAGCCCCTCTTCGAGCCCCAGCTCGGCGATGGCCCGCAGTTCATCTCGGCTGAAGCTGAATCCTTTTCGCCTTCTTGCCATGAGGCGGGTAAGCTGGACGGACAACAGCACCAGCGGGTAAAGCAGCACGATCATCGCTGAAAGAATGCGGGCCGAGACCGGCGCAAGTTCCCGCCAGTAGAGCGCGCCCAGGGTCTTGGGGATGATTTCGGAAAGAACCAGGATCAAGAAGGTCAGCACGGCCGAGGTAACGGCTAGGCTTCCGCTTCCGAACACCAGCAGCGCCTGGGCGCCGACCCCGGCTGCGCCCACCGTGTGGGCGATGGTGTTGAGGCTGAGGATGGCGGCAAGGGGGCGTTCGATATCTGCCTTCAGCTTGCGTATCCGCCGGCCAATCCTGGGAGACCTTTTTTCAAACGCCGACGCATAGCTGGGAGTGATCGACAACAGCACCGATTCGAGAAGAGAGCAGAGAAAGGATACGCCCAGGGCGAGAAAGAGGTAGAAAAGAAGCAGATTCATTTGGCTTTCTTCTCAGGTGGAATGTCGGAACCGCAAAACTTGCACCGAACAGGCGTGCCCATCATGTTTGAAGGAATGATCTGGGGTTTCCTGCATTTCGGACATACCCGCTTCAAGCGTTTGATCGAGCTGAATATCGATGCCAGAAAGTATGGATTCATATCTGCACCATTTGCTGCGGCCGAGTCAAGCAAATGGCCCGGTGCGATGCAGTTGGCCGCACCTGAGAAATCCCCGTTTTCCCGGCGTCCGGGGTTCTATGTCGGCGGCCTTTCGATGCCTTGGCACCGTATCGGCCGTGTCGGGGATCAAAATCGTCCCATCGGCGATCTGGCGAAAGCCCCGGATCACGAAACGCTCATCGATCTTCGGCCGGGTCCTCATGTTGAATTCCTTGAGATAGGAAGCCATCAGCATATCGCGGATCGTCCGGTGAAAAGATTCGGGTTCGGCCCCTTGGCTGCCGTTGGGGAACACGTCTTCGTATGCCTCTGCCACGGCGCCGAAGATTTTCGGGCTGTGGGTCAGGCTGGTAATGTAGATGCTTTTCAATCCGGCGCGCAGCAAAGTATACAGACAGCTCCACTTTTCTTCGGACATCCACAGACCCGGACGATGAAAAATCTCATATGTAAAATGCTTGAACCGAAAGCGGTAGTAGTTCATTTTGCCTTTTTCCCGATGCCGGTCCCGGTCAGGGCTCGGCGGAAGGATTGGCGGGCTTCCATGATGATCGAAATAATATCTTAAAATGATACCGCAACGCGAAAAAGCAAACGGTAAACGTCGATCTCCCCCCCGAGGGCGGTTGCCGGTCTGCCCGTCCATCCTGCCGGACCGCCCCCCCGGACGGTTGCCAAAGTTCCCTTGACAGGATCGATCAGTGGCTATATATTCCTAAAAAACGATATGGAGTGGACCATGAAAGAGTTTTTGAAGGTGATGAAGGCCGCATCGGACCCGACTCGGGTCAAGGTTTTAAAAATGCTGGAGCAAAAGAGGATGTGTGTCTGCGAAATCCAGACCGGACTTGGGGCGGCCCAGTCCACCACCAGCAAGCATTTAAAGATCCTGGAAGACGCCGGGCTGGTCATGTCCCAAAAAGACGGCCTTTGGGTGAACTACACCCTTGCCGACGGCCGGCAGAGCCCCTATGCGGCTGCGTTGCTGGGCAACCTGCGCCACTGGCTCAACGAAGAGCCTGAGATCGCCGCCGTTACTAGCCGGGTCGGCATCTTGGACCGCTACAAGATCCTCGATAAAAATAAACCCGCTGCCGCGGTTTCATAAAGGTTTCGCGTTCTGAGAAGACTGGAAAAATATATCGCGATATAACGAATTATAAGTTTGCCGATTTTCTAGAAACCATACGTAAAGAAAGAGGAGAGAATGAGTCAGACATCAACCGTTTCACAAGAAACCAGCTTCCAGGATGGAGAAGACAACCTCACCGAAGAGCAGCCGGAGCCGAGCCAGATCGACTGGTCGATGATATGGAAACCTCTGGCCGTGATCGTCGGGGTATTTGTGCTGTTTTTCTTTCTGCCCATGGGCAGCGAGCGCTTTACCGGATCGGTGATCGAAGCCCTGGCCCTGGCCAAATGGTATGCCCAGGAGCACGTGCTGCTGTGCCTGGTGCCGGCCTTTTTCATCGCCGGGGCCATTGCCGTGTTCGTCAGCCAGGCGGCGGTGATGAAATACCTGGGGGCCGGCGCCCACAAGGTGCTCTCCTACGGCGTGGCCAGCGTGTCGGGTTCGGTGCTGGCGGTCTGTTCCTGCACGGTGCTGCCCCTGTTTGCCGGCATCTGGCAGCGGGGAGCAGGCCTGGGGCCGGCCGTGGCGTTTTTATACAGCGGACCCGCCATCAACGTGCTGGCCATTATTTTGACCGCCCGCATCCTTGGCCCGGAATTAGGGGCGGCCCGGGCCGTGGGCGCGATTGTGTTCAGCGTGGTGATCGGCCTGTTCATGCACCTGATGTTCCGAAAAGAAGAGCAGGCCAAGGCCGCTGCGGCCATGCACATGCCCGAACCGGAAGCGGACCGGAGCCTCGCCCAGAACCTGCTCTTTTTCGCCGTCATGATCGGCCTGCTGGTGGCGGCCACCTGGAGCGAGCCGGCCCAGGACGCCGGCTTCTGGCATGCGGTCTATTCGGCCAAATGGCTTCTCACCGGTGGATTCGCCCTGGCGCTGGGCGCGCTGATGGTGTTCTGGATGGGGGTGAAGATCTACAAGGTGCTGGCGGCCGCTGTTGCGGTTCTGGCGATCGCGCTCCTGGTGCCCGCTCATCCGCTCATCCCCTTTTCGGCCGGCATCGTCGCTTTTGTCTTGCTGCTTGCCACCACGCGGGGAGAAACCGAGAGCTGGTTTCTGTCCACCTGGGATTTTGCCAAGCAGATCCTGCCGCTGCTTTTGGCCGGGGTCCTGGTGGCCGGGCTCTTGCTGGGACGGCCGGGCTCGGAAGGGCTGATTCCCTCCGGATGGGTAAGCGGTCTTGTGGGCGGAAATTCCCTGTGGGCCAACGTGTTTGCCTCGGTGGTGGGCGCCTTCATGTACTTTGCCACCCTGACCGAGGTGCCGATCCTGCAGGGACTGATCGGCGCGGGCATGGGAAAAGGCCCGGCCCTGGCCCTGCTGCTGGCGGGTCCGGCCCTGAGCCTGCCCAACATGCTGGTGATTCGCAGCGTGCTGGGCACTAAAAAGACCGCCATCTTTGTCTGCCTGGTGGTGATCATGGCGACGATCAGCGGGCTGATTTTCGGGACTTTTTATGCTTAAGTGTGCCGGTGCAATGATCTGACGATTGTTTCACCGCTGAGTCGCTGAGAACGCGGAGGATACGCTGAAAAAATTTAAAAGCCTTTTCTCTGCGCCCTCGGCGTCTCGGCGGTGAGTGTCTCCTGGTCTATACAACGGCATCAAAATGATGCCATCGAGAACCAAGAATTCGGAAGTGGACATGAGTGATGTCGAAGTGACCCGAATCCGGGTAGGCAAGCATCCCACCGGGATCATCGACCTGAAAAAAGGCCTGGCCGCGGTGGATGCCGAATATGCCGGCAGATCCGACGGCGAAATCGCCGAAGCGCTGCTGAACCAATTGGGGAAGAGGAACTACATCGAACCCAGGGCGCGCAATCTATACGCAAAGGCGTTTTTGCGGGAATACAAAAAGTGGAAGGGCGAAGCCTTCGAGGAAGAGGAAGAAACCGGCGGTCTGCAGGTCAAGGTGCTCGGTCCCGGATGCCCCAACTGCGAAAAACTGGAGCAGGACCTGATGGCGATATCCGCCGAGATGAACCTTCCCATCGATCTGGAGCACGTGCGGGATCCGAAAAAGATCGCCGAATACGGCATGACGGCCATGCCGGCGCTGGTGATCGGAAAAGAGGTCAAGGCCGCCGGTCGTGCGCCGACCAAGGCCACCTTAAAACAGTGGCTGGAGCAGGCTGCCACAGCAAAGCGGACCTAAGTGCTCGATGGCATAGTTTCAGTGACGTATTACGGATCAATGAATACTCACCGCCGAGACGCGGAGGGTGCAGAGAAAAGCCTATACATATTCTCTGTGCATTCTCGGCGTTCTCAGCGCCTCAGCGGTGAAACAATCGTCACCATTTTACGAGACCATCAAGTTTCACAATTAAATAACTGGAGCTGTCTTTCAAAGCCGGAGCCGAAACCATCATGGAGGTAAAAAAATGGAAATCAAAGTACTGGGACCGGGCTGTCCGAAATGCCAGCAGACGGAAAAAATCGTCAAGGAGGCCGTTTCCGAAAGCGGTGTGGATGCGCAAATCGACAAGGTGACCGATGTCATGGAGATCGCCGGCTACGGCGTGTTCGGCACCCCGGCGGTGGTGGTCGACGGCGAGGTCAAATCGGTGGGAAAGATTCCGAGGAAACAAGACGTCAAAACATGGCTCAAAAAATAGGGGGTCGATTGCTTGTGAACCGCTGGATTCGGAGCAGCGCGAAGCCCTGGAACACTACCTGGGCCAATTCAACCTGGTCTGTTAAATCCCCTTCCTTCGCTTGACAGGTGGGATGGGTTTTTCTCCCCATGATGCAGCCCTCGACAAGAAACGGATTGTCGACATCCTGATCCGGTTGAGGCTATCCTGACCGCAAGAGTCCAATCGGTGACGACAACGTAAAAAACGGATTTCGCGGCATGTTCGATCAATTTTTGATTACGGTAAACCAGTGGATGTCCGGCGGGCTGGTTTTTGCCGCCGCGGGCGCCTTTGCCTGGGGCATGGTGAGCGTGCTGCTTTCCCCGTGCCATCTTGCATCCATCCCCTTGATCGTGGCCTACGTGGGCGGCCAGGAAACCACCCTTCATCCACGGCGTGCTGCCGGGTACGCGGTCGCCTTTTCGGTGGGGTTGTTCATCACCATTGCCGTGGTCGGCATCGTCTGCGCCCTGCTGGGGCGAATGTTGGGAGATGTGGGCGCCTGGTGGCAGGTGCTCGTCGGCGCCGTTCTGATCTGGGTGGCGTTAGGCATGCTGGGGGTGCAGGCGTGTTCCATGTCCGGATCGCTTTTGTACCGGCTCAACTTGCGCGGCATCCATGGCGCTTTCGGCCTGGGGCTGGCCTACGGCGTGCTGTCGGGCTCCTGCACGTTTGGTTTCATCGCCCCCATTTTAGCCATCGTCACCGTGCAGCAAAAGATTTTTGCCGGTTCGGTGATGATGATCCTTTTCGCTGCGGGTCACTGCTTGCCCATCGCCATTGCCGGCAGCTCGACGGCCATGGTACGCAAAGTCACGGAAAACAGGGCCTGGCAGGGAGCCGGCATTTGGTTCCGCCGCGGCGCCGGGGTGGTGATCGCCTTGCTGGGGGTCTATTTCATATACACCCCGTTTGCCGGAGGAATCTGATACAGCCATGAACATGGATCGACAAAAACCAAGCGCCTTCAAACAATCGCTCTGGCAGATGCCCGCGATCATCGCCCTGGCCTGCCTGATCGGGCTTGCCGTCAACCAGCTCCGGCCAAACGGCCTCCCGCTCGTCGGCGACTGGTCCCAGGGCGCGCGCTTTTCAGACGCTACCGGAGACAGCCTGGTGGTCTCTCTTGAAACGGCCGAGCAATGGTTCCGGCAGGAAAGGGTCCTGTTCGTCGATGCGCGTTCGCATAAAGAGTATGTCGCAGGCCACATCCGGGGGGCGCTGAGCATTCCCTGGCAGGAGGTGGACCGATATTTCATCGAAGCGGTCGAACGGATGGAAGGCCCTCACACCATCATCACCTACTGCGACGGGGAAACCTGCGATCTGAGCCACGAGCTGGCCCTTTTCCTCAAGGAGATGGGGTTTGAAAACGTCCGCGTGCTGGTCAACGGCTGGACCCTGTGGACACAGGCCGGGCTGCCGACCGATGAAGGGGAATGACGTCATGCGAGGTCGTTTTTTTTTGTATCACACGGCAAGGATCGTTTTGGGATTGATCTTTTTGTTCGCCTGCTATGATAAGATTTTGAATCCGGGAGAATTCGCCGAACTCGTCTACAACTACCAGCTGCTGCCGGACAGCCTCGTCAACGTCGCGGCGATCCTGCTTCCCTGGGTGGAGCTCGCCCTCGGCCTTTGCCTGGTGTTCAATGTCTGGGTTCCCGGCGCGGTCGTGGTCGGCAATCTCCTTCTGGTGGCTTTTTTCTCATCGCTGCTCTTTAACCTGGCCCGGGGCCTCGATATCAGCTGCGGCTGTTTTTCCACCGCACCCGGTGAAGAAGCTGCCGATTATCTGACAGTGCTCAGGGACATGTCGTTTCTTCTTGTCTCCGGCTATCTCTTTTACGCGGCATTGTTGTCGGGTCCGCCGGCCGCCCAAAAAACAGGGCGGTTGCAGACTGAAACCGAATAAACTTAAACAAGGAACTCTCATGACTCGAAAAAAAATGGCACTGTTCGGTCTTGCGGCCGCCGCCTTTGTTGTCATGGCCGGCGCTGCGGGGGCCGACCCAACGACGGAAGGAACTCCTCAGATGGTGCTCGGCGAGACGCGCTGTGATTTCGGCACCGTGGTGGAGGGAAGTCCGGTCTCCTGCGAGTTCGTGATCGCAAACAAGGGAGACGCCCCGCTTCGGATCCTGGAAATGAAGTCCGGCTGAGGATGCACGGCCGCGACCAGTACGCGGCAGATCCCTTCCGGGCAGGAGGGGCGCATCCAGGTGAATGTTCACACCGCAGGCTATGGCGGGCAGACCATGCGGGAGAGCATTCAGATCAAAACCAACGATCCGGTTCTTCTCTGGTTCAGCGTGGGAGTGGTCGGCCAGGTGGAAAAATTCGTCGACATCCAGCCTGAAAGAATCCAACTGGCAGGTCCTGCCGGTCAGCCGCTTTCCGCCGAGGTGGCCATCATCCCCCGGCCGGATCACCCGTTTCGAATCGGGCAGATCCGGCTCAAAAACGGCAAATTCATCAAGTACGAACTGACCCAGCGCTGCGCTGACGGCAAAAACCGCTGCGTGATCCGGGTGGAAAATACCCGAAAGGAAAAAGGTCGGTACATCGACGCCCTTTTTGTGGATACCGACAGCGAAATCAAGCCGGTGATCCCCATCTACGTCATGGGCACGATCCGATAATCGGGGAAGGTTGAACATGTCAGCAAAAGAAGAGGACCTGCCGAAAATCTCGAAAAACGGATCGCAAAGCGCGCAAGTCCAGGCACACACGGATGAAAACGGCTGAAAGGACGGGTGAGTCTCCCCTCAGCCGGCAGTTGGCCGGCATCTGCTGAAATTTGCGGACGGCACCCAGGTCGGCGTCATGGGACTGGACGAGATCCTGGCCGAGCATTATTCTGAAAAAAGAAAGGCCGACAGCGAAACCGCCGAAGAGATCCTCCAACGACTGGAAGAGAAAAACTATGTCCCGTCCTCGGAACGCGTACGAAGAGAGTACAAATATGTCCTGCTCAGGGAATACAGGGCCTACATCGAGGACCGCTCCGGCCGCGCGGGGTGATCGGGCATACAGAGATGAGGCTGAAAAAAATGTATCTCACCACCATGACCCATCGGGACGAACTCTTCGATACGACCATGCGCTGGCTCAACGATGATATCGCCCCGGAAGACGGTGAGACGATCACCCGGATATTTCTATACGAGAGCGCCGTGTCGGCGGTCGTCGTCGATTGGATCATCGCCTGGCTGGACAGCCTTTTTTCGGGGCCGCTCGGGATCGAAAGAATCCGTCAAAAACAGGTGCTGCGCCGGCGGTTGATCCAGTATTTGCCCAGTCAAAGCCCACGCATCCGGCAACTGATCCGGCAGTTCGAAGACAACCCGGAATATTTTTTCCCGCGCCTGCCCATCGATGCCCTGCTGGTGACGACGTCGGATTCTCAGCTGGCGGCCATCGGCCGGATCAAGCGTCTGACCCGGGTGGCGGAAAAGGTCTCTTTTCGGCTCGTGGACGCGCTTTTCAAGGAAATCCAGGCCGAAGCCCGTCAGCAGGCAGGACAGCGGGCTGCCGCCGCCGATGTGCTGCTCTCCGATCTGCTCAGCTCCGACCAAGAGATGCAAACCGACTTTGCCGCGGCCGAGGCCGAGGTGGCCCGTCGGTTTCGAAGCCGCAAGGTGTTCCTCTCCCGCGAGTCCATGATCGTCAACGATCTGGTCGGTTTCAAGATGGTCGGCGATCCGGAATTTTTAGAACAGGTGCCGGGGCTACTGGATCGAGAACCAGGGATGACCCTTGTCGAAACCGAGAAGCACACCGGCAACTACAATGCCGTGAACCTCCTGGTGGAAATCGACCTGCCGGCCCCGGACGAACTGGCCAGGCACCTGAAGGGGTTTGACTGGTCCATTGCCAGGCAGCGGGGGCTTGATCCGGCGGCGGCAAAACAGGGCTTGATGGATTACCTAACCCGTGGCGCCGATACGGTGCGCATCGAGATCATCTTGACCACCTACGACGAACTGATGGAATCGGAGTTCGGCCGCTCCATGCACGAGCTGCGGGTGCTGCGGCTCCGGCATCGTCAGACCTACAGCGGTCCCATCGCCCAGAACGCGGCCTACCTGATCGAATACATGCTGGCCCTGGCCGCTTCGCCCACCGTCGAAGTAAAGGAGCTGCCGATCAAGATGTACGGCCGTTACCTTCCCGAAACCATCGCCAGCACGAAATCCGCCCTTTTCGGCAAAGAGCTCGACGGCGGGCTGCTGGATGCCTTTTCCATGAAATTGGGCGGTCTTGACCGGCTCCGGCCTGCCAGGTCTTCGGCGGGTAGCAAAAACATAAATATCCCGGCAAATGGGTTTTCATCACCGCCAAAAGAGACACAGGAAAAGCCATGACCTTACTGGGATTCAGTGCGAGCGCCGTGAAAAACGGAAACGTGGACCGGATGGTCCGAACCGTCCTCGAAAGGAGCGGAGAGCCGTACGAGTTTGTCCGGTTGAGCGACCTGAACTACAGTCCTTGCCGGGCCTGCCCCCATGAGTGCGCCAAGGACAATTTGTGCACGCTCGACGACGACTTCGGGTCGACGATTTTTCCCTGCTACACTTGCGGATATGGGCACCGGTGCAAAGTGGGAGGTTTCTTTGACCGATACGGCGAAGAAGGAATTCGAACCCTGAAAATCACACCGGATCTTTTCAAGCGGTGGGAGGATTTTCCGGAGATCGCGTCCGGGATCGACAGACTGGCCGGGAAGATTTCAGAAAAGCGCCTTTGATGTTCGGCACAAAAGTCGTTGATTTGAAGAAAATGTTCGAAGGTCATGCCATCCGGAAAAAGGCAACGTCATCGGTCAAATCCGATAGTTGTTTTAGTGAGGCGATCCACGAAAGAAAGCGATAGAAAATGGAAATGCATGCCGCGCACGTCATAGCATTGTTGATTACCGGAATCGGCGTCGGGTTCGCTTCAGGCCTGCTGGGGGTCGGCGGGTGTTTTATCATGGTACCGGTTCAGTTCTGGGCGCTCAAGTCCATCGGGGTGGACCCCACCGTCGCCATCCGCATCGCTTTTGGCACCAACCTGCTGGTGGTGCTGCCCACCGCCTTCAGCGGGGCCATGGCCCATCACAAGAAGGGGGCCGTACTGTGGCAGGCGGGGGTGACCTTCGGCATCGCCGGCGCTGCGGGGGCCTTTTTCGGGGCCTTTATCGCCTCTCACCTGCCGGGCAAGGTGTTGACCACGGCCTTCGGCATCACCGTGATTTTAGGCGGCATCCGGATGCTTACGGCCAAGCCCCCGAAGATCGATGAGCAGCCCAGCGACAGCCTGACCGCCTTCATCCTCTGGGGCATTCCCTTGGGGATCGTCTCGGGCATCATCGGCATCGGCGGCGGGGTGCTGATGATCCCCATCATGGTCTTTTTTCTCAAATTCAAGATGCACCAGGCCGTGGGCACCTCCACGGCCCTGATGATCTTCACGGCCGTCGGCGGCGCCCTTTCCTATGCCATCAATGGACTGGGGGTCCAGGGGCTGCCGCCGTATTCAACGGGCTACCTCAACTGGTACCAGTGGATCATCCTGGCCGGGGTCAGCATCCCCTGGGCCGTGGTCGGGGCCAACACCGCCCACCGGCTGCCGGCCAAGCAGCTCAAGTACATTTTTATCGCCGTCATGTTTTACATGGGACTGAAGATGTGCGGGGTGTTCGCGTGGCTGAATTTGCCGATTTAGGGCCAGACAAATGATGTTTTTCAAGAGCACATTCTGACTTTCTCAGCCAGGCATTGAAATCCCTTCAGGAGGAAGCCCGACAGCAGATCAGGCCGGTTGAAGACGAACTCAAAGCCGCGGGAGTTCCAAAATAATGGAAAGGGAAACCATCCTGCCGGATTGAACATCGGCGATTGCTGCGCCTACGCACTGGCAAGATACTCCGGCGAACCTCTGCTATGCGGTATCGGACAGTAACCTGCGCCAGGCGACGCTCGCCAACGTCGATGGCTTTTCTGCTTTTGTCATTGGTACCTCCTCGGGCAGTCGGGTATTGGCCTACCAGTCGTAGAGGATTTCCCAGTAACGGTCGAAGTGCGGGTCGGTCCGGCTGTAGCGATAATAGAGCGTCTTGCCGGTGCCGGGCCCGTTGTTCGTGTTCTCTTTCCAGTATCGGAGCAAAATCGCCGGCTGCAGACCGGAGCCGTCCTCCTTGCCAGGTTCCTGGATCCATTGCTCCTTTTCCTCGATCACTTTCCAGACGGTGTCGTGCTGGCGGCTTCTGATCCGCTCGCCGACTCTCGGAAGGCCCAGGGCATCTCTAAGGTCCTGGAACCGATAGGAATACCGCTCCCCGTGGTCGAGGACCTTTTCCCCCACCACCATGATCCCCAGGGCGCCGACGGGTGCGGTGGCCAGGATGGAAAGTACGGCCACGGCCAGAATGACGTCGCCGGAGGCGACCCCGGCGGCGAGCGGTACGGCGCCGATGGCTGCCTGGACCGTGGCCTTGGGAATATAGGCGACCACGCAGAACAGCTTTTCTCGTACGGTCAAATCCGTGCCGAACAGCGAAACATAGGTGCCTGCGCTTCGAAATAACAGGCCCATGGCGATCACGGCCAGGCCGGCCAGGCCGGCTTCCCATGCGACATGGATGTCGACTTGGGCCCCGACGAGAACGAAAAGGAGCAGTTCTGCAAACACCCAGATTTTTTTAAGCTTTTGGGAGATGATATGGGCGATGGCCTCGGATTTTTCGAGTATCACGAACCCGATCGCCATGACCCCCAGCAGGCCGGCGATCGGCACCACATGCTCCAGGGTCTTCTCCATCCAGACCAGGACAATGGCCGTTCCGACGACCACGATGGTCCGCTTCGGGGGACGAAAGTCGTACCGGCTAAAAAGGCGGTACAGCAAGTAGCCGGAAATCAAACCGGCGACGATGCCCAATGCGATGCTGACGGGAATTTCGGCGAGCCTGGCGAGCAGATGGACCTCCCCACCGCTGTACATGCCCAGAAACGCCGTGAACAGGACGATCACGAAAACATCGTCCACCGACGACGCCCCCAGGATCAGGGCGGGAATGCCTTTTTGGGTGCCCCGGCCCCGGTCCATGAAGTCGATCATCAGGGGCACCACCACCGCCGGGGAAACCGCCCCCAATATGGCGCCGAGGATGGCAGCTTCCAGCACTGTGATGCCGAGAAGCCGGGGGGCGGCGAGCATCACGCCGGCAATCTCGAAGATTGCCGGAACCGCGCTCATGGTCAGTGCAGCGCGTCCGACCCGGTGGAGGGTGTCCTTGCGCAGCTCGAACCCCGCGCGCAGCAAAATGACGATCAGGGCGATCCGGCGAAAATCCCCGGACACGGCCATGATTTCCGGTGACAACAGATCCAAGACATAGGGCCCGGCCGCCACCCCCACCAGGAGCATCCCCACCAGGCCCGGCAGCTTCAGCTTTCGAAACAGGTAATCGCCGGTCAGTCCTAAAAGAACGATCAACGCAATGCCGATGGCCATGGGAAAATCTCCGGCAATAAAAATGCCCTGGCAGGCGGGGGCCTTGCAGGGCATCGAAACAAAAAACCCGCCTGGGTGTTCAGGCGGGGCAGGATTCGCACACTCCTACCCCGGGCTGTATCGAGGTAGAAGTCATCAGCTCCCAAAAGGGGGCGGTTTTTGGCAGACTTCATTGCCGATGGTCGCCTGCTTATAGTCGAAGCCCAAAGCGCTGTCAAGTATCGGTGATCGGATCGTCCCGGGATGCGGATCCTCGCCTTACCCTGTGCAACGCGGCGTCGTTTTGGCGGCGGAAGAAAGCGGGTTGACAGAACGTGTTGGGCTGGCATAAACTGCGATATTTCGATATTTGGCGAATTATAAAATAGGAAGACGCCGTATGAGACATCTTCTCAGAACCACCAAAGCCCTGGCAGACGAAAGCCGAATCCGCATCCTCGGCGCCCTTCGCGGAAGCGAGCTTTGCGTGTGCCAGCTCATCGAACTGCTGGGGCTTGCCCCGTCCACCGTTTCCAAGCACCTGTCGATTCTCAAAAATGCCCGTCTGATCGACAGCCGCAAACAGGGGCGGTGGATGTACTACCGGCTAACCGGTGCGGACGCGCCCGAGCAGATTGCTCAGGTTCTCAGGTGGGTGTTTGACGCCTTTGAAAAAACCGAACAAGAGACAAGGGACTGCCGGCGGCTGGAAGAAATCCTAAAAATCGATCCGGAGATTATGTGCAGCCGACAGCCAAGCGCCGATACCGGTCAAGCAGATCGACGAACGCGGTTTGCCACGTGAGCCACTCCGTTCATTGCCAACACTGAGTTGATGGGGATCATTGATGGAGCATTATACCGTATTTCCAGACAAGACGATCGGGGATGCCGGGCCGGTTTCCAGGACGTTCCTGGATCTTGGCATCCCCCGCTTTCACCAGGCCTGCCGATACGTGCATGAGCTGCCCTACGGCTATAATTCCGACCGGGACGACCTGATGATCCTGTTCAGGGAAAACATGGGCAGCTGCACCACGAAGCATGCGGTTATCGCCACCCTGGCGGCCGAACTGGGGCTGGGTATCGAAAAAAGCGTCGGCATCTATGCCATGACCGAAGACCTGGTCACCGGAACCGATCGGATCCTGGAAAAATACCGGCTGCCGTATGTTGCGATGGTGCACTGTTTCCTGGAAGACGGAACCCGCCGGGTCGATCTGTCCGAAGGGAACCAAAACGGCAAAAACGGACCAATCGATCAATTTCTTTACACCGAAAAAGTCGAGGCGACCATCTCGGCAAGGGACGAATACCGGCTCTACCGCCGGGCCCTGAAAGACCATGTCCTGACCCGGAGCGAGCTCCAGGAGGTGGACATGAAAACGGTGTTAAAAGCCCGGGAAGAAGCACTCCTGCTGTTGAAAGAAAACGTTTCACAAGCCGCTGATCAAAAAAGGTGCCCCACATGACCGATGCCACCGTCAAGAAGCTGAGCTTTCTGGACCGCTTTCTCACGTTGTGGATCTTTCTGGCCATGGCCGCGGGGGTGTTCGGCGGCTACCTGTACCCCGGCGTGCGCGACGTTATCAACCTCTTCCAGGTGGGCACCACCAACATTCCCATCGCGGCGGGCCTGATTTTGATGATGTACCCGCCCCTTGCCAAGGTGCGCTACGAAAAGCTGGGCTTCGTCTTCCGGGACGTTAAAATCCTGGCCCTGTCCCTGGTCCAGAACTGGATCATCGGCCCGGTCCTGATGTTCTTGCTGGCCGTCGCCTTTTTGTCCGGCCACCACGAATACATGGTGGGGCTGATCATGATCGGGCTGGCCCGATGTATTGCCATGGTCCTGGTCTGGAACGACCTGGCCAAAGGAGACGCCGAATACTGCGCCGGACTGGTGGCGTTCAACTCCATTTTTCAGGTGCTGTTTTTTTCGGTCTACGCGTGGTTTTTCATCACCATTTTGCCCGGCTGGTTCGGGATCGAGGGCGCGGTGGTCGACATCACCATCGGCCAGATCGCTGAAAGCGTGTTCATCTACTTGGGCATTCCCTTCATCGCCGGATTGATCACCCGCATCGTCGGTCTCAAGACCAAAGGAGAAGCATGGTATCACGAGCGCTTCATCCCCAAGATCAGCCCCATCACGCTGATCGCGCTTTTGTTTACCATCGTGGTGATGTTCTCGCTGAAGGGCGAATACATCGTGAAACTGCCCCTGGATGTGGTGCGGATCGCCATCCCGTTGTGCATCTATTTTCTGGTCATGTTCCTGATCACCTTTTTCATGTCCATGAAATTCGGTGCCACCTACGAGCAGACCACCACGTTGTCCTTTACGGCGGCCTCCAACAACTTCGAGCTGGCCATTGCGGTGGCCGTGGCCGTGTTCGGCATCAACTCCGGCGAGGCCTTTGCCGCGGTGATCGGCCCCCTGGTGGAGGTGCCGGTGCTCATCGCCCTGGTCAACGTGGCGCTCTGGCTCAAGCGCAGGTATTTCCCCTATGCGGTGGAAACCCCGACGGGCGTCTGCCATGTGGCCTGCAAGCCATGATAAAGCCGCTGTCGCGATTTTATCATAGGCTCGCTTGCTGGAAACATCTTAAGAGAACGGATCGTTGAAGACGAAGACAGGGCAGATCGAAGAAAGGAGCTACATGACGAAACCTGGATGGTTGTTTTTCATCTTTCTGTTGTTTGCCTGCGGGGCAGCGGTGCCGGTCATGGCCGGCGATACGAAACAGGGCGGTATACCGCCTGTGCCGACGCTGAACATGGTCACCATGCTGGACCTGGGCGCTAATAAATGCGTCCCTTGCAAGATGATGGCGCCCATCATCGAGGAGCTGAAAAAGGAATATGCTGGTCTGGCCTCGATTATCTTCATCGATGTCTGGGAGCACAACGACCAGGTGAAGCGCTTCGGGATTCGGGCGATTCCCACGCAGATTTTTTACGACGAGACCGGAAAGGAGGTCCGGCGGCACGTGGGCTTCATGGACAAGAAAAGCATTGTCGCGGTCTTTGATAAACTGGGTGTTCGCAGACCGGAAGGCAACTGATCGAGGCGCATGAGTTCGGATCCCGAAAGCAAGGCCCGGGAGGTCGTCGATGCCTGTGCAGACTGTGACTGCTGCCGCCCGCCCATGGATCCGCCCTGTGCCGTTTTTGCCGAGCTGTACCGGCTCTGGGACCGGGAGCGGGAATTTGCAGAGCCGATCAGCGCAGAAGCGCTTCGCAGCCTGGTGGATCTTTGCAACGTCGAAAACGATTTACGGGCAGATATTCAAAGACGAAGGGTATTTTTCTTCCATCGATCCCTTGGCAAGGATCAAGGTGGCGGAAAACACCTGGGATCTTGGAGAATACCTGCTCGAGCTGTACGATGCGGGTGTCTTTGTGCTGCCCCGCACCGCAGTTCAGAAGCGGCTCGTCTACTTCGCCCCCTGTCACCAGCGGGAGCAGGAAATCGGAACGCCTTATGCGAAGTTGGTGGACCGGATCACCGGCAGCCGGCTTGAAATCATCGACGGGCGGTTCTACTGTTGCGGCATGGCCGGTATCATGGGATTCAAAAAAGAGTTTCGAGAGAATTCCGTGCAAATGGGGCGGCCATTGTTTGAAAAAATCCGGGAGCTGGATCCCGAGGTCCTGGTCACCGACTGCCTGAGCTGCCGGCTGCAATTTCAACAGCACCTGCCCTACCCGGTGCGCCATCCGATCGAAATCTTAAGAGAGGTGTTGAAATGAAAGAGAAAAATGCCGATATCATCCGTCAACTGGTCAGAGGCCGCTATGCCGGAGCCGCCCAGGGCCCGGGCTGTGGATGCGGCTCGAACAGCCCTTCCGGCTGCTGCGGCTCCTCCATGACGATCGCCGAATCGACAAATCAACTCCTGGGCTACGCGCCGGAAGAAATCGACAGCGTTGTCGAAGGCGCCAACCTGGGTTTGGGATGCGGCAACCCGACTGCCATCGGCGAGCTCAAGCCGGGCGACGTCGTCCTGGACCTGGGAAGCGGCGGCGGATTCGACTGTTTTCTCGCCGCCCGAAAGGTGGGAAACACCGGCCGCGTGATCGGGGTGGACATGACCCCGGAGATGCTGTCCAAGGCCCGGGAAAACGCGGCGAAGATGCAAACATCCAACGTCGAATTCCGGCTGGGGGAGATCGAGCATCTGCCGGTGGCCGACGGCAGCGTGGATGTCATCATCTCCAACTGCGTGATCAACCTGTCGCCCGAAAAGCGGCAGGTGTTTCAAGACGCCTACCGGGTCTTGAAGCCGGGAGGCCGGCTATTTGTTTCAGACGTGGTCGCTACCAAGGAGATGCCGGAAGAAATGCGCGGGCAGGCGGCGCTGCTCACCGGCTGCGTTGCCGGCGCGGAGCACATCGATCGATTGAGAAGCCTTCTGGACGAGGTCGGATTTGCGAATGTCACCATCGAGGTCAAAACCCGCAGCCGGGAGATGATCAGCGGATGGTTTCCAGCAAGCGGTGCCGAAGACTACGTGGCCTCCGCCGATATCACTGCCTGTAAACCCACTGACTAATCCTGCAGGTCTCACGGCATCTGCTATACATGAATTTTTTCAGATATTGCCTTCAGTTTTTCCTCCACCCGTTGGAGTTTTTCTTCTTCTCCCGCTGGCTCCAGCGAGCGCCGCAGCCGGTCCAGTTTTTCTCTCAGGCGGGGAAGAACGTCCAGCTCCAGCTTCTGTTTCATACGGGCGCCCATGTTCTCGATTTCAGATAGAATCCGGTCCAACTCTCTTTCGAGGGCTTCGATCTGCTCGTCGGTGGGGTAGTCTTGAAGCGTTTGCAGAAATGCCTCGATTCCGGATCCGAACTCGTGAACGCTTCCGAAAAGATCGCCGGTGATTTTCTTGTAGAGCGCGATGTGTCTCGACTCGCCTTTCACCACCGCATTTTTGGTGATCTTTTCTCCGCCGTCGGCCCCCGGAATGATTCGAACCGCCATTCGGCCCTCGGTATTCGGGTTTGCACCGATGGTAAATGTACTTGAACGCGTCGGCCAGGATGAAAATCGATCCTCGATCGACACCTCGACCAGAAAATGCCCGGCATCGGTGTATTCGATGTCATTGACCCTGCCGATGGCGGTATCCTCGAAGAATACCGGATCGGCTTTCACCAGGCCGTCGATGGTCTCGAACCGAATCCGGAATTGATGGTCGAAAGCGCTGCAGCCGAGCAGGATGGCCACCAACAGGATCGGAGGAAAAAGATATTTGATGGGTTTTCGATGTATTGTCTTTTGCATGGGTGGGGGGCTGCCTATTTGGAGAAATGCCGTCATGCCCGTCCCGCCTCGAGTGGAAAACAAACTGCGGCGGGCATCAAGCCGCTTGGTGCTCGATGGCATAAGTTCGGTGCCGTCTCAAATCAAATTACACTCACCGCCGAGACACAGAAGGCGCAGAGAACACCTGATATATCTTCAATTGCGCATCCTCTGAGGCCTCGGCGCCTCGGCGGTGAATCCATCATCCCTGCGCCACGATCGGCTCGAGCACCATCTCGACGCGCCGATTCTGCGACCGGCCCCAGGCAGAGTCGTTGTCGGCGATCGGCTCGCTTTCACCGAACCCGACAGTTCGAATCCGGGCGGGGTTCACCCCCTGGGATACGAGGTATTCTCCCACCGCGTCGGCCCTTCTCATGGAAAGCGCCATATTGTACTCTTCAGAGCCCACGCTGTCCGTGTGGCCTTCGATCTGGATGATGGTGTTTTCGTAGCGCTTCAGGATGTCTGCGGTCTTGTCGAGGCTGGGATAGGCGCCGGGCTTGATTTCTGCCGAATCGAAGGCAAACAGCATGTCGTTTTTGTACGTGGCCACCAGGATTTCACCCTCCCGCCGGATCGAGGCATCCCGTTCGTAGGCCAGGGCTTGCTGAAACTCCTGCTCCTGTTGCTCCATGTACCTGCCCACCTGGTCGCCGGTGATGCCGCCGACGACCGCGCCGATACCGGCGCCCCAGAGCGCTCCTTTGAAGTCGCCCAGCAGCGCACCGGCGATGGCGCCGCCGGCGGCACCGAGCACGGCCCCTCCGGTGCGCATTTGGCCGCGCTGGGTTTGGGGCCCGGCGCAGCTGAGCACGGCGGCAGCCGAAAACGACACAAGGCAGATGATGCACAGCGTTTTCAAAGCCGATTTTTTCATGAATCGCTCCTTTGCCTGCAAAGAAGGTGCGTTGTTATGCTGCCGTGTTGACAGGCTGTGGCCCTGGGGCTGAAGTGCGAAAGCAGCGAACGTCGGCAGCCGGTGGTCAATTGTTGAATTTTTTCCGAATGGCATCTCTTTCCCGGGGGCTGAGCTGATCCCATTGGTCCAGGTCGCGCTGAAGTCTGCGCTGCTCTTCCGGCGACAGGCGCCGGTACTGTTGATACCGATGTCGGTACTGTTCTTTTTCCTGTTGGGGCATCTGGTTCCATTTCTCCATTCGCTGCTCCAGGCGCCGCCGGTCTTCCGGGGGCGCTTCCTGCCATCGCCCGCCAGACCGCCCCCGTGAATTGGCATTTCTTGCGGTCAGCATTTCCTGCGGGCGCCCCGGATTGTCCTGGCTTTGCTCCAGAAAAGGATCCAGCCGCAGGCCGAATGCCGGAAAGCTCATGGCCGTCTCCAACAGATATCGCGACCGCATCGGTGCCGGCGCCGCATCCCCAGCCGCAGAGGTTTCCGGAAGCCAACCGGAAAGACCGAGTATCAGGCCTGCTGCCAGCAAAAAACGGACGCCCCCTTGGTATGCCTTAGGCTTCCACTGCATAGGTTTCTATTCTCCCTGCGCTGTCGTCGTTGTCGATGCCCAGGCCCTCCGGAGAGGTGGTATCCAGCACCTGCACGAGTTTATGGACGGTCTGAAACTCCATCAGCAGCTCCATGTCCTGCTCCTGAATCATCTGCAGCTCATCGGGCGAAAGCGTCTGTTCCTTCTGAATGCCGCTCATCAGGGGAGGCTTCTTCTCCCGATCGAGGGTGCGGTAGCTGAATATGCCCACGAAAAGAAGCAGGGCACAGGCACCGGCTAGACTAGGAATCAGCTTCGGCCATGTCAACCATCTTCTTCTCTTTCGTCCCGGCTTCGGTTCGAAGCGGTCCAGAATGCGCCGCATTAGCGCATCTGCGTGCTGCTCTGGCAGGGTCGGCGTCCGGCCGGCGATCTTTACCTTTTCGATCAGCTTCTCGAATCGGCGAAGCTCGGCCCGGCAGGACGGGCAACTGACCAGGTGCTCAGCGAAGACCTGCCGACGGTCTTCGGGCAGCTCCCCCAGGACATACAGCCACATGCTTTTTTCTCGATCCGGGCAACCGTTCATTGGTTCACCCTCCTTCATCCTTCCGCCCAGTCGGCCAGGGCCGCCCGGACGGCCCTGGTTGCCCGGAACAGGTGGCTTTTCACCGTACCCGTTTCGAGCTTCATCACCCGGGCGATTTCAGAAAGTGTCATCTCCTCGAAAATTTTCAATTCGAAAGCGGTTCGCTGGCGATCCGGCAGGCGCTCCAAAACCCGGTACAGGTTTCGCCGCAGCTCGGTTGCTTCCAGCGACTCCATGGGATCGGCCGACGCCGCAGGATCCGGCATCGCCTCGGTTGCCGACGCCTCTGTCCCGTCTTTGCCCAACAGGCGGCTTCCGATGGAAAACAGCCGGGACCAGCGCCGTTTGCGTTTTCTGGCGTCGAGGCAGGTGTTGACCAGAATCCGATAGAACCAGGTATAGAAGTTCGACTGCCCGCGAAACCGGTCGATCCCGTCCAGGGCCTTGACGAAGGCATCCTGGGTGGCGTCCCGTGCCTGATCTTCGTCGCCCCCGCTCATTCGGAATGCTACGGCAAAGGCGCGGTCTTGATATCTCCGGATCAATTGCTCGGCGGCCCAGCGGCTTCCCCGGCCGGCTTGCGCGGCAAGCGCCGCGTCCGACGGGCCGTTTTCCTGAGGCAGCGCCTCCAGCGGCCCGGCGTCATCTTCGGCATTCAGATGGCGTTTTCTGTTCAGCATGGCAGATCCGGCAAGAGGCAGGGGCCGGATCGAATCGGATCCCGCCCCCGCCTCTTGGCATGTCTTCCGTGATTGAAATGCTGCCAGTTTATCTGCCGCCGACGGAGAATGCAAATCGCCACCCCGAATCCCACACCCCCGCCGAAAACCGGCTCCATTCCGGATGCGAATGCTTGAAGCGGCCGTAATGGCACGGCGGAAAATCCCGGTGCTGCCAGGCGTGGTTGTGTTTGGCCCGGTGGATATGCCGGCCGGCCCGATGCTGCATCCGGGCCAGGTAGTTTCGTTCGTAGCGGTTGAGATTCCCGTCGGCCCTGAACAGACGATAGGTCCTGTCGATCTGCCGCTGCTGTGCCTTGAGCCGGTAAGCCTCCGGGCGGGTAATCTGCCCCGGGCGCACGCCGTGATGGATGCGTCCGGCCTGTCGGTTCTGGTTTCGCTCCACGACCCGGCCCTGGAACTTGCCCGGCTTCGAATTCACGTAACGGTCCCTGCGGGAGTTGTGGTCGCCCGCCCAAGCGGTCGAAAATCCGATACACATCGCAAATAGGGAAGTGAGCAGAAAAGCCGCTGTCTTTTTGATATTCATGTACGCCTCCTTTTTTGCCGGTTTTACCCCCTTTAGACGCTCCGCCGCGGAAAAGGTTTACCTTTCACGAATTTTTTCTTGATTTCTCCCAGCAATTCAGATTTTTGAGATGCCTTTGAATAGGAAACCATAATTTTTGCCAAAAACAGGCCCTGCATGTAGGGGCAACGGGAGTTTTCCTTGACCCGGATCCGAAATAAAGACAGATTGAGCGTTATTCTTTCACTGCGACAGGTTGCTTGAAATGAAGGCTCGGCCGTCGAATATTGCCCGTTCTTCTTCCGCCCCGTCGCGTGCCTGACTGTCTTTGCCCGGAGGGATTTGGGCGCTGGGTTTTGTCTCGATGTTCATGGACATTTCCTCTGAGCTGATTCACAGTCTGTTGCCGGTATTCATGGCCACTTTCCTCGTCGCTTCCATGACCACTATCGGTCTTATCGAAGGGGCTGGCGAAGCCTCTACGGCGATCACGAAAGTGTTTTCCGGAGCGATCAGCGACTACTTTGGCAAGCGCAAGTGGCTTGAAGGGCTCGGGTACGGGCTTGCGGCAATGACCAAACCGATCTTCCCGCTGGCCAAGACCATCGGCTGGGTATTTCCCGCACGGTTCATCGACCGTATCGGCAAAGGCATTCGCGGGGCGCCACTGTGGGGGATCCATATGGGGTTGACCCAGGGACTTTTCGCCAAGCTTCTGGCGGACAATGCCCCTTATGCGCTTAGAGGCACCGCTTTTGGGATTTTCAACCTTGTCAGCGGCCATTGCGCTGTTGTTTGCGAGCGTCGTTGCAGGCGCCCTCTGGGCTGCCTTCGGGGCGCCGGCCACCTTTCTGGCAGGAGCCGCCTTGGCAGTACTTTCCGTGCTCGGACTGCTTGCGTATCGATGAAAGCCTTCAACCGTCCGACCGTGGAGATGTTCCGCCCGTCTTGAAACGTCTCGCGCCCTGAATGCAAATTCGCCCAAGGTCTTGTCGGAGGAATCTTGTTCGGAACGATCCTCATCTCCGTCTGCACCGTGATGCATCTTTATGTGTTCTGGCGGGCCGCGTCCGTGCCGTTCGTTCAGGGGCACGTGCCGAAAAAGATCCTGATCGCCACAGCCGTTGTGCTGTGGATTCTTTTCTACCTTGGCCGGACGATCGGTCACGGCGGAACCGGGGCCTTTGCAGCGGTGCTCGAATTTCTGGGCATGACATGGATGGGCGTTCTGCTTCTGACCTTCACCTGCCTTTTTACCGTCGATCTGGTCACCCTCTTTGGGCTCCCGCTGCCGAAGGTGGCGCCGTCGCTGCGCGGGTGGGCGCTGCTGGCCGGGGCCTTGCTTTCCGCCGCTGCGCTGTTTCAGGGCCTTCGGCCCCCTGTGGTGGGAAGATACGAGGTGAGCTTGCCGGGCCTGCCCGATGAAATGGATGGGACGGTGCTTGTCGCCCTGTCCGACATGCACATCGGCACCCAGCTCGGCAGGCGCTGGACGGCTGCCAGAGTCGGCCAGGTAGACGCCTTGGCGCCGGATCTGGTGGTACTTCTCGGGGACATTTTCGAAGGCCACGGCCTGCCGCCGGACGCGGTAATCGAGGCGCTCAAGGCGCTTTCGCCGCCCATGGGGGTTTGGGCGGTGCCCGGCAATCACGAATATCACGGCGGAAGCGGCTTAAACCTTCTCGAGGATGCGGGTTTTGAAGTGTTGCGCAATCGATGGGCCGAGCCGCGGCCGGGCCTGGTGCTGGCGGGAGTGGACGATTTTACCGCCGCACACCGGAGAGGAAGCCGAAGCGGAAGGGCGTTCATTTGCCGGGCGCTGGAAGGCAGCCCCGGCGGGGCCGCCATCCTGTTGTCTCATACCCCGTGGTATTCGGATACCGCGGCCAAGGCCGGCGTCGATCTGATGCTGTCGGGCCATACCCACGGCGGGCAGCTATGGCCTTTCGGCTACCTGGTCCGCAGAACATATCCGCTGTTTGCGGGCCGGTACCGGATGGGCGCCACGACCGTGATCGTTTCCCGGGGCGCCGGCACTTGGGGGCCGCGCATGAGGCTCTGGCGCCCGGGCGAGATTCTGCACGTGACCCTTCGCAGCAAGGAAAGACGCCTCTCGGAATAACCCGCGTTCCCGCTCCGGCCCTGACTCGGCAAGCCCCCTGTCCGCCAGGATTTCAGCTCTTTTTAAACCGGGTCATTATGGCATTTCAAACAGCCTGTAAACTGCGGATGGCTGGTGGGCGGACCCGCCGGGTCGCGGTCCGGATGATGACACGAGAGGCACTCTTCGTCGGCGGCGGCATCGGCATGAATGTCCGGATACTGCTGAATGGAAGGGCCGTGCACCCCCAGATAGTATCGGTAGGCGCATCCGGAAGTCAGCAGCAGCAGGCACAAGCCCATGGTGGCGAGAATCGGTTTTTTCTTCACGGTCAGATTTCCTTTCGTCCATCTTTCAATTGAAATCGGTGGTCAGCCATCCGGATCACCTCCGGGTCATGGCTGGCAGCGACCAGGGTGCACTGCTGCTGCCGGCTCAGCGAAACCATCAACCCGATCAGGCGCCGGCCGGTGATCGAATCGAGACTGGCGGTCGGCTCGTCGGCCAGCAGGATGGCCGGGTTGTGGGCAATGGCCCGGGCAAAGGCCACACGCTGGGTTTCTCCGCCCGAAAGCTCGCTGGGAAAAGCCGAACCGAGCCTTGGCAGTTCGATGCTCTCCAGCAGCGCTTCGATCCGTTTTTTCCTCTGCAGACCGCTGATCCCGTTCAGCGCCAGGGGAAAGGCCAGGTTTTCGCGGACGGTCAGGTAAGAGAGCAGGTTGCCGCTTTGAAAGACGAAGCCGACCCGCTCCCGCTGAAAGCGGGCCAGCGCTCTTCGAGACAGGCGGTGGATGTCGGTTCCGTCGCACCGGATCAGCCCCTGATCCGGTTTTTCCAGCCCGCCGACGCAGTTGAGCAGGGTCGTTTTGCCGGATCCGGATTTTCCGGCAATGATGTAGCTTTCTCCTGTTTGCACCGCAAAGGAGATGCCTTCCAGCGCAGTGACCATTCTCCGGCCGGATTGATACCGTTTGTGCAGATCGACGACTTCGATCACGATCAGAGGCTCCGCAGGATGTCAGCCGCCCTTTGGCGGATCACGAAAATCGACGGCCAGACCGCGGCCAGCGCGCCGGACACGATGGCCAGCAGCGGCGGCAGCCACAGGGAAAAAAAGGTCAGTCGCGGATAGATGACCCCGGATACGGCAAAGTATTGATTGTGGGACGTCAGGGACGTCAGGTCGATTCCTGCCCGGGCAAATCCGGCAGCGGCCAGCGCGCCGGCGCCGGTGCCGACCGCAGACGCCGCCAGGGTCAGCAGGACCACCTCGGTAAGGATCAAAAGAGCCGATTCGGCAGGGAAAACGCCCATGGCTTTCATGATTCCGTGTTCACGGACGTTTTTCAGGATGAAGATGACAAAGGCGCACGAGATCCCGAGGGAAACCACTCCGAACACCAGCACCATCACGATTCCCATCGATACGAAGTTGAGTTCGATCAACTGGTGCAGGTCGGGCATAAACTCCTGCCAGGTGCGGAATCGGGGCGGATCGGGCAGGCGGCGGTAGGTTTCCAGAACCGTTTGCGGATCGACGCCGTCTTCGAGAAAGACGGCCGCCGAAAGGGTGGCGCCCGAAAGCGGCAAAGTGGTTTGCGGCACGAAACCGATCCCGTAGTCCAGGTTGGACAGCCCGGTGCGGTAGAGACCGCACACCGTCAGTTCCGCCGCCGGGTCGCCGGGGGAAAGATAGACGCCGACCGGGTCGCCGACACCGGCCTGCAGGGAATTTGCCGTGGGCTCGCTCAAGTAGACGGCGGCTTCATTCGGGCGCAGATAGCGGCCGGCCACGGTTTTTTTCCAAAGTGCGGTGGCTTCTTGTTCTTCGGAGGGGGAGACCGCAAACAGCACCAGCGTCTCGACGCGGTCCCCTTGCCGGAGCCGGACCGGAAAAAGGCGGCGAAGCAGCACCTGTTTCACGCCGTCGATCTGCAGGCGGCCGTGGGGGAACTTTTCCGGAAGATCTTCACCGGCGATGTGCCCGGAAAACAACCCGATCGAATTGCGGATCATCGCATCGTTGGTGCCCATGGCCAAAGAGGCCAGAAATACCAGCGCGGCCACGGCCGAGACGACCATCACCCCGATGACGACGGTGGAGCGCCAGGAGCGCAATACGTACAAAAGCGCCATTTGAATCAAAAAGGACGGTTTCAAGCGCTGCCTCGACCGTGGGGGGACAAAATTCGATCCGCGCCGATGCGGGCGGCAATGAATGCCGCCGACGGGGCAACGAGTCCTTGGTGATCCTCGAGAAACAGGACTCTCAATGCCTCGGCCAGATTTTTCATGGCCAATTGGTAGACCTCCCGCAGGGGGCTGTAGAAGGCGTCCAGATACAGCTTCGGAGAATCGGAGCAGACCATCTCCGACAGCAGGCCCTTGAGAGATTTGTCGCTTCCCCAGGCGATTACCGAAGCCACGTAATTATGGCGCCGCTGACGGACATCCCGGGCCAGGTCGACCATGTCGTCCAACATCTGACAGGCGATGCCGATCGTATACAGGGCGTTTTTCACGTGGGCGATGCCGTTTGGAAGCGGTCTTTCGATGACGGCCGGCAGAGCCCAGGGGCACTGAAACAGCAACCCGGTCTTGAAGTGGTGCACGGTGGAAAGCACCTCATCCGGGGGCAATCGTCGGCCGGAGACGCCGGCTTGCTCGGAGGCCTCCTGGGAGCCGCTTCGGGTCAGCGCCCGCAGCGAGGCACGAACGGCATTTCGAAGCATTTCTGCCTGGATATCGCCGCGTTCGACGCGATCGAGCAGGATTTCAAAAAGCACCCGCTCGGACACCATGATGTCTAAAACGGAGCGAAACCGGGTGCCCTCCTTGGGCAGATCGGTTTCCAGGGTTTCCTTGTATTCATCATCCAGGAGGTTGTCGCATCCGGTGACCATCCCGCGCAGGCATTGGTTGACGGCCGCGTACAGGATCCGCCGGTCTTCGGCAACCCGGCAGCGATAGTAGGAATACAGGAAAAGGGCGGAAAAAAAATTCCGTTCCAGGGAGACCGCTCCGGGGCCTGGCTGCGCCAGATGAATTCCGCTGCCGTCCAATATCTTTTCGGCGGTCTTCCAGTAAAGGGCCAGGCCATCGGCCAGCTCCGTTTCAAGGCGGCAAAGGGGATCGAGCATACCCTTGATTTCCTCGGGGCCGCCGCAGAAGAGCGGCGTCGTCCTGGGTTCCACGAAAAGGGGTTTCATCTCTTTTCACTTGTAAATACGGCGATGTAGCCGAAGTAGCGCGCGACGATCCGGGGCTCGTTGAATCCGGCGGCGGTGATCAGGCCGGGCAAAACGCCGCGGATGTTTTCGCCGATTTGCGGTTGGAGGAAAAACCATCGGGACACGTGAGACACCAGGGCCCCCATCCAGGTGGTGGGGATGTGCATGTCGGCGATGATCAGCCGGCCTCCGGGCTTCAGGACGCGATGGGCTTCAAAAAGCGCCCGGGCCTTGAGGTCTATGGGGACATGGTGAAAAAAGAGGCTTGAGACGACGGCATCGAAGGACCCGTCTTGAAAGTCGAGGTCTTCTGCCGCCATGGCTTCGAAGCGGCACGCCGGCCCGGCGCGTTTTTTGCGGGCGACCCGGATCATTTTGCCGGCAGCGTCGATCCCCACGGCCTCACCGCCGGCCTGCGGGTCCAAAAGATCGGCGATCTGTCTGCAGAGCACGCCGGTGCCGCAGCCCAGGTCGAGCACCCGGTCCGCCGGAGCGGGATTTAGCAGCCGGAGGATGTGCAGATCGTACTCGGCCTGTTTGCCGAGCAGGAAAAGCGGCTCCAGCAGGTCATAGACGGCTGCGGCATGATCCAAGGTGCGGCCGCGGGTGGGGACCGATTCTGTTTTCATTGAACATGTCCTAAACGGAAAGCCGGTTTTAGTCCTACTCAGGATAAACAACCCCTGCAGGATGTCAACCAAGAGGATGAAGACGGTGTGACACGTCCCCTTACTTGGAAGGGGGGCCCGAAACCGGAGACAGGCCTTCCAGGTCCTGGCAGGCCTCCTGGTTGTTCAGCCGGCAGGCGGTTTTCAGGGCATCGGCCATCATGACGGTTTGATTCAGGCTGTAAAAACCGAGGGCCTTGGCAAGGTAGACCTCTCCCCAGTAAGGGTATTTCTCCTGTAGATGGTCCAGGTAGATCACCGCGATTCGCCACTGCTTTTTGCGAAGGTACCGGTACGCCCTGGAGAGCTCTTTTCCGGGGCGGAGCTCCCCGGACACCGGCTGTTCCATCTCATCCCGGAAGGAAAGGCCATTTTCTTCTTTTTCCAGCGCCTGATCTGCAATTTCGGCCCGAATGAAATCGGTGGCATCGATCGTGGATCGGATCCGGACGGCAAACAGACCGGTTTCGGAGTCCAAGCGTTTTTCGAGGATCACGGCTTCGATCTGGTCGGCGGCCAGGCAGAGGATTTCCCTTTGGCGGTTGCCGAAGTGCACCAGAAGCCCTTTGTGGGAGAGAAACTTGGCGCCCAGCGCCGCCGCCTTATACCGGGCACCGAACAGCGCCAGGGCCCGGGCGGTTTCCTCGGGTTCTTTCTGCGGAGGCGTATAGATGTAGTCTGCCGTCACCGTCACGGTATCCTCGGCGGCAGGCTCCGCCGCCGCCCCCGGCGCTGCCGAAAGAACCAGAAAATAGACGAATACCATGTATACGGCCATACGGGCGCTCATTGCCCCTCCTCGTTCCATTCGGACACAATTGTGGCGACGTTTTTTCACCGCCGAGGCGCGGAGGACGCAGAGAATGCGCAGGAAAGATGGTAAGAGGGGCTTTTCTGCGTCTTGCCCGCCTCCGGGGTGAGTTTGGTCTGAGCAACGCGTCTTACATTATGCCATAGAACCCATAGAATCGGAAACACCGGCTGTCCCTGCCGCCGGGCCGAACATCACCCGGCGGCAGAGTCGGTGCTACCCCTTTCTTGGAATCAGGACGAGCTTGCGGTCGGGTTTTTCCATTACGATATTGAACCGGTCGCTGTCTTCCCACAGCTGGGTCATCACCCAGACTTCGGGCTCTGTGCCACCGTTTTGCACCTTCAGCCGGAGCTCGCCTTTTTCTTGATCCATGTCCTCGATGGTGGCGGGGTAGGTTTTCCCATCGACGGAAACGGTTTTCGATGTTCCATCGAATTTCAGAACAACGGCTTCATGGGTCACCCGCTCCTCCCACTTGCCGCTCATCTGCTTTTGCAGGTCGGCTTTTTGACTGCAATTTACCAGCGTCAGCGCTGTCAAAACAACCGCCAGCCATAGAAGAGGATTGAATTTTCCAATCTGGGTCATTTTTTTCTCCTTTCATGATGGGGGGACGAATTACCCTGATTTCACGGCCGCGGAAGGTCCGGTGATCAGCAGGTTATTGCAAAAATAGATCGACTGCATGAGGGTTTCTCTTCCCATCGGAATATTTCGATACACGTGAAGCAGGGTTGAATACATGATTGACTCCAAAATTCCCCGGCCTCTCGAACAGGGAACGTATTTTCCGAAGCGCCGGAAAATTCTCCCGTCGCCCGGTCGGCTTACTCCCTTTCGGGGCAATTCCGATTTCTTTCATTTTTTCGAAACGCTGACGCGGTAGAATATTTTGCCAGCGGTTGGGTCAGAAATGCCGAGAAAAAATCCCCGGCGGAGAACGTGGATTGAAAAAAACGTAACGCGGGGACCATGCCGGGCTGGAGAGCCGGGGGGGCTGCAAAGTCCCGGCAAAGTCCGGCGGCGACAGGCCGGCTGCCGGCATCGGCGCCAGGGGTGCGGTCTGGAGATCGGGATCGGGATCGGTCTCCAGGAGGAGGAACAGCTTGTTTGAAAAAGGCGCCTCGGCGGCCGCACCGCCGGAGTCGGCGTTGAACGCGTCGCCGCCGATCAGCGACGCGGACAATACCACGGCAATGCCGAGGAGGCCGAACCAGCCTTTTTTCATGGCGTAAAATCTCATGCCGTTTGGGTAAGGCTCCTTTCGGGCGGTATCAAGATTCACGACCCGTCTGGCCGCGTGCCAGTTCCAGTTCCCTTCTGGCCTTTCGGATCCGCTCGTCCTGGGCGAATTTGCGCAGGTACGCCTCATTGATCTTGGAGGTCATGTGCTCGGTCTCGCAGGGCTTTGTCAGGTATTCGAAAGCGCCCATCTTCATCCCCTCGACGGCCGTCTCCAATGTGGCCTTGCCCGAGAGCAGAATCACCTCGATCAGTGGATGGCGCTGTTTGATTTCCGCCAGGGTGGCAATGCCGTCCATCTCCGGCATGGCCAGGTCGAGCACGATCACGTCGAACGGCTGCCGGGAGAGGATCTCCAGGGCCTCGGCGCCGCCGAAACAAAACTGTGCGTCGTAGTCGCGAAGCGACAACCGTTCGGCCAACAGAACGGCAAACTCCCTTTCGTCATCGACCACCAACACCCTTGCAGCCATGGCACTTCTCCTTTGGTTGATGCCCCTCGAACCCTCGCGGGCATGAAACGGGCCAACGCCGCGCCGGCGAGAAGGCCGGCGTACACGGCCCTCTTAAGCCTTGCAGATCCCTGTCTCGTCGCAGAGGCAGTTGAATACGTCGGTGGAGCGAAGAATGCCGACGATCCGCTTTCCGCGGGCGGCGGTCACCAGCAGGGACCGGTGCCTGCCCATGACGAACTGGTGCATGGCCGACTGCAGGTCATCGTTTTCCGAAACCCGCTGGTGGTCGGCCGGGGTGTACATGACCTCGGTGACCCGGACCTGCTCCAGGGCTCGGCAAAGCTCCTCTAAGGGCCGCCGCCACAGGTCGAACTGGTCGCGAATGGCGTTCATGAACGCGGCACTGAAGCCGAAGCGACTTAGGCTGACGTCGGTGCCGATCTTGTTGTAGTTCGGTTCCAGCGCCCTCATGATGTCCACCTGGCTCAGCTTTCCGATGACGCGTTTTTTGCTGTCCATAACGAGAACCGCCCGGTGCCGGTAGGGCCCGTCTCCAAAACGCATGTTCTTGTTTTCCATGGCCCGGATGGCTTCCACCAGGTTCGCCTTGTCCGACACGGTGGCATACTCAGACAGGGGCACCATGATCTGTTTGACGCGAATTTCTTCCATTGTATTTTTTTTCTCCTGTTAAAATTACGCGGCGGCTGTGCTTCTCCGACGGCTGCGCGCGGGGATCGCACCGCTTGGCTCGTAAACGCCTACCGAAGTAGGAATCGCCTGCCCCGGCCGTCGAAGAAAGCCGCCCTATACGCCGAACCGGCGCAGCATCTCCACGATTTTTTCCTGGTTCATTTTCTCGACGATGAGCATCTTGTTTTGGCGGGCCCGTTTGATTTTATCGCTCAATGCCTCCAAATCGGCCGGCTTTTCGACGAAATCCATCGCACCGAGCTTGATCGCCTCCACCCCCTTTTCGATGCTCGCATGCCCGGTAAGCAAAATCACCTGCAGCTCCGGCCGAAGCTTTTTCGCTCTTTTCAGGGCTTCGAGGCCGTCGATACCGGGCATCTTCAGATCCAGGATCAACGCGTCGAACAGCTCCGACTCGATCCGCTTCAATGCCTTTTCGGCGGAGGTTTCAGTGGAGACCTCCATTCCCCGGGCCGAAAGCCGTTCCTTCATGATATCCAGGAAATCCTCTTCGTCATCGACCAGCAGTACATGCTCAGCCATGATCATTCCTCCTTGCCTTAATATTCACTTCATCGCCTTCGACCCATCGGTTCTGCAGAGTCAAGCGATCGAGAGCCGAATCCTCATGCCCCGGTTTTGATCGCCCGAGACAAGCTCGGCCCCGAGGGCGGATGCCAGAGAATCGGCTTCTTTGCCGGCGCTGCATGCGCCGGCAGTTTCTCCTTCCGATCCATTGCCGATGCCGATGAACACCGCCTCCTTGTCCTTTCCGCAGGATAGCACCAGCTCGCTCCCGGGTTCGGCGCCGCACAAGGCGGCTTCGATCAACAGCCAGATCAGGTTCATCAGCAAAAACGGCGAAGTGTTCACTTCCACCGCTTCCGGGCCGGGATAGAGTTCAAGGTTCACGCCTTTTAAGGTGGCAAGCCGAGCGGCTAGGGCGGTGGTCAGGTCCAGCAGGGATCGGATGTCCACCGAACGGCGGGGGCTGTCCACACTGTGGGCGAACCGGTTCATATTCCGGAGGATGCGGTCGCCCATGGCCACCTGCGTTTTTACGGCCCCGGACAGCCGTTTGAGCCGGGCAAGATCGATTTCCACCCCGCGCTCCGCCATGAGCACCAGATCTTCCAGGAGGCCGGCCTGTTCGTTAATGATGGCCATGCGATTTTTCAGCTCATGGGAAATCGAAGCCGTCACCTTCCCGAAAAAACCCAGGCCTGTGCTTTCGATATCCTCATCCATTTTTTCCCCCTCCTGCTGACTTCGACCCGATGGCGCGGAGTTTTTCCAGCAGCGTTTCGAATCGAACCGGTTTGACCAGGTAAAATTCGGACCCCGTCTCCGTGCTTCCGCTTTTAAAAGCCTCTTCGGAGCCGTGCCCGGTGAGAAAAATGAATTTCATTTCCGGGCACTGCTTCTCGAGCATTTTTTTCAGGTCGAGACCGCCCATTCGAGGCATCTTGATATCCAGGACGGCAATGTCGTGGCAGTTCTTTTCTGCCAGCCCGACGGCTTCTTCCGGCGTCGCGGTCCAGTCCGCGTCGATGCCCCGAAGCTTCATCCGCTCTGCCAGCGCGCTGACAAATTCGACCTCATCATCTACGAGTAGAATTTTCATTTGCCGCCTCCGGTTCGATAGACTGATTTTCACCGGATCTCCCGCCGTCGTTTGCCCCGGAACAAGGCCGCTCCAGGCACATGGGAAGAATGACGGTGAACGTGGTTCCTTTTCCCAGCTCGCTTTGGACCTTCAGGCTTCCGCCCAGCTCCTGGACCAGCCCGTATGTGATCGACAGACCCAGACCGGTTCCGCCCTTGCCGATTTTGGTGGAGAAAAACGGCTCGAAGATTTTCTCCAGGTCCTCTTTGGGGATTCCGTGCCCGTCGTCGGCAAAGCGGAGCATCACTTTGCTTTCATCGTATTTTTCGATGGCGACGCCCAGCCTGCCCCCGTCGCTGACGGCCGCAAAGGCATTGTTGATCAGGTTGAGGAAAATTTCCTGCAGCCGGCCGCGGTCGCTGAGGATCATCGGAACATCCTCGGCCTTTTCTACCGTCACATCCAGGCAGCGGTATTCGGCCTCCTTGCCGACGAAGCCAAGCACCTCGCGGACGACCTCGGCCAGATCAAGCTCCTTGGCGGGCGCCCCGGAGTGACGGGCGAAACTGAGCAGTCTGCGGGTAATATCCGAGCACCGGTCCACTGCGGCAATCACCGAATCGATGAGGCCCACCAGTTTCGGATCGTTCCGACATTTTTGATCCATGACCAGAAGGTCCCGCATCAGGCCTGCCTTTTCGTTGATGATGGCCAGCGGATTGTTGATCTCGTGGGCGACGCCGGCCGACATTCGGCCCAGAGACGCCATCTTGTTGGCGTATTCCATCTGGTGGCAGGCCATTACCCTGCGCTTGTCCGCCAGATAGATCTGATTGACCAGGAAAGTGCTTCCCCCGAGAATGACCAGGGAGATGACGAAAATAGAGCCGAACAAAAAGCCGAGCATCTGCGTCCGGCTCTGTTTCCAGGTGCCCATGAGCCGGTCCTTTTCCTTGACGATCATCAGGATAAAGGGCGTGTCTGAATTGATGTAGGCATACCCGATGACCAAAGGTCCTTTGGTGTACTGGAGGACCTGCTTGACCTGGGAGTGCTCGCTATAGGGGGGGACTTCCAGCGCGATCTGTTCGAGCACGCCGCCGTGGCTACGGCTGGGGGTCTGCAGCACCCCTTTGCGGTTGATCAAGAAGGCGTCGCCGTCGCCGCCGACTTCCAAATCCATGAGAAGATTGTTCAATCGATTCATGTCCACCGTGGCCCGCAGGACATAAAAGCCGTCCGGCTCGCGCGGGTGTTTGACCGCGATCACCATGTGGGGAACGTTTCGATAGCCCAGAAACACGTCGCTCAGGTAAATACCTTTCTGGGCGACTTCCTTGAACCAGCCGGCATCCCGGTATTGCTTGCCGGAAAGCGCGTACGGGCCGGCATAGGCAATTTGGATCCCCTGGTCGTCGATGACGCCCAGGTCCAGAAAACCGCCAAAGCTTCTTTTCAGATGGGCCAGAATCTGGGACAGCCGATCCGGGTTCTTCAAGGAACGGTAAGGATCGTTCTGGATGACAAAGTCGATGGCCGTCATTCTTTCATCCAGAAAATAGGCCACGCTTCTGCGGGTGTTGGAGACCAGCCGCGTTGTGCGAAGCAGGATCTCCGACTCCATGGCCGCCCGGCTCACGCGGTAGTCGATTACGGTCATCACCACCAGGGGAATGACGGTCACCGCCAGCGTCAGCCAGACCGTGAGCTTCCAGATCTGGCGAAAGTTGAACCGGTAGGCGTAGATTCCCCGGCGCGCATCGCCCTGCTCCCAGAAAATCGGTTTTATGTGGTCGATCAGGCCCATGGTATTTGACTCTCCCGTCAAAAAAACCCCTTTTGCATCGATCAGGAACGAGCCGCCCTGTTTTGTTTCATCTTTTCATTGGCTCTTTTCAGGGTGTCGGACAGGACGTCGATGTCCACCGGTTTTTGCAGGTAGGCAAACGCCCCCAATTCCATGCACACCCGCCGGTCTTCATCGGACCCGTGTCCGGTCAGGATGATCACCTCGATTTCGGGGCGGGTCTGTTTGACCTTGCGAAGCACCTCGATGCCGTCGATGCCGGGCATTTTCAAATCCAGGATCATCACCTCCGGCTCTTCCTCGTCGATCAAAGAAAGCGCGCTTTCTCCGTCATAGGCGACCGCCGAGCCGACATCCCGCATGAGCAGCCGCTCGGAAAGCGTCTGGACGAATTCCCGCTCGTCGTCGACCAGGAGCAGCTTCGGCATTTCAAAATCGTATTTGCGGTAAATATCCGCCCGGTGAAACCCTTTTCCGATCCGTGTTTCCACCGATTCGACGCCGTCTACTTTTTCTGCGATCTCTTTGAGCTCTTCTTGAAGCCGCCCGAGCATGAGAACGTTCTGATTGATCTTGAGGGTGACGGCGCCGTCACGGGCGGTGACATCCGCATTGTGCCCCTCTTTGGCCAGCGCCACCCCCACCCGGGCGGCCAGAACGAAGTCGGCCGCCGCCCGCTTCGAGGCGTCCGTGGGCTGGATGACCTCGCTGCGCAGATTTTCTTCCACCAGATCGACGATCCGGTCGGTTTCCATTTTATCGACGGGCGCGACGATGTCATAAAGCCCGGGCGCCCATGGGTCGTTCAGCCTGTACAGGGTGTTCACCCAGGCCGCACACTGCTCGTCGTCTCGATGAATCTGCTGTCGTGCCGTCTTTTCCGAAAGTCTGGCGGCGGTCATCGCCTGTTCGATCCGAAACCGGAGATCGGCGATCAGGCAGACCCTCAGCACATGAGAAACGTCCCGGGAAATCAGCTGGCCGCTGAAGCCGTCGATGAGCAGGCCCTCTTCGGCCAGCAGCTCGGCCACCGCCAGTCGAATCCAGGCCAGTGAACGCTCTTTTTCATGGGTGAATTTGTTGAACACCGATGTCTTTGGCTCGAATGCGGCAGAGAGCTTTTTTTTGTCCCAGTTCGACAGCGCCGCGGCCCGCACGACAACCGACTCGTCGGTAATCGGACGGTATCCGGTTCGATTGGTCAAATGCTCGACCACGGCTTCCTTTTGACAAAACGTACCGCTAAAAATCGTGATCACAGGCATGGGGGCTCTCCTTAATTTTCGTCTTCATAGGCGATTCGGCAGACAGTGGTCAAAGGGCAGGCAGCTTCGCCGCCTTGGATGTGGGCGCGGTCGTGCACGGCGCAAACGGCCTGTTCCATGGTCGGATACATATGATCCTCGCCGATTTTTTCAAGCAGGTACGTCCGGTGCATCACCTTCATCACCGCCTCGTTCACCCCTGAAAAGGAGATGTCCATGCCGGCGCTGCGGACCCGGTCCACCACCAGCGATAGCGCTTCTTCTCCGGAGGCGTCCATGTCGTTGATGCCGTTGGCGGCGATGATGATGTGCCGCAGGTTCGTTTTGTTTATCAGCCGCTCGTTGATCTTGTCTTCCAGGTAGCTTGCGTTGGCGAAAAACAGCGGCCCGTCGAACCGGATCAAATCCACGTAGCGGCACTCCTCCAGCTGGTGCATCATGGAGATCCGGAAGGCGTCGTCCTCGTGCCGGGACAGGGATGCCACGGTCGGACGCATGCTTTTATACAGGAATACCAGCAGGGACAGAACCACGCCGATCATGATTCCCTTGTCCAGGTGCGGGGCAAAGGCCAAGGTGGCGAAAAAGGTGATAATCGAAATCGCTCCGTCATACCACTGGGCCCGCCAGGCGTGAATAAAACCGGTGACGTTGACCAGGCCGATGACCGCCATCATGATCACCGCCGCCAGCACGGCCTGGGGCAGGTGGTATAAAAGCGGGGTGAAAAACATCAGCACGATCACCACCGCCAGGCTTGTAAACACGCTGGAAAGCCCGGTATGGGCCCCTGCCTGGAGATTGACCGCCGAACGGGAAAACGACCCTGACGTCGGGTAGCTTTTTCCGACGGCCCCTAACATGTTTCCCAGCCCTTGTCCGATCAGCTCCTGGTTCGGGTCGAGCCGCTGGCCGGTCTTGGCGGCCATGGCCTTGGCGATGGAGATGGCCTCCATGAATCCGAGAAGAGAGATGATGACTGCGTAGGGAAAAAGCTGCAGGAACACCTTCATGTTGATCGGCGGCACGGAAAGCGTCGGAAGCCCCTGGGGAATCTCCCCGACCACCGCCCCGCCGCCGATCATCAGGAGGCGTTCGGTCGAAAGCGGGGTGTTGCCGACTTTGATGCGCCATTTTCTTCCATCTTCTGCGTCGGAGGGGTCCTCTGCGGAAAAGGGAACGAATATCGGGGATTCTTTGCCGCCCTGCGGTTTTGCAAACAGCATTTCCCGGATGGCGCTGCGAAGAAGGTGCGCCTCATGGTGCAGGCGCTCGATCTTGGTTCCGATCACGGCCAGGTCGTGTTCGGCATCGATGGCGGCAAACACGTCTTTCCTCGCCTTGGCGTCTTCCAGTGCTTGATTCAGCGCCGCTCGCTCCTGGCCCAGTTCCGGAATCCGGACAGTCACCTGGTTGAATTCGTGGATCCGCTCGACGGCGGCAGCAGATCGGATCGCCGAAATGTCCACCGTGAGATTGTGTTCAAAGCCGGTGGCCCAGGAAAGGCCGATGGTGAGGGCCACGGCCACCAGCACGTTGGGGATTTTGGGAGAAATCCGGCGTAGGCCATACATGATGCCGAAGGCAAGCACCCCCATGAGCAGGGTGGGCCAGTGGGTATAGTGGGCCGCGGCCTCCAAAACCCGCACGATGGTTTCGTAGTGGTGTTCGGCCTTGTCCACATAGACGCCGAAGAGCTTGGAAAGCTGGGAAGAGGCGATGATCAGGGCCGCTGCGTTGGTAAATCCGTTGACCACCGGGTGGGACAGAAAGTTGACCACCAGGCCGAGGCGAAGAAGCCCCAGGCCGAACTGAAACACCCCTACGGTGAGCGCCAACACCACGGCATAGGCGATATACCCTTCGCTTCCGGCCGTGGCCAGGGGCTCTAAGGATGCCGATGTCATCAGGGAAACCACAGCCACCGGACCGGTGGCCAGCTGCCGGCTCGATCCGAACAGCGCCGCCACGATCGGCGGCAGAAACGACGCGTACAGGCCGTAGTACGGCGGCAAGCCCGCCAGCTGGGCGTAGGCCATGGACTGGGGAATCAGCACCAGGGCCACGGTCAGGCCGGCAACGGCGTCGATGCGGAACGCCTCGATGCTGTATCCGCTGAACCACTCCAGAAAGGGGAAAATTCTTTTCAGCATGAACCCGTCTCCTCCTCCTTGAATGAACCGGAATCCGGTGAAAGCATCCGCTTGCAGGTGGACAGAAGCTCTTCGTACAGGGTGGCAGGTTCGTACAGATCGTGGTACTTGAGCCAGATCAGGCCGTTGACCATGGAAAACAGGATCAGGGCGGTTTTGCGTTCGGGAAGGTCCCGGATTGAGCCGTCTTCCAGGCCCCGGCGGATGGCCTCTTCGAACAGGTCGACCAGGGTATTGTAGATGGCCTCCAGATGCCCCCTGCCGTCGCTGTTGGAACGGGCGAATTCGTAAGGGTAGTGCCGCTGGAGGAGCCGGAACCACTGCTCCTTTTTTCCGGCAAGATAGAGAAAGAAGCCGATCACCCCCTCGATCATATCCAGACCGGTGTCGAAACGGCACTCGTGCATGTAACCGGAAAATTCGGCCAGAATCCCCTCTTTGACGTCTTCGAGGATCGCCACGAACAGCTCGTTCTTGTTCTTGAAATGATAGAAAATCGTCCCTTCGGCGGAGTGGGTGATGCGCGCCAGGTCGGCCACCGAAGTCTCGTTGAACCCTTTTTCCGCGAACAGGATCGTCGCCGCTTCAAGGATGAGGTCTTTTTTCTTGGCCATTCTGCTGAAATCCTTTTCTATACTGAGCACTCACCACAAAAATAGCGAAAAGATTTTACCCTTGTCAAGCAAAAAATTTCAATCGATATGTTTCCCCGTTATTTCAGTGCCTCACGGCTGTTGTCGGACATGGAAAGGAGGGTTGCGACCCCGATCGCGGCCCAGAACGCCATGTAAAAAGCCGGGGCGACATCGAAGCCGGTCAACGAGATCAGCGCCGTGGCCGCCATGGGGGTGGCCCCCCCCACGACGCCGAGTCCAAGATTAAAGGCGATGGAGTAGCCGGAAAGCCTGTCCCGGGTCGGAAACAGTTCAACGAACAGCGAGGGCGCCACCCCGCAGGGAAAGGCGATGAGCAGGCCCAGCAGGATCTGCGACACTGCCATGGCCGTCACTCCCCCAGATTTCATCCACAGATGTAGCGGAAGGGCCAGCAAAAGCTCGGCGAAAAACACCATCGCCAGAAGGTGGGTCCGGCGGATGAACCGGTCGGAAATCCACCCGGCGATGGGAACCAGAAAGATCAGCAGTGCCGTGGCCAGGGTGTTGTAAAACATTCCCGCATCCCCGCCCGAATCGACGTATTGCGCAAGCCAAGTGGGGATGTAGACCAGCGAGATATAAAACACGGCCCCGTAGGATGAGGCAAACAGGGTCGCCTGCACGGTTTGTTTCAGGTTGACGGTGACCGCTTCCTTGATGGGTGACGTCTGCCCCCGGCCTTGGTCGTGTTTCTTGAAATGAGACGAATCGGGAAGATTTCGCCGCAGAAAGATCGCGGCCCCGCCCAGAATCGCGGCCAGCAGAAACGGCAGCCGCCAGCCCCAGGACCGAAGCTGCTCCGGATCGAACACAAACGTCACCAGGGAGGCGGCCCCCGACCCGAGCAGCATGCCGGCCATGCTCCCCACGTTGGCCCAGCTTCCGGAAAGGCCCCGGGTTCCTTCCGGTGCGGTTTCCACCAGGTAGGTGACCGAACTGGAAAACTCTCCACCCACAGAAAGCCCCTGAATGAGCCGAATCAGCACCAGGGCGATCGGGGCCCAGACACCGATGGCCGAATAGGGGGGCAAAAGCCCCAGCAAAAGCGTGGGAAACGACATCAGAATCACCGACAACAGCATGGTCTTGCTGCGTCCCACCGTGTCGCCGAGCCAGCCGAACAGGGCCGAACCGATTGGCCGCATGACAAAACCCGCGGCAAAGATGCCGTAGGTGGCCAGCAGCGAGGCGACTTTATGGCCTTGGGGGAAAAAAAGCCTCGACAGGATCGAGGCCATAAATCCATAGAGCGCAAAGTCGTACCATTCCATGACGTTGCCGATAATGCCGGCGACAACGGCGGTCTTTCTCTGGTCTTTGGGTAGATGAAACGGCATATCATCCTTTCGTCGGTTTATAAGGATCGGGCGAAAACTGAAACTTAACTGAAATTGAATAGGATAACTCCAGGACCGGTCTTTCCGTCCCAATACGTAAAAATTCGTTACGTTCGATTCCGGACCGTTTCAAGTGGCCCGGGCACACTCATCCGGCTGAAACCGGGTGACGAAACCCGACTCGAAGATGATAAACAGCATTTCGATTTCGCCGGCGATGGCCGATATCAGGATTCGATCCTGCGCCGGAATGCCATGCACCGGGATTACCACCGTTGTCCTGATCGGCAGGTTGTCCGCACCGGTTTGCACGGCGCTGATCCCTTCGATGGCCCTTCCTTCCACCAGGCAACGATTGCTGATCGGATTGGACGGACGACGGGTTCCGGCCCGATGCCCAACGGCCTCTTTGAGCGTTTTGAAGTTCCGGCCGTCGATGATCCGCACGACGGCCCACTGTGTGCCGGCGATCACCATCGCTCGCTGCGCAAAATCGTTCAGGAGTCTTTGAAACTCGCTCCTGCTTTGCGGGTAGCGCTCGACCTTGCAAAGAATGGTTTCGATTTCTCCGAGCTCCACGTTGACCGTACCGATGTAGCCGAAGGCATCTGCCAGACGTGTTTCCAGACGCCGGCACAAGCGGGTCGAGTCCTGCATTTTCAAGGTCAGGCGCTGGAGATGTCGCCGATAGACCCGCCAGGATACCGCCGAAAGCCCCATGAGCAAGACGATTGCCAGCACCTCTGCCATATCTTCTTCGATGACGACCGATTGGGTCAGGGCAACGCCCCGGCTGATGAGCAGGGGGGTGGCGGCCACTGCCAGCAACAGGGCGATCGATCCGGCGATGGATGCGATGTGCAGGGCCCGAAGTCTTGTGTAAATGTCTAATTTCATCCGTGGTGTCCGGGGAAAAAGGATGTTTTTGCCTCCTGGAGCGCCGCTATTTCAGAAATTTTCCGATCCGGCTGTGTTCGTGCTTGAGCCGGTTGATCAGTCTGTCGTAGCGGCGGAGCTGGCGCAGCGCCCGGGTCACCAGATGCGTGCCGAGCACCAGCAGCGCCAGATTCAGGACCGCCAAAGGAACCATCAGGTGCAGTACGTGGACCACGTCGTAGTAGCGGGACGTGGCGATCAACACGCTCAGCACCGAAAGCGGAAGTGCAAAGACCGCGATGCCGGTGCGCATCAGGGCCATGGCGGTCCGCTTTTCGGCCAGGACCAGCTTGGCCTCGTCGATAATGACGGCGTCCGAGTCCGTATTCGAAGAGGTTGGATCCGGATTTTCCAAGACGCCTTCAACACCGCTGCCAGCCCCGGCCCCTTGCCGGAACCCTGCCGCAGGCGCCTCCCGATTCATGGTTCCTCCTTGACCAGCAGCAGATCGGCCGGAAGCCGGCGGATGACGGCCTCGTTGGTGCGGCTGAACATGAGATGCTCCAGGCGTCCCTGCTCGTGGGAGGAAATGAGAATCAAGTCTGCGCGGTCTTCCCCGGCGGCCCTGAGGATCTCCTCTTGGGGAATCCCCTCCCGGATCTTCAGGTACACGGTCAGACCGCGTTCTTTTTCCTTGGCCACCATCTTGTCGATTTCCTTGCGCGTGTCTTCGACCATTTTCCGGTACTCGGCCTCCAGGGAGGGAACCGGAAGGTTCCAGCCCTCGAGGCTGAAGGGGTCGTGGATCACGTGCAACACGGTCAATTGTGCATTGTAGAGCCGGGCCAGGGAAATCCCGGTTTCCACCGCCCTGCGGCACTGCCGGGTCGACCGGCTCACGACCAGAATATGTTGATATGTTTTCATGGCGGACTCCTTTCGGTTTTCGCAATTTGAGGCAGCGACTGTCCGGCCCTTTCCCGGGGCCGGTCTACCGGCTGAATTTCAGACCGGAGTGATCCAGCAGTCGATAGAGATATCTTTTCAGGAAATCGGTGATGACAAAAGCGGCGAGGGCGTAGCCCCATACCATCAGCGCCAATGACCAGCCGATGGGGGTCATGTACCAGCCATAGACTACCACCAGGGTTGCCAGCGCCTTGGTGCCGACGGCCGACCAGAACAGGGCGCCGCTCGGGCGGCTGGACCAGAACGGGCCCCGGGTCCGGGTCAAGAAGATGGTAAGATGTCCGGCAACGGCCAGCTTCAGGAAAATCAGGGATTGAATCATGTCCCGGCCCAGGTGCAGCATGTCCCGTCCGACGTAGAGTACGCCGAAAGAGAAAAGGACGCCGATCAGCCCCAGAAACGTGGCCATTCCCAGTACCTCTCGCATGTTCCATCGCACCGGCCGGCCGGCGATCGGCACCCGGTCGGTGGCAATGGCCATGATCGGTGCGTCGTTGAGCAGGGCGAGCAGCACGATCATCACCGCCGTGACCGGGTAAAAATTGAAGGCCAGGATCGATGCGGTGATGAAAAACAGCACCCGAATGGTCTCGGTGATCCGGTAGATGGCGTAGCTGTTCATGCGCTGGAAGATCTTTCGGCTCTCTTTGATGGCGTCGATAATGACCGACAACCCCGGAAGGGTCAGCACGATGTCGGCCGCAGACCGGGCGGCGTCGGTGGCCCCGGCCACCGCGATGCCGACGTCGGCCTTTTTCAATGCGGGGGCGTCGTTGACGCCGTCGCCGGTCATGCCGACGATGTGGTCGTCTTGCTGCAGGGCTTCCACGATCCGGTATTTGTGCTCCGGAAACACCTGGGCAAAGCCGTCTGCCGCATCCATCATTTTCTTTTGTTTCTCTTTATTTTCTTCGGCCAGGGATTCGGCCGACAGGATGCGGGTGCCCATGTGCACCTCTTTGGCGACTTCCTTGGCAATGGCCGCATGATCGCCTGTGACCATTTTGACATCGACTCCCATCTTCCGGGCGGTGTCGAGGGTTTCGGCCGAGTCCGGCCGGGGCGGATCGTGAAGGGCCACCAGCCCCAGATACTGCCAGGCCCCATGCGCTCCCTGCGCACGGGCCACCCCCAGCGCCCGGAACCCCTTTTCGGCCAGCCGGTCCACCTGCTCGTCTACCTGCCGGGTCAGCCGTTCACCGGCTTCTGTGAGCGCTGCCATGGCCTGGGGGGCGCCCTTGGCCACCTTCACGGTGCCGTTTGCGGTTTCCACCTGCGCCTGGGACCGCTTCGAGACCGGGTCGAAGGGGACAAACCGCTTCACATTCGAACCTTCCAGAAAGTGGAGGACTTTTTCCTGCTTCCGGGCGCTGGAAACGAGGGCCGTGTCGATCGGGTCCTGGTCTTCCTCTCGGGAGGCCAGGGCCGCGGCCAGAAGAATTTCGGTTTCGCCGACATCGTCAAACGGTATGATCTCTGCCACCTCCAGCCGGTTTTCGGTGATGGTTCCGGTTTTGTCCGAGCACAGCACGTCCATGCCCGCCATCTCTTCAATGGCCACAAGCCGGCTGACGATGGCCTCCTTGTGGGCGAGCCGGGCCGCTCCCACCGCCAGGGTTACGGAAAGCACCGCCGGAAGGGCGGCAGGAATCGCCGCTACCGTGAGGATCAGCGCAAACTGAAGGGTCGTGATCAGGCTTTCGTGACGAAAGACGGCCACCAGGAAAATCAGGGCTACCAGCGCCAGGGCCATCACAATGAGATAGTCGCCGATCTTGATCACGGTTTTCTGGAAATGACTCCGGCTGCCGGCCTCTTCCACCAGTTGAGCGGTTTTCCCGAAATAGGTCTGCATTCCGGTGGCCACCACCACGGCATCTGCTTCTCCCTGCCGGACGATGCTGCCGGAGTAGGCGACATCGGAGGGGTGTTTTTCCACCGGCATCGATTCACCGGTCAGGGCCGATTCATCGATCTGGAGGGCATCGCCGTCGACCAGCTTCACGTCCGCCGGCACGATGTCCCCGAGCCGGAGCCGGACGATGTCGCCCGGCACCAGCTCCCGGGTCGGCTTCTGCTGCCATTTCCCGTCCCGCCGGATCTTGGCGACCGGCGCCAGGCGTTTTTTGAGCAATTCGATGGCGTTGTCGGCTTTGTGCTCCTGCCAGAAGCCGACCGCCCCGTTGAGCAGCAGCAGTGCCAGGATGATCCAAAAGTCTTCCCAGTGGTGGACCACCGCCGACAGCACGGCCGCGGCTTCGATCATCGCCGGAATCGGCCCCCAAAAGTAACTCAGGAACTTGAGCAACGGCGAACTGCGCTGTTCACGGATTTCGTTGGGGCCGTATGTCTCCCTGCGCTTTTCGGCCTCCTTGGTGCTGAGTCCTTTTCTATCCGCGGCCAGGCGACGGAACACCTGTTCGACGGAGTCTGATTTTACCGTTTCGGTTCCAATGCCGATATCATCCATAATTGCCTTTCCTTGGCCGGGTTCGGGGCTTGCCGGTCCCCGTCCTTGTCCAACGTTTTCCTATTGCGTCAGGACTTCGACCACCCGCTCGAACTCCCTGGCCTTGTTGAAAAAGTAGTCGGCTCCGGAGGCCAGGCACCGCCTCCGGTAATGGTCGAAGTCGTAGTTGGTGAGCATGATCACCAGGATCTTCGGATGATTTGCCTTGATCCGCTCCAGAACTTCGATGCCGCTGGCGCCGGGCATTCGGATGTCGAGTACCACCGCGTCCGGGGCCAAACGTTCGACGGCGGTCAGCGCGTCGGTCGCGTCGGCCGCTTCGCCGACGACCCGAAGCCCGGATGCCTCGGCCAGCAGTGTGCTCAACCGTTCCCTCACCAGCGTCGAATCGTCCACGACCAGTACGTTTTTCATCGGCCTTCCTTCCGTTGCAAAAAGAAGATAATTTGCCGAAAACGGAATGAAAATCGGTGATCGTCTGATCTTTCCGTAGGAAAACGGCCCAAAGAAATGTCGGTGTTTGTCCGACAGGAGGCGGGACTGAGGAAATGACCGGGCCCGGACGGGAAAGGCGATGGGTTGCAGGGTCGGCTGGGAGAGCCGGACGGGAAAGAAAGAAGGCGCTATTCGTGCTTCGGATTATGAATTTTTAGACAGTTGCCGCCGTTTAGGGTTCTTTTTGCCGCCTGTCATACGAGAGGAGTGCTCACTTGAAGAGGAGGCCCCGCAGGCCGCCGGAAGTCAGGGCGCCGATGTCGGTCAGGGTGCGCGGAAGAAAGAGCCCGCCAGGGGCGGCCAGATACTTCGGCCGCCAAACCGGATCGAATTTGTCCTTGTAACGTCGCAAGCCTTCGAAATTGTAAAAATGTTCGCCGAAACGGGCGGCCAGGCGATGAAACCATTTCGAAGTCATGGGCGCCCCCCTTACCATGGGTGCAGCACCGTCTTTAAGAGGGCTTACTCCACCAGCCCGTTGGCAACGGCGTAGTGGGTCAGTTCCGCGTTGGTTTTCATTCCCATTTTCTCCAGCACGCGGGCGCGGTAGGTGCTGATTGTCTTGACGCTGAGGGTCAGCTCTTCTGCGATCTCGGAAACGGATTTTCCAGAGGCGATCAGCGTCATCACCTGGTATTCCCGGTCCGAGAGGGTTTCGTGGGAGGGCTTTTGCACGTCCGTGTCCAGGGCAAAGGCGATCTGCTCGGCCAGTGCCGGACTGATGTACTTTCCTCCCCGGCCGACCTTGTGGATGGCGGCGATGAGCTGGTCCGGAGCGCTTTCTTTCGTCAAGTATCCCGATGCGCCGGCCTTCAGCACCCGCAGGGCGTAGTGGGCCTCGGGGTGGACGGTCAGGATGATCACCGGCAGCCGGGGCCGGTCGATCTTGAGTTGTTTGAGCACATCTAAGCCGTCCATGCCGGGCATGCTCAGATCAAGCAGCACCACGTTGTAATCTTCCCGGCCGACGGCCTTGAGCAGTTCGGCCCCGCTGGCCGCCTCGCCGGCGGCCTCGATGTCACCGGCATCGGCCAAAATCTGCTTCAGTCCGGCCCGGATGATCGGATGATCGTCTGCGATAATGACGCGAATCATGGCTGTGGGTTTTCCTCCTCTACGGAAACGTCGACCGTCACCTTTGTGCCGCCGCCGTCACCGGCTTCGAACCGCGCGCTGCCCCCGAAGGGATGAAGTCTTTCCCGGATCCCGATCAGGCCGAAGGATCGGGCGTCATCGACCTGGGTTTCGGTAATTCCCCGTCCGTCATCCATGACGGTCAAAACCAGGCGGCGGTCTTCTTTTTTCAGGAGCACATCGACCCGGGAGGCGCCGGCATGGCGTATGATGTTGGTCAAAAGCTCCTGAAAGATTCGAAACAAGGCCGTGGCCAGATTCTTTGAGAGGGCCGGAAGTTCCGGATCGATCTCGATCCGGCAGTCGAGCCCGGTCCGGTTCTTGAATTCGTCGGTCTGCCACTCCAAGGCGGCCGGCAGCCCGAAATCGTCCAATATCACCGGACGAAGCTCGGCGGTCACCGTATGCATGGTTTCCAGGGCCGCATCGAGCACCTGCCCCATGGCGGATAGCTTCTCGTCGATTTTCGGATCGTCTTCGGGAAGGCGCTTTTTCAGCCAGGCCAGGTCGAGTTTCAGGATGGTCAGGCTCTGGCTGAAATCGTCGTGCAACTCCCGGGCGATCCGGGTCCGCTCCTGCTCCCGGACATCCTGGAGGTAGCCGGTCAGGTCGCGAAGCCGCTGCCGGGAGGTTTCGAGCTGTTTCTTGGCCTCCTGTTCGAGGACGATCCGGGTCTGGAGGGCTTCGGCCATCTGATCGAAGCTGCCGGCCAGGCGGCGCAGTTCGTCGGCGCCGGAGATGTCGCCGATCCGGGCAGACAGGTCGCCGGCGGCCAGCCGCTGGCTGGCCGATGCCATTTCACCCAGGGGTTTGAGAAAAAAGAGTTCGCTGCCAATCCAGACGACCGCAATGGCGGCAGTTGCCACAAGACCGAGCAACAGCAGGTTGCGAATCAGGATCCGGTTGGAGGCCGCAAAAGCCCGGTGCTTGGCAATGGCCAGGACAATGGAAACCGGCCGCTGTGTCAGCGGGCTTTTCAAGGAGGCATAAGCATAGATTCGTGCATCGTCCCCGTCCCCCTGGATCACGCCGCTTTCGCTGCCGGTTGCGGCTTTGACCAGGGAGGCGCCCAGGACATTTGTGTCGGTCCAGCAGCGGCTGTCGGCTTCGAAGACGAGCTGACCCCGGGCCGGATCGATCTGCACCAGGGCCGAGCCTTCGGGAAGGCCGCCGAGGATTCGAACCGCCGGACGGCTGACCGCATCGAGGCTCAGGGCGGCAAAGACCGCCCCTTCGATATCGCCGGTCGCATCGAGCAGGGGGCGGGCGGCATAGATCGCCGGCTGCCCGGAGACCGCCTCCACGCGGTCTCCGCCGAGGGTGAACTCCCGGGACCGGAGCGTCTCGGCAAACCACGAAGCGTCGGAAAAAGGCCTCTGCGGCCCGGCGCCGCCCACCTGGCAAACAAGGTGGCCGTCCGCGGAAAGGACCCCCAACTGGAGATATTCGGGCGAGTTTTTGAGAAAGCCATCGAAAACATCGCAGTTCTGCCGGCGAGGGGTGCCGGCTCCAGAGGCCAGGTCGGCCATGATTCGCAGTACCGCCTGAGCGGCGCGAAGCATTTGGGCTTCCTCGTCTGCAATCGCACGGGTCAGGATCAGGGCGTTTTGAAGGATCGCTTCACGCTCGAGGCGGCGCTGTTCTGCGGCGGTGTAAATCGTCAGGGCCCACGCCGGTATCAACGTGAGCAGGAGGATCAGGTTGAGCCTGGTTCGAAGACGTTTGCCGAAAAGCCTTTTCATCCGATCGATCCCCGCCATTGTTTCCCGATGCCGCCGGCCTCGTCGTGAACCCCCGCCGGGCGCATCCTTTTCGTATATAGAGTTTTGAAAATCTTGTCCAATTCCATAAACGCATCAGCGGGCTGCATTCAATCCGCCACACAAAGCCGTTGCAGCCTGCGGGCGTGTTCGACAGCCGCAGCGGCGGCTTTTCAGGTAGGACAGACTCCGACACAAGGTTCCCACATTGTCCTACAGAAAAATCGGCGGCCGGCCGATACCGGCAGCCGGGCCGATGCCTTAGTTTCCGGTCAAGCCTCGACAGGGTGAACGGACCGGAGAAGAAACTGCCGACGCCCCGTTGAACAGAGGCAGATGAAAAGTGCAGCCGAGCCCCGGGCGATCCATCGATCCGGGTCGCCGGGCGCCGAACGCGCCGCAACAACCGGGAGGATCAAAAATGAAAAATTTGCATTTGAAAAAAGTCGTTCCATTTGTTTTGGCGTTCACGGTGGTACTGGTCTTGGGCATCGTGCAGTGGCGGCAGGAAGCCGCCGCCGTCTCTGCAAAAGGCCCGGAAAAAACCGTCGAGGCCTGGACGGCGCCGGCGCCTGCGGTCTCCGATCTGCGCACGGGGATTTCGGAGGTCGCCGAAGCGACGATTCCTGCGGTGGTTCATATCGAGGTCACCCAGCACCAGGAATTTTCCCAGCCGTTGTCGCCGTTTGGAAATGATCCGTTTTTCCACTTCTTTTTCAACACCCCCGAAACCCCCCACAAATTCAAGCGGGAGGTCAAGGGGTTGGGCACCGGAATGATCATGGACGAGCAGGGCCATGTGTTGACCAACCACCACGTGGTCGACGGCGCCACCGACATCCAGGTGCTGCTGGCAAACGGGCGGCAGTACAAGGCCGAACCGGTCGGCGCCGACCCCAAGACCGATCTGGCCGTGATCCGAATCAAAACCGGTGAGGATCTTCCCCATGTGAGGTTCGGTGATTCGGACAAGATCCGGGTCGGAGACTGGGTCGTGGCCATCGGCCACCCCCGGGGCCTGGACCAGACCGTGACCCAGGGGATCATCAGCGCCAAGCACCGGCGGGGAATCCTGGATCCCAGCAGCTACCAAGACTACCTGCAGACCGATGCAGCGATCAACCCGGGAAACAGCGGCGGTCCGCTGCTCAATCTCCAAGGTGAAGTCGTCGGCGTCAACTCGGCCATTGCCTCCCAGTCCGGCGGGTTCGAGGGCATCGGATTCGCCATCCCGAGCAACATGGCGGTGCACATCGCAAAGCAGCTGATCGATGAAGGCAAGGTGGAGCGGGGCTGGCTCGGCGTGAGCATCCGGCCGCTGCTTCCGGCCCAGGTGGCTGAAATGGGATTGGACAAGGCCAAAGGCGCCCTGGTGGCGGAAGTGGTTCCCGGCAGCCCGGCGCAGGTGGCGGGCCTGAAAAAGGGCGACCTGGTCATCCGATACGGCGACAAGGAAATTGTCGATGCCGCGCTTCTCCAGAACGAAGTGGCGGCCACCCTTCCCGGAAACGACGTGACCCTGGAGGTGCTGCGCGACAAGAAAACCCTGGTGCTGACGGCCACCATCGGAAGCCTGAACCAGGCGGCTGAAGAAATGGCCGCCCTGGTCAAGGAGCGGCTCGGGGCCACCGTGCGGCCGGTCACCGCAGAAGAGGCGCAAAAATACGGTCTGCCCCAGGGAATCGGCGTTGGGGTGGAATCCTTGGTCTCCGGCGGGGTTTTGGCCGAAGCCGGGTTTGAAACCGACGACCTGATCCTGGCCATAGACAATCAGCCGGTCCACGGCGTCCGGGAATTCATCGACCGGATCGAGGCGGAATCCCCGGGCCAGGAAGTGAATCTGATGGCCCTGGACCACCGCACCGGACAGCGGGGATACCTGGCGCTGACCCTAAAGGGATAACCGACGCCGGGCGCGGCAAAGAGGCGTTGAAGGGTCGATCTGTCAAAAAGACTGACACCATGTAAACGGCTTTTCAGGTTCGCGGGCAAGAAGGGGCTCTCAAGGGAAGGCCGGCGCGTGGCAACGGGCATAATTCGAAGGCTTGATTCTTGCATTAAATTTAAACAGCTTGCCCGAACCGGACCCAGGGCACCTGGTGCCATGGGCGGGGGCATGAGGGCGGTGAAACCGCAACGGTCTTTGCGATTATCCGGATGGCGCTGCCCATGAAGCTGGCAGTGCGGACACGAGTCGGACATGAAAAAAATTGTCTGGAAGATCGTCCTCGCCCTGGCCGCCGTTGCCCTGATCGGTGCTGCGCTGGTCTGGTACCGAAACCGCCTAGATACCGGTGCTGCGGCATTTCAGACCGCCCCGGTGACCCGGGGGGATTTGCTGGTCACCATCAGTGCCACCGGCACCCTGGAGCCGGAGGAGGTGGTCGACGTGGGCGCCCAGGTCGCCGGCCAGATCCTGTCGTTCGGCAGTGACGTCAACGGTCGTCCGGTGGACTACGGCTCCCAGGTGGCCGAAGGCACGGTGTTGGCCCGGATCGACGATTCCCTGTATGCGGCCGAGGTCGCCAATGCCCAAGCCCAGGTCCGGGCCGCCCAGGCCGGGTTGCAGCGTGCCGAGGCGGATCTTGCCCAGTTTAAGGCGAAACTGAACCAGGCCGAACGGGATTGGCAGCGGGCCAAAAAGCTGGGCATCTCCGAGGCCCTGGCCCAGGCCAGCTATGACAGCTACCGCTCAGGATATGAAACCGCCGTGGCCAACATGGCCGTGGGCGAAGCGTCCATCTTGCAGGCCGGGGCCGGTCTGGCCCAAGCCCGGGCCATCCTGCGGCGCGCGGAGCGCAATCTGGGCTATTGCACGATCATCTCCCCGGTGAAAGGGGTCATCATCGATCGGCGGGTCAACATCGGGCAGACGGTGGTGGCAACTCTCAACGCCCCCAGCCTTTTTCTGATCGCCAAGGACCTGACCCGCATGCAGGTCTGGGTCGCGGTCAATGAAGCGGACATCGGCAAAATCTATCCCGGACAGCCGGTGACGTTCACCGTGGACGCCTTCCCCGGAGAAACCTTTCAGGGCCTGGTGGGCAAGGTCCGCTTGAATGCTTCCATGACCCAGAATGTGGTCACCTACACGGTTGAAATCATTACCGACAACCGGGACAGACGGCTTCTGCCCTACCTCACCGCCAATGTGCAGTTCGAGCTTCAGCATCTGAAAAACGTGCTGCAGGTGCCCAACACCGCCCTTCGATGGATGCCCCGTGCCGAGCAGGTTGCCGCCGTCTCGCCCGAAACCACGGCACAACAGGCAACGCGCGCCTTTCCGGCAGAATCGGCACCCCAGTCCGGGGGCGATTCCGGTGCGGCCGCCGGCCGGAAACCCACGGGCCTGCTGTGGACGCCGGTCGGCGAGTACGTCAAACCGGTGTGGGTGCGGACCGGTTTGACCGATGGGCACATGACGGTTGTGGAAGGCGAGGCGTTGTCTGAGCAAATGATCGTCGTTACCGGCGTCAAGACGCTCACCAGCGGGGCAGAAGATACCAGCAACCCCTTTACCCCGAAGTTCCCGGGCCGGAGCCGCAGCCGGTCGGAGCGCTGACCCGGTCGGACAGGATCGATCGTTGGAACCATTGGTCGAGCTCGAGGATATCCGGAAAGCCTACCGGATGGGCGACATCGTGCTGCCCGTGCTCAAGGGGGTTTCGCTGTCCGTTTTCGGCGGCGAACTGCTCGCCCTCATGGGGACGTCCGGCTCGGGCAAAAGCACCTTGATGAATATTCTGGGGTGTTTGGATCGTCCCGATTCGGGCAGGTATCGCCTCGACGGGCAGGAGATGTCGCATCTGTCGGCAGACCAGCGCGCCGTGGCTCGGAACCGAAAACTGGGGTTTGTGTTTCAAAGCTTCAATCTGCTTCCCCGCACCAGCGCCCTGGACAATGTGGCGATGCCCCTGAGCTATTCGGTAGACCCTCTGCCCGAGCGTGAAGTGCGGCGCCGTGCCGAAGAGATGCTGGAACAGGTGGGGCTGAAAGACCGCCTGGGCCACGAACCCTCCCGGCTCTCGGGCGGACAGCAGCAGCGGGTCGCCATCGCCCGGGCCCTGATCAATCAGCCGAGGCTGCTTTTGGCCGACGAACCCACGGGCAACCTCGATTCTCGAACCAGCAAAGAGGTGCTGACCATGTTCCAGCAGCTCAACGCCAAAGAGGGGCTCACCATTATCATGGTCACCCACGACGCCCAGGTGGCCCGCTTTGCCCAGCGGGTAATCCATATCCATGATGGAATGATCGTCGCCCCCGCCGCCCAAGGCGGAGGCCGCGCGGAGAACGTATCATGCGGTTTGCCGTAAACGGGTATCGCACGTTTCGCATGGCCCTCAAGGCGCTGCTGCGCAATCCGCTGCGGGCCATGCTCACCACCCTGGGTGTCGTGATCGGCGTGGCTGCCGTCATCGCCATGATGGAGATCGGCGCAGGATCTTCGGCGGCCATTCAAAAGACCATTTCGGCCATGGGCGCCAACGTCTTGGCCATCAGGCCCGGCGCCGCCTCCAGCGGCGGGGTGACCTTCGGGTCGGGCAGCACGACCACGCTCACCCCGGCCGACTGTGAGGCCATTTTGCGGGAGTGTCCGGCCGTACGCAACGCAGCCCCCATGGTCCGGACCCGGACCCAGGTGGTCCGCGGCAGCCGGAACTGGGTGCCGACGTTCATATACGGCTCCACCCCGGCGTATCTGGATGTGCAGGACTGGACCGTGGCCGAGGGGGCACCTTTTGTCGATCGGGATGTGGCCAACGCCAACAAGGTCTGCATATTGGGCCAGACCCTGGTGCGGGAGCTGTTCGGCGGGCAAAGCCCGGTCGGAAAGGAGATCCGCATCAAGAACGTGTCCTTCCGGGTGGTGGGGGTATTCAGCCCCAAGGGGGCCAACATGATGGGCATGGACCAGGACGACATTATCCTGGCTCCCTGGTCCACGATCAAATACCGGGTTACCGGCGATGTGCTGGAAAGCACCAACCAGAGCACCAGCAGCGGTGGCACGGGGGTCAACACCTTGAGCAACCTGTATCCCGGCGGACAGCCCCGGCTTTACCCGGAACGGTCCGAAACCCAGGCGGCCGACAATCCCATGCCGGTCCGGTTCACCACCATCGACAACATCTTGGCCGCGGCGAAAAGTACGGAAGAGATCCCGGCGGCCATCGACCAGATGACCCTGGTCCTGCGCGAACGACATCGGATTCGCGCAGGCGAGCCGGACGATTTCAGCATCCGGGACATGACCCAGATGATGACGGCCCTGACCTCCACCACGACCATGATGACCAATCTGCTGCTTGCGGTGGCCATGATTTCTCTGCTGGTGGGCGGGGTGGGCATTATGAACATCATGCTGGTCTCGGTGACCGAGCGTACCCGGGAAATCGGTCTGCGCATGGCCGTGGGTGCCCGCGCAAGAGACATCCTGCGCCAATTCATGGTCGAAGCGGTGGTCCTGTGCCTGGCCGGAGGGGCCCTGGGGATTTTACTGGGACACGGCGGCTCCTTGCTGGTCCGGCTGCTGCTCCGCTGGCCTGTGGAAACCTCGCCTGCCGCCATTGCCGCCGCTGTGTCGGTGTCGGCCGGGGTGGGGATGATCTTCGGCTTCTACCCTGCCTGGAAGGCCTCGAGCATGGATCCGATCGAGGCCCTTCGCTACGAGTGAGGTTCGTCCATGCAAAAAAGCGGCGGCAGGGACGGCACCCGGCTCACAACGGGTCTCAATCAGCGTGGAAATCCTACCCGGCCGGGGATGCCGAAGGCGGCAATCGCGGTGCTGGTGGGCCTGATCCAGCTGGGAGTGTTGTTTGGCTGCACAGTGGGACCGGACTTTCAGCGGCCCGAGGCGGTCGTGCCTGTCCGGTGGAGCGATTCGGCGCCGGCGGCCGCGGGTGCGCCCAAGACGGCCTCTGATGAAACACTGGCCCGCTGGTGGACGGTGTTCGGCGATCCGGTGTTGACCTCCCTGGTGGACCGGGCCGCGGCGGGCAGCCTCGACCTCAAGCTGGCAGAGGCCCGGATCCGTGAGGCCCGCGCCGCCAGGGCAGTCGCCGCCGGTGGACTCGGACCCGCCCTGGATGCATCAGGAAGCTACCGGCGCAGCCGTTCCTCGGTTGCCGGTGCCCAGGAAAAGACCGCGACCGTGACCGCCGACCAGTACCAGGCCGGTTTCGATGCGGCGTGGGAAATCGATCTTTTCGGCGGCCGGCGCCGGAGTCTCGAGGCGACTGAGGCAGACCTGGAGGCGGCCGTGGAATCCCGCCGCGACACGATGGTGCGCCTGATGGCCGAGGTGGCCCGAAATTACATCCAGTTGCGCGCCTATCAGCAGCAGATCGCCATCACCGGGCAAAACCTGGCGGCGCAGCAGCACAGCGCCCGGTTGACCCGCGCCCGCTTCGAAGGCGGATTCGTGAGCGGACTGGACGTCGCCAACGCCGATGCCCAGGTCGCTGAAACGGCCGCCCAGGTGCCGGTTCTGGAGTTGTCGGCCCGGCAGACCCTTTACAATATCGGCATCCTCATCGGCGAAGCCCCGGCGGCGCTGGATGCCGAGCTTTCCCCGGCCGGCGCCATTGCACAGGCCCCGCCTGAAGTGCCTGCGGGGATCCCCTCTGACCTGCTCCGCCGACGGCCGGATATCCGGCAGGCCGAGGCCCGGATCCATGCCGCCACCGCCCGGATCGGGGTCGCCGTGGCCGAACTGTTTCCCCGGTTCACCGTCTCCGGCGCCGCCGGGTATCGATCCGATGATTTTAGCTCGCTCCTGGAAGGCTCCAGCCGGTTCTGGTCCCTGGGGCCGTCGGCGGTGTGGCGTCTTTTTGAAAGCGGCGGTCTCCGCGCCGGCGTGGAAGTGCAAAAAGCGCTTCAGGAACAGGAAGTCATCGCCTACCAGCAGACGGTTCTCGCCGCGCTTCAGGAGGTTGAAAACGCGCTGGTTGCCTCGGTCAAGGAGCAGGCCCATCGAGACGCCCTGGCCGCGGCCGTTGCCGCCAACCGCAAAGCCGTTTCCTTGGCTGAAAAACTGTACGTCGAGGGCATGACCGATTTTATCAACGTTTTGCAGGCCCAGCAGTCCCTCTATAGCACGGAAAATGCCCTTGCCCAGAGCACAGCGGCGGTTTCCCTGAATCTGGTGGCGGTATACAAGGCCCTGGGCGGCGGCTGGTCTGAAGAATCCCTGGAACCGCCCCCGTCCCGGTCCAAGAGCGCCGCAGCGGAATGAAAACGAGGTGCCGGTCAAGATCCACGGCCTTTTGTTTGCTCCTCCCGCGCAATCGCCTGTGTCGCAAACCCTTGGCCGGCATTTTATGAGTTGATGCATTCCCGTTATCCGAGTATTTTCCCAAAATGGTACGGAAGCGAAACCGTCAGCAATAGGTGATCGTGGTCGGCACGGGGCCGGCCGGAGCCACCGCCGCCCTGGAGCTGGCCAAAAACTGCTATGTCTGCGACACCAGCGTATTTCCCCGGTCGCCGGGCGTGCCGCCGGCCGAGTGGATTCAAGGTTTCAAATTCCAAACGGATAAAATCGTAAAAATTCCACGAAATGTCATGCCGGTCCCCGGAATCGACCCGGGGCTGGCTTGAATCTTGAACTTTGAATCTAAGATCCAACCTCCAAGGGAGAGCTGCCATGATCAAAACCATCGGATTTGCCCTCAACGGGGAAACGGTTCGGTTGACAGTCGACGCCGAGCGGACCCTGCTGTGGGTCCTTCGAACCGACCTGGGCCTGACCGGCGCCAAATTCGGCTGCGGCGAGGGACAGTGCGGTGCCTGCACGGTCCTGGTCGACGGCGAGGCGCTGCCTTCCTGCCAGCTTTCCGTTGAGTCCGTGGAGGGCAAAAAGATCACCACCATCGAGGGCCTGGCCAAAGACGGGAAGCTTCACCCGATCCAGGAGGCCTTCGTCGAACACGACGCCCTTCAGTGCGGCTTTTGCACCCCCGGCATGATTCTCAAGGCACACAGCTTGCTGGCGGCAAACCCGGCGCCGACCCGCGACGAAATCCTCTGGACCATGGACGACAACCTGTGCCGGTGCGGCGCCCACGTGCGGATCGTTGCGGCCGTTCAGACCGCGGCAGAAGCACTGAAGGGAGGCAGCAAATGAAAAAGGAAGATGTTGCCGAAAGGAGGCCAGGGGTCGATTTGTCTTTTTCCCCGCTGAGCCGGCGGGAATTTTTAAAGCGGATGGGCCTGCTGGGCGGTGGGCTTGTCGTCTACTGTACGGTGGGGGATCTTCCTGCGGCGGCTCGGGCCCCGAGAACGGGCTATGCCGGCGCCAATGTGCCCACGGATTTCAACGCCTTTCTGCGGATCGGGGCCGACAACCGCGTGGGCTGCATGGTGGGGAAAATCGAGATGGGCCAGGGGGTGATCACCTCCTTTGCCCAGATGATGGCAGAAGAACTCGACGTCGCCTACGAATCGGTGGACATGGTCATGGGAGACACGGACTTATGTCCGTGGGACGCCGGCACGTGGGGGTCGCTTTCGACGCGCTACTACGGGGCCTTCGTCAAAGAGGCCGCCTGCGAGGCCAAGGCGGTGTTACAGGAACTGGCCGCAGAACGGCTGGGTTCTCCGATCGCCCGCCTGGTGACGGAAAACGGCGCGATTTTCGACAAGAACAACCCCTCGGTGCGGGTGACCTACGGGGCGCTCACCGAAGGAAAGGTCATCGAGCGGCATTTGACGGAGCTGCCGCCCCTTACGCCCGTTTCAGAGTACACCGTCAGCGGAAAATCCTATCGTCGCCGGGATTCGATGGAGAAGGTCACCGGAGAGGCAAAATTTACCGGCGACATCCGCCTGCCGACCATGGTCTACGCCCGGATATTGAGGCCGCCCGCCCACGGCGCCAGGCTTCGCAGGGCAGACACCGCCGCCGCTGAAAAGATGAAGGACGTCCAGGTGATCCGCGACGACGAGCTGATCGCCGTGCTTCACCCGGACCCGGAAGGCGCGGCCAAGGCCCTGGCCGCGATCAAGGCAGAATTCGACCTTCCTGAAACCGGCATCGATCACGAGACGATTTTCGACCACTTGCTTTCCCGCGCCCCAACGCCGTCTGTGGCCGGCCGCGCCGGTAATCTGGCCGCCGGGGAAAAAGAGGCGACTGCCGTGGTCGAAGAGACGTATTTGAACAGCTACGTGGCCCATGCCCCCATCGAGCCCCACGCGGCCCTGGCCGAGGTCAAAGACGGCCGGGCCACGGTCTGGGCCTCGACCCAGGCCCCCTTCGGGGTGCAGGACCAGGTTTCCCGGGCCCTGGGGTTGTCTAAGGAAAAGGTCCGGGTCATCGCCCCATTCGTGGGCGGCGGCTTCGGTGGAAAGTCGGCTTCGGCCCAGGCCATAGAAGCGGCCCGGCTTTCCAAGCGCGCCGGCAAACCCGTCATGGTGCTCTGGACCCGGGAAGAGGAATTCTTTTACGACACTTTCCGGCCGGCGGCGGTGGTCAAGGTCCGGTCGGGCGTCGACAAAAAAGGCCGTCTCTGCTTGTGGGACTACCACGTCTATTTTGCCGGAGAACGGGGAAGTGAAAACTTCTACGAGATCGCAAACCACAAAGAATCGGTTTACGGCGGGTGGCACATGGGACCGGGCATCCACCCCTTTGCCGTGGGCCCCTGGCGCGCGCCGGGTGCGAACACGAACACCTACGCCCGGGATCTGCACCTGAACCTCATGGCGGCCCGGGCCGGAAAAGACCCCCTGGCGTTTCGCCTCGAACACCTGAAAGATTCTCGGATGCGCCGCGTCCTTTCCGCAGCCGCGGGAAAGTTCGGCTGGACAGAAGCTGTGCCCCCCAGCGGCAGGGGCGTTGGCATCTCCTGCGGCATCGACGCCGAAACCTATGTGGCGGCCATGGCTGAAGTGGCGGTGGACAGGCAAAGCGGCCGGATCGACGTCAAACGGGTGGTCTGCGCTCAGGACATGGGCCACGCGGTCAATCCCCGCGGGGCGACGCTGCAGATGGAAGGCTGTATCACTATGGGCCTTGGCTACGCCCTGACCGAAGAGGTGCGCTTCAGCGACGGAAAGCTCCTCGACGTAAACTTCGACACTTACCAGCTGCCGCGGTTTTCCCAGGTCCCGAGCATCGAGACCGTGATCGTGAAAAACGACGCCCTATCGCCCAAGGGCGGCGGCGAGCCGGCCGTGATATGCATGGGCGGGGTCCTGGCCACAGCCGTTCACGATGCCACGGGCGCGGTCGTGCGCCAGCTTCCCATGACGCCCGAGCGGGTGAAGGCGGCGCTTCGCGCCGCCGGGTAGCGGTTGAGCTGGTAAGCTATTGCCCTGCTAAGCTGGGACGCTGGGAGGCTTGGAACGCGGATATCCGATGTCGGATGTCGGCAACCAGATCACGGAGGACAGCGGGCAAAGGACGCGGGACAGGAGACTTACCTAAATGCGGCTGAGCACTCATTTCGGCATTCCGGACAGCTTGTCCGGCGAAGTTGGACGTTAACGAAGACCGAAGCGTGGCGAGACAAGCCCGCCCCGAACCCGATCCGGGGAAATTCAGGCTGCGTTCGTTTTATCGCAGCACGTCAACTGAAGGAAACTAAATCCCATGTGCGGCAGATTCGTGGCATTCTCGACCATCGATGAGATCCAAAAGCACTTCGGAGTCGGCCAGCTCCGAACCGAACAGGTGAAGCCCAGCTACAATGTGGCGCCCACCCAGGCGGTTGCCGTGGTTCGCCGTGACGGCGAAGAGCGGGTGCTGGAAAAGATGCACTGGGGGCTGGTGCCTTTCTGGGCAAAAGACCCGTCCATCGGAAGCCGGATGATCAATGCACGGGTCGAGACCGTGGCAGAGAAGCCTTCTTTCAAGGCCGCTTTCAAAAAAAGGCGCTGTCTGATCGTCAACGACGGCTTTTTCGAGTGGACCGGTTCCAAGGGAAATCGGCAGCCCCTGTTTATCAGGCCGGAGGCACAGGCCGGCCCGTTTGCCTTTGCCGGGCTGTGGGAGGTCTGGAAACCCAGGGAGGCGCCGGAGGCATCGGCGCTGCATTCGTGCACCATTCTGACCATGGACGCATCCGAATCGATCCGGCAGATCCACCACCGGATGCCGCTCATGCTGAAGCCGGATTCCTACGCGTTGTGGATCGATCCCGGCGAGATCGCCTCCGGGGATCTTAAAACCCTGGCGATCTATGGCGACTTTGAGACCGTGCCCGTATCCCAGGCCGTGAATTCGCCGGAAAGCAATGATCCATCCATCCTCGATCCACTTTTTGACAAGTGACCCTCGGATCAAACAGGAGAAATTATCATGGCACAGGAACGATTGGAAAAGGGTATTGAAAAGCGCACGGCTGTTTTGGGACCTGAACGGGTTCAATCCGCGCTGCATGAAGCGGACGATTTCAATAAACCCTTTCAGGAGGCGATGACCGAATGGTGCTGGGGTTTCGGTTGGGGCGACGATACGTTCGACCTGAAAACACGCTCCATGCTGAATCTGGTGATGATCGCAGCGCTAAACCGGATGGATGAATGGGAGCTGCATCTGCGCGCCACTCAACGCACCGGGGTGACTAAAAAGGAAGTCCGCTCGTTGATTCACATCGTCGGAATCTATTGCGGCGTGCCGGCGGCCGTATCCTGTTTCCGCATCGCCAACCGGGTATTCAAGGAACTGGAAGGCTAGTTGAAATAAAAGTCGTGGAAATAGGGGGCAATGTATAAACGTTTATAACGCCTATTGGTTTAAAGTTGCCATTCTGCTCTTTCTGTCAAAGGACGCTTCAGCGGCCATCACCGCGTCTGGATTCAGGCAGAGGGCCATTACCTGACGCCGGTTTCAGGCCATGGCCGATAAAGCGAGTCGCAGCATCCCGCCCGCAGGGATAGGGCGGTGAATCGGGGAGACGAACCATGAACGTGGAAGGAATCGATCACTTTGTCCTGACGGTGAGAGACATCGACGCGACCTGCGCCTTTTACGAAAGGCTGCTGGGAGTCGAGATTGTCGTCTTCGGAGAAAACCGAAAAGCCCTGGCGTTTGGCAACCAGAAGATCAACCTGCATCAGTGCGGAAAAGAATTCGAGCCGAAGGCAAACCGCCCAACCCCGGGCTCTGCTGATTTTTGCTTTGTCACATCGATACCGATTCCTGAGGTCATCTCGCACTTGGCGTCATGCGGGGTCAGGGTGCTTCAAGGGCCGATTCAAAAAATCGGGGCAAGAGGCCCGATGATGTCCGTGTACTTTCGCGACCCGGACCTGAACCTGATCGAAGTCTCCAACTACGAAAACGCCTGATTTCCAATCCACGAACTGCAGTCTCGATCGGATCAAGCAGGAAGAATGGTTATGGCGCGGGAGTTGTTTGAAAAGGGTATCGAAAAGCCCATCCCCTTGCTTTCAGGCATCGGGTCTATTTTTCGGGCTATTGGTCCAGTGTCATGGAGACGATCCGGTTTCTTCCGGCCTTTTTGGCCTTGTAAAGGGCTTCGTCTGCGAGGGAGATCAGCCTTTCGGGGGTTTGTGTCTTGCTCGGGTAGGCCGTTGCAATGCCGATACTCAGGGTTATGGCGGCTTTTTCACCAGTGGCGATGTCTGAAAATTCGAAGGTGCCGATATTGGTTTTCAGGGTCCGGGCGAGGTGGCTGACGCCTTGTTCGTGGGTGTCCGGGAAAATGGCGGCAAACTCGTCTCCGCCGAGCCGGGCAGATAGATCCGCCGGCCTTCTGGCCACTTTCACGAGCCGATCAGCTACGAACCGCAGGCAGTCGTCACCGGCCGGGTGGCCATAACGGTCGTTGAACTGTTTGAACAAATCGACGTCGCACAGCAAAATGGTGATCGACTTCTTTTCCCGCTGCATGCGCCGCCATTCCCGCTGGATATGCTCATCGAACCATCGCCGGTTGGCGAGCCCGGTGAGCGGATCGGTCCTGGAAAGGCTGTCGAGCGCCTTGTTCGCCTCTTCCAGGGCTTCGCGGGTTTTCATGGCTTGGGTCACGTCATTGATTACGACGATTCTGTTCGATTTTTCCGGCTCGATCGGCACAGCCCTGATCGAGAGAAAACGGCCGCCAAGCTCGACGCTGTTGGCCGAAGCCACCCGGACGTCCGATTCGAGCAGGACGGATACAAACTGCCGATCCTCTTCCTTGAAAAGGCACACAAAATTGCGCCCCAGAAGGCATTGCTCGGGTTCAGAAAAAAACTCGGCGGCTGCCCGATTGACGAGCAAAATTCTATCCTCCGCGTTGAGTTCGACAATCCCCTCGAGGATGCTCCCAACGATGACTTCCAAATGGCGGTTGGCATCGAGCAACTCCAGGGTGATGCTTCGAGAATGGATGGTTTCCAGACCCATCGTTTCCCCCCCTGCAGGGCAGCCGCGGTTTTTCTGCTGACTCAGCGCCCGAAGGATATTTTCCCCCATTTCCGGAAGGGGACCTTTTGCGATGCATCGGTCTGCCCCAAGGGTTTCCGTTTTGTCAGCGCTTTCTGCCGCAGTGGCCGAAAGAATGAAGATGGGCGTATTTCCAAACCGAGCGTCTGCCCGGATGATGCGGCACAGCGAAGCACCATTGATATTGGGCATCACCAGATCGAGTATGATGTAGTCCGGTGAAAAGGTGTTCAGCAAGTCCAGCGCGGAAAGGCCGTCTTCGGCGGCTTCCACCTTGTATCCGTTTCTTTCGAGGAGGCCGGATACGAATTTGATGATCAACGGGTGGTTGTCGACGACCAGGACTTTTTCTTTTTCGTCTGATTGAGGCAATTCTCGCTCCCTCCCGTTGTCGGGGTCAGGCTGTGAGCCCGCCCCCTCTTGGGCAGCACCGGCATGAAATCGGCAAAACCATACGCATTTGGCTATCGAAATATAGACAATTATTGCGCCTTTTTCAATGCATTACGGCATTTTCCGTAGTCGACATGACCAAGGATGGAATGTCCCCGCCGGTATCCATTCAACGGACTGATTCCTGGTCCTCGTTTTTCCCTTCTTTTTACACCCTGTAAAAACCGTTGACAGTATTCAGGTTCGCCGGAAACGAAAACAATTTTAATCCGCTGATATCACCTCTTATTTCGTGCAGCGGTCAACAGGCCGATTGGCACGGTATATGCCAAGATGATTATGCGGGTCGAAAGACTGGATCGCCTTCCGCCGGCGGCAGTTCTCGGCATCATTCAGTTTCAAACAGGCCTTGCAGCACAGAATCAGAAAGGGGGGAGTATGAAAAACGAAAGGAAAATATTAGGATCGCCTCTTGCTTTTTTGTTGATGATCATGCTGATTCCATTTGTGCTTCCGGCTGACGCGTCAACTGAAACGGCAGACGGGTTGTATTCCTATCGCCTGGTCAGGGTCATCCAGGTGCCGGGGAGGCAGGGAGTCGCTGCGGATGGGGAATACTATTACATCAGCGGCAGCAAGGCCCTATATCAGTGCGATAAAAACGGGAAGGTGGTCAAAGCCAACGAGAAGCCTTTCGAAACCTTTCCGAAAGAGGCCCCCTGTAACCACATCGGCGACATCGATTATCACAACGGCGAGCTGTATATCGGTGCAGAGGAATTCAGAGACGGCAGGGGATACAACATCCAAATCGCCATCTACGATGCGGCCACGTTGAAATACAAGCGTTCGATCCCGTTCAATGCAGAGTCAGGGCAGATCGAAGTCTGCGCCATTACGGTGGACCCGGTTCGAAGGGTGGCCTGGATGGCCGATTGGTGCAACGGAAGGTATTTATACCAGTATGATCTCACCACAGGTACCTATATCGGCAAGCTGCATTTGCAGCCCGTTCCCCAATATCAGCAGGGTGTCTATCATTACGATGGCGCTCTTTTTATTACCGCAGATGACGGGGATGCCAATTTCTGGGAGCCTGACCATCTGTACCGGGTAAACGCAGACCCTTCCGCCACCTGCGGGCGGGTTACCCTGGAAAAGACATTCGACGAATTCACCCGGGCGGGGGAAATCGAGGGGTTGTGCGTCGATCCGAAGACCGGCGAGCTTCTCGTTCTTTTCAACAGGGGGACCAAGGTCGTTGAAGGCATGCCCGTAGGATTTTACACCGGCTACGAAAAAGAGATCCATGAGGTGTATGTCTACGAAATCATGGAATACTCTGAAAACTAAGGGCAGGAAATCGTTTCCGGCGTACGGAAAAGTTCTTGCGCTGCTGATTCTTGCGCTGGTTGTTTCAGGGGCTGGATGTGCAAAGGAGGACTCGGCCTCGGAAAGGAGTGCACCGGTGATACAGACAAAACCGGAAAGACTTGATGACATCAGAATCACGGTGGTTTACGACAACATCTCCTTTCGGCCGGGGCCGATCCCGGAGTGGGGATTTTCCTGCCTGGTGGAGGGGGGCAACGGTCCGATCATGTTCGATACCGGCGGCTCGGCGCAGACTCTCGAAAAGAATCTCGGCGTTCTCGGTGTGGATCTCGCCCCTGTCGGGATCGTGTTCATCTCCCACGACCACCGCGATCACACCGGCGGGGCAGCCGCTGTTCTGGCCGACGCAAGGTCCCGAACCTATTTCGTGCCGCATTCCATGAGTTCCACCCTGGGGAAAGACAGCCTCGAAAGGCTGGGTCAGTCGGTTGTCGTGGCCAAACAGCCAGTGAAAGTGACCGAAGCTTCCTTTTCAACCGGCAAGATGGGCAGCTTCATGGCAGACGAGCACGCCCTTGCCGTAGACACCGACGGCGGCCTGATCGTCATTTCCGGATGCGCCCACCCTGGCATCGTCAAATTGGTTTCTAAAGCAAAGTCGCTCAGTGGAAAAGAGATCCTTCTGGTGATGGGCGGATTTCACCTTCAGGACTATACGCCTTCAGACATCCAAAAAATCATCGCGGCGTTCAAAACGCTCGGCGTCCGCTTCGTCGCCCCCTCCCACTGCACCGGGACCCCGGCCCGGCGCCTGTTCCAGGAGCAATACGGCGCAAATTTTATCGAAAGCGGGGTCGGCAGGGTGGTTCTGGGAAAAGATCTGGCCCGTCAAAACAGGAAATCATTTGCCAAATGAAAGAGTATCTCGTCGAAGACAAATTTTCGGATGAAACCAGCTGGCGGTACTTTGTCGAACGAAACGATCCGATTCCCTATGTATTTTATTTTTTGTTCATTTTCGTCTGGTATATGATTTCTCTGGTCAGCGATCATTACAAATGATTTTCCTGGAACGGGAAAGTCAGACCGCGATAAGGCCTTGCATGAGAAGCCAACCGAGATGGAGGGGACGCGCCTTGAAGTCATCGGTTTTGACGCTTTGTCTGGTCCTTGCCTTGCCGTGCTTTTCGGGGTGTGCAACGCCGGCCAACCATGAAACCGTGAGCTTCCAGGGTCTCGAACCGGCTCCCAAACTTTTTTCCGGCGTCCTGAATTTGCCGGAAGCATCCAAGGAGCCGGTCCCTGTCGTAATTCTCGTTCACGGCTCCGCCGGGGTGGATGACAGGTATGCATTCCACCGGCCTGCGCTGCTGGCGGCGGGGATCGGGACATTCGAAGTCGATTTTAAAACCGATGAAAACCAACATCCGCAGACTCAGGCAGGTTGACATTCCATTTGTGCAGCAGTTGATGCATGAACTGGGATATCCGCTCGATGAAGAAGAAGTCCTCTTCAACATCGATCAGATCCACCGCAGAAACGGCATCATCCTCGTGGCCGAAACCGGCGGAACGGTGGTGGGCTGCCTGAGCGCTGTCATCAATACAGGTCTGGCGGAAGGGATGTTCGGAGAGATCGTCAGCCTCGTCGTGTCAAGAGAGTACCGGGGCTCGGGAATCGGCAGGCGTCTGGTAGAGCAGGCCGAAGGCTGGTTGAAACCCCAGGTGGGAAAAATCCGAATCCGGGCCAACCGTATTCGGCTGGAAGCGCATCAATTCTATCAATCGCTGGGCTATAGAGCGGTCAAGACCCAAGTATCCTTTATGAAATACGTATAGAACGCCCCGTTTCGGGCGGTGATTTTCATGCGCACACGCCTTGCTTCCAAATTCCTCCTCGCGTTCTTGTGCATCTCATGGTTGCTGAGCTCGGTCTTCGCGGATTCCGCCTTATGCTCGAACCGGTTCCGGATGGATCCGGACATTGTAGGTAAGATCGTGGATTTCGATACCCGAGCACCCGGTTCCGGGGTCGTGGTCATGGCTGTGTGGACCAAAGATGTGTTCCGTCTGGTGATCGAGCCCAAGACGGAATATTACGATTATTTCGAAATGGCGATACCCGGGCTTCCGGAAGAAAATATCGCCTCTACCATGAAGAGGTCACCCAGGCATTCCACGACCTTGGCATGACCCCCTACTGGGAACAGGATCACCGGTATATTCAGATCAAAAAAGGCGGCGTCTATCCGGCGCAGGAAATTGCGGTAGATCCGGTAAAAGGCGATCGATCCAAAGATGACAGATGACGAATGGCAGCCCCGCCGTCTTGTTCCCGAACGGGAGTTGATCAAACAAGAAATAGTTCATCGGTCATCACCTTCCGTTTTGATTCTCCAAACAAAAGCGGCGACTGCAACTTGATTGCTTCCGGAGAGACAATGACCTGCAATGCGGGAGGTTGTCGTAAAAAGTATGAATTGAAGCGATTGGTGAATGTGCCGGTTACACTGGAACTCAGTTCTCCCCGTCGCTGACAAGCCGGTAGGATTGACTCCCTTGATCCTCGAAGGTATAGCATCTGCTGCGATGGGACGAGCTCGAACCGGACCAGCGGTTTTCTGGGATGCGCCTGCCCTCAAACGTGAATCATGCCGGAAGATTTCCCAAACAAATGGCTGATTTTTTCCCTGGTGGCTGCAGGGGTGTTCATGTCCACCCTGGACTCGAGCATTGTCAACGTCGCCCTTCCCGCCATCATGGCAGACTTCCAGGTGCCGCTGACGATCACTGAATGGGTGCCTATGATCTATCTGCTGACCGTCTCTTCGCTGCTGCTGACTTTCGGACGGCTCAGCGATATCCGGGGAAGGCGGCCGGTGTATTGCGCCGGGTTTGCGATCTTCTCCGCCGGTTCCCTGCTGTGTGCAACCGCCGGCAGTGCGCACTGGCTCGTGGCATTCCGAGCCGCCCAGGGGGTGGGTGCTGCCATGCTGATGGCATGCTCGCCGGCGCTGGTGGTGGACGTATTTCCCATGGTCGAAAGGGGGCGGGCACTGGGCTTGGTGGGCATGGTGGTGGCGTCCGGCTTGACTACCGGCCCCGCCCTGGGCGGTTTTATCCTGGCGCATTTTTCCTGGAGGGTTATATTTTCCATCAACGTTCCCATCGGCATCTTCGTCACCGTGGCGGCTCTACGAATTCTTCCCCCCATGAAGGGGCCACGCCGTCGACAATCCCTGGACTGGATCGGTGCTATTTTGCTGGCGATCTGCTTCAGCTCGTTTATCGTCGGCCTGAGCTACGTTCACCAGTGGGGCCTACTTTCGGTCAATATGGGGCTTGCCGCGGTCCTGTTTCTGGCAAGCGCGGCAGCCCTTGCGCGTGCAGAGACCCGAAACGCCCATCCGATTTTCGACCCGGCCTTGTTCCGGATCCGGTTGTTCGTTTTTTCGGTGGTATCGGCAGTGATTTTGTTTGTCGGTCTGTTTTTCATCACATTTCTCATGCCGTTTTATATGGTCCACCCGCTGGGTTTTTCCATGAGCCACGTCGGTACGACCATGATGATCCCTTTCGTGTTTTTGTTTTTTCTGGCGCCTGTCTCCGGCACCTTGTCCGACCGGATCGGCTCCCGGATGCTATGCACGGTCGGCATGACCTTGCTGTGCGCCTCTTTGTTTCTGCTTTCCCGGCTTTCGGCCGACGCTTCAACCCTGGACATAGCCTGGCGTCTGGCCTTGGCCGGTATCGGGATCGCTGTTTTCATATCCCCCAACAGCGCGGCGGCCATGAGTGCCGTTGCCTCCCGGTATCGGGGCATTGCCTCCGGGAGCGTGGCCACCGCCCGCAATCTGGGAATGGTAATCGGCGTGGCCACCGCCGGGCTGATTTTCAACAGCACTTTCCGGACCCTCCATGGCGGTCGCGACATGAATGTCTACACCCCGGCCCTGGAGTCTGTTTTCATGGCCTCGTTTCAGCGCGCCCTGCTGGCGGGCGCCGCGGTGGTGGGTCTGGGCATTGTGGTGGCTTATTTTAGAGGGCAGGACAGCGGGAGGAGGACAAAAGGCTGATGACGGATGGCGGAGGACAGATGACCCGGCTTCGCTTTTCGTTACGCTGGGGCAAGCAGATGTCCGATGTCGGATGCCATGTCTCTAACCGGATGCAGTCATTTAGGAAAACCAGGGGCAAATGATTACCATGACCGGCTTCGTCGACCTTGGAAAAAACGTATTCAAAGAAGATGATCTGGTGTGCCACTGTTTTCAGTACACGAGAAAACAGATCGAAGAAGACTGGCTGCAAAACGGCCGCTCCACGATCCTGGAAAAGATTGCCCGCGAAAAGAAGGCCGGCGGCTGTGACTGCGCCAATAAAAACCCGAAGGGCCGCTGATGCCTGGCCGATGTCCGCCAGGTGGTGGACAACAGCTCAAAGAGGAGACACCGATGACCCCTGCACCAATCAAACCCACCATTGCCTTCGAAGACTTCCAAAAACTAGACATCCGGGTCGGGACGATCACCTCGGTCGATGACGTGCCCGATTCGAAAAAACTGCTGAAGCTGTCGGTCGACTTCGGGGATCACCGCCGGACGATTCTTGCCGGGATCAAAAAGGAGCGGGAAAATCCGAAGGAGATCGAAGGAAAGCAGGCGCTGTTCGTGGTGAACCTGGCGGAACGGAAAATGGCCGGCGCGGTCTCCCAGGGGATGCTCTTTGATATCGGCTATGCGGACGGGATCGTGCCGTGTCTGGCGGTGCCGGAACGGGAGATGCCCAACGGGGCGAGGGCGGGGTGAAAAAGACGCTTTGCGCCGCTGGGATGCCTGGATGGAGGGCGGCGGGTATGCTGGAAAGCCGGGAGGCTTTTCGCCTCGCGCATTTTTTGGCATCGATGTCACACTCGGAAAGAGAGGATGATCATGACGATTCGAATCGTGCGTCTGGGAACCGACAGGCTTCCCGGGGAAGGGCTGCGCATTGGCACGGTGCGGCGTCCGCCGCGCGGGGTGCCCAAAAGCGAATTTTCCTCCCAGAACTGGTACGACCTCTGGCTTCCGAATGTTGCGCCCAGCGTCGAACTCATGAAACTGGGCCGGGCGGCGGAGTCTGAAAAAGACTGGGCCGCCTTCGTCAAAAAATACCGCGCCGAGATGGCCGATCCGGAAAAGAGCCGGGTCCTGGATCTGCTCGCCGCCCTGTCTCACCAGACAAATTTTTCCGTGGGCTGCTACTGCGAAAACGAAGCGCGCTGCCACCGGTCCGTGCTGGGCGAGCTGCTTGAAAAAAGAGGCGCGAAGATCGAGTAGAGCGCTTGCCAAACAGCAGGGGTTGACGCTTGATTGAGCGCATCGATTCAGTTCTATAAGCCGCACCCCAAGCGCTCTAAGTGGTTTTTATTTTACGTATCCTATGCATCAAAATTTTGCCATGAGAACGATGTGCTTCGAAAAGCTCGCATAGACGCGCCGGGGGACCTGTGCCACATCATCTGTCGGGATATCGGGAGACGTCTTTTTACCCAGCCTACAAGGGCCAGAAGATCAGCACCAGCGGGATTGCCGCCACCATCACCAGGAGACTCAATGGGAGTCCCAGCCGCCAGTAATCCCCGAAGCGGTAGCCGCCCGGGCCCATGACGAGGGTGCAGGACTGGTGGCCGATGGGGGTCAGGAAGGGCGAGGAGCAGGCGATGCAAGTGGCCATGAGGAAGGGGTCCACCGAGACTTCCAGCGCCTTGGCGATACCGATGGCGATGGGCGCCATCAGGACCGCGGCCGCGGCGTTGTTGATGATGTTGGAAAGAATCATGGTGACCACGAAAAGGAGACCCAGGGTGACGACACTGGGCAGTCCGGCGCCCACTGCGAGCATGGCCTCGGCCACGGTGGCAGCCCCGCCGGTGGCCTCCAGGGCTTCGCCAAGGGGCATCATGGCTCCCAGAAGAACGATCACCGGCCATTCCACGCTGGTGTAGAGGTCCCGGAGCGGGATGATGCGGGTCAGGATCATGGCCAGGGCCGCCATGGTGAGCGAGATCTGCACCGGCAGCACCCCGAGGCTGGTCAGGACAATGGCTGCCAGAAAGATGGCGGCGGCCAGGACGGCCCGGCGGGGCGCGCCGATGCTGACCTGGCGCGGGAATAGAGGGACGCAGCCCAGGCGGGTCATGGCGTCGGCGATGGTGTCGGTATCTCCCTGGATCAGGAGGATGTCGCCGGGCTTGAATCGAACGTCTTTTAGCAGGGAAGGAACGCGTTCGCCCTGGCGGGCGGCTGCCAGCAGGTTGACCCCGAAGCGGGTGCGCAGGTTGATCTCGCGCACGTTGCGGCCGGCCAGGCGCGAGTTGGAGCGCACCACCACCTCCTGGATGTCCATATGGGAGCGTTCGGCAGGCGCGGGCGGCACCTCTTCGGGGTGCTGCACCCGGGACACCACCTCGGAGGAAAAATCCTGGGACCCGGCAAGCCTGAATTCCGTCTGGTGAAGGAAGGTTTCCAGGGTTTCCTTGTCTGCTTCGATCAGGATGACGTCGCCGGCCTGGAGCTCTTCGTGGTCTGCCGGCAGATGGATGTGCCCGGTGCCGCCGCGCGATAGCCCCACGTAGACGGTGTCGGTCTCGTGAAACGCCGTCACCGTCCCAATCGGTCGGCCGACAAAGTCCGAGTTTTCCGGCACCCGGACTTCCACCAGGTAGTCTTCGATATGGAAAAGATCGCTGGGCGAAGCCTGCCCCTTCCGGACTGGAATGAACTTCCAGCCGATGAAACTCAAAAAGACCACCCCTGCCAAGGCGGTAAGTCCCCCTACCGGCAGGAAGGCGAACATACCGTAGCCCTCGCCAAAGACCTGTTCTCGGAATCCGGAGATGATCAGGTTGGGCGGTGTGCCGATAAGGGTCGTCATCCCCCCCAAAAGGGACCCGAAGGCGATGGGGATGAGGTAGTAGGACGGAGAACGCCCGGCCCGGGTGGCCATGCCGATGGCAAGCGGCATGGTAAGGGCCAGGGCGCCCACGTTGTTCATCAGCCCGGAGGCGACGGTCACCAGAAACACCAGGGCGCCGATCTGCAGATAGACGTTGCTGCCAAAGCGCTCCAGCCAGGATGCCATCAGGGTGACGATACCGGCATTGGTGAGCCCCCGACTGATGACCAGTACGGCGGCCACGGTGACGACAGCCGGGTGCCCCATGCTGTTGAAGGCGTCTTTGGCCGGCAGGATGCCGGTCACCACCACCGCCAGCAAGGATAGAACCGCCACCAGGTCATAGCGCGGGCGGCCCCAAATGAACAGCACCAGTGCAGCGGCAAGAACTGCAAACACAACGGCCTGGTCAAGCATGGGGAGAGCCTTTCAATGTCCTGCAGTTTCGAGTTTTATTTCTGCGCCGCCTGCCGAAGGGCTGCAAACAGCTTTTCTGAAAGCGGGCCGACGTTTCCATCTCCCACGGGATTGCCGTCGATGGTGACCACCGGTATGACCTCGGTGGTGGTTCCGCTCAAAAAGGCCTCGTCTGCGGCAAAGACCTCCTCTAGGGTAAAAAACCGCTCCTTGACCGGGATTTTCTTTTCCGCTGCGATTTCCAGCAGCACCTGGCGCGTGATGCCGGCCAGGATGTTCTCGGTGAGGGGATGGGTCACCAGCACCCCGCCGGAGGCGATGAAAAAATTGGAACTGGTTGCCTCCCGGACGATTCCCGCGTCGGAGACGAAGACGGCGTCGAAGGCGCCCGAATCCAGGGCCTGCTGTTTGGCCATGACGTTTGGCAGCAGCTGCACCGTTTTCAGGTCGCAGCGGCCCCAGCGAAAATCGGTCACGGTGATCACGGCCGCCCCATCTTTTCGAAGGTGGGGCGGTTTTTCCTTCAGCGGCCGGACGGTCATCACCAATTGCGGGACAGGCGCCTTGGGAAAAGGGTGGTCCCGGCGGTCAACCCCCCGGGAGAGCTGCAGATAGATGCCGGCTCGCTCGATGCCCGAAGCCTGATAGAGTTCGGTGATCGCGTCCCGAACCCGGTCGATGGAGACGGGGGGAAAGGAGAGGCCGGCCATGGATCTGGACAGCCGCGCAAGGTGGTCTTCGAGACGGAAGAGCTTGCCGCCGTAGCTGGCGACGTATTCATACACCGCATCGCCGAAATTGTATCCCCGGTCTTCGATGGGCACCACGGCCTCCTCGACGGGGCCGATCTTTCCGTTGACATAGGCAAGTTCAGGCATCTTCAGATTTCCTTTCCCATGGAAGGTTTGTCAGCGCTTCAGAAGACAGGGGTTTTTTAATTGTTTCCCAAGATTGTTGTCCATCACAGCCATTGCTGTTCGGGTAAAGCTCCTTTATCCGGCCGGGTGGACGACCTCCGATGCCGGCACCCACCGCACCCGGTCTTTGAAGGCGGCAAGGCGTTCTTCCAGTATCTGGGCCGTGATCGAATGGGGGTGAAGGATGCCGATGGCCTCCCCATGGCTTTCGGCGGTCTTGATCAGAAGTCGAAGCTGTTTTCGGATGAATTCCGGCTCCTCTACATGGTCGACAAAGACGTCTCGCTGGCCGAAGCGAAGCTGAAAGAGCTTGGCCGAAGGCTGGCAGATGGTTTCTGCGGTGGTGCGGCTGTCGATGAAATACAGCTCCCGTTTTTTCAGGACGGAAAAGATTTGGTAGAGTTGCTCTGCCCGGGTGGTCATTTTTGAGCCCATGTGGTTGTTGACCCCGCGGGCCGTCGGCAAGGCGTCCAGGTGCTCGTTGAGCTGCCGAATCAGTTCGTTGGCATCCATGGTCGTGAGCAGGGCTCCGGGCCCCGGATCGATATCGGGAAACTCGTTGGGTTCCATGGGCAGGTGGACCATGATTTCCATGCCCTGCTGGGCGGCCATGTCGGCGATCTTTTTTGAAAACGGGCCGTTGGGCAGGATCGAAAAGGTCATCGGCACCCCGAGACGGATGAAACGTTGGGCCATTCGCCGATCATAGCCCAGGTCGTCGACGATCAGGGCGACTTTGGGCAGTCCGGCCGCAGGCGGGATCTTTTCCTCCGGCAGGGGCGGTCGAACCGGTCTGTCTCGGTCCGGGTAGACTTCAAAGGGGGGCAATTCGGGCGCGGCCGCTTTGCCGGTTTGCTGCGGGGCAGCAGGCGGGGCAGGGGGCGACGCCGGGCGCCCGAAAAACAGATAAAGCAGGTACCCGGCGGCCACCACCAGCGCGATCAACAGCAAAAAGCCGATGCCGACCCGCAGAAGCTGGTTTCCCAGCGAGGGGCGCTTCGGGGGCCTCCGGCGGGCGGCCGGTTTTTTCCGGGCCGGCTTTTTTTTGGATTTCCCGGCCATCTACCCCTTGTAGCCTTTGAAGATATCGTAGCTGACCAGAATTTCCAGGGCCCGCTTGACCTGAAAATCCTGCAGCAGCCTTTCGATTTCCAGGGGACTGTGACGGCTCTTGGGCATCTCGCTTTCCTGGCCCGGATCCTTGCTGTCGTCACGCTGCTCGGACTTGTCGGATCCTTCAGGCTCCAGGTGGTTGCGCAGGTCCTTTTCTTTGAGAAGGACCGTTTCACCGACCTCTTCGGGAGGCAGGGCCCTGCGTTTGACCACGATGTCCGGAGAAATTCCCTGGGCCTGAATCGATCGGCCGTTGGGGGTGTAATAGCGGGCGATGGTGAATTTCAGGCCGTAGCCCTCCCTGAGACTTTCAACGGTTTGCACGGATCCCTTGCCGAAGGTGGTGGTCCCCAGCAGCAGGGCCCGTTTGTGATCCTGCAGGGCGCCGGCCACGATTTCCGAAGCGCTCGCGCTCCCGCCGTTGATCAGCACGACCATGGGAAACGAATAGCCGACCTCGTCGTCCCGGGCTCGGAATGTCTTGGTGTTTTTGTCCAGCCGTCCCTTGATGGAAACGATCTCGCCTTTGTCGAGGAACAGATCGGCTACGCTGACCGCCTGGTTGAGTAGTCCTCCCGGATTGTCTCGAAGGTCGAGCACAAGGCCCTTGAGCGGCCCGCTGCCGGCATTCAGATCGGCCAGGGCCTGGCGAAGGTCCTCGGTGGTGTTTTCCTGAAAGTTGGTGATCCAGATGTATCCGTAGCCGGGGCGCAGGCTGATGGCCTTGACGCTTTCGATCGGGATGATATCACGAACCAGGGTGAAATCGATCGGCTCCTTTTCTTCTTCCCGCACCACGGTGATGACCACCTCGGTTCCCTTGGGGCCTCTCATTTTCCTGACCGCCTCCCACAAGGCCATGTCCTGGGTCATCTCCCCGTCGACCTTGATGATCTTGTCCCCGGCCTCGATGCCGGCTTCATAGGCGGGCGTGCCCTGGATGGGAGAGATAACTGTGATGACTTTGTCTTTTACGGTGATCACGATGCCGATGCCGCCGAACTCTCCCCGGGTGTCGACCTGCAGCTCCTGGAAGGCCTCCGGCGGCAGAAACTGCGAGTGCGGATCGAGGCTTTGCACCATTCCCTCAATGGCCTTTTCAATCAATTCCTTGGGCTCAACCTGATCGACATAGTTTTTTTCGACCAGTTCGATGACCTCGGAAAAGAGCTTCAATCCTTCGTAGGTTTCATCGCTGTAGGCAGAAAGCTCCCGGTAAAAGCCCGCACCGATGACCAGCATCGCGACGATGACCACTGCCGCCGCTGCAAACCGGATACTCCGTTTATCGAGTCGCGCCATGGTGAACTCTCCTTTTATAGGGGTTGCCATCGGTCCGTTTCGTTTCAGCCGGGTTGTGAAATCGACCCCTCAAAATCCATGCTGTAAAAACGGCTGCTGGGCAGTCCCTATGTGAGAATATATTTTTTTTGTCCATATGGTATCCGGGGTTGCTGTCGAGACGGCATTCTGACAGGCGCGCTATCCCTGTCTGAGCCAATCGGCCGGGTCGAGGGGCCTTCCATGATGCCGGATTTCGAAGTAGAGGCTCGGTCCGATCATGGAGCCGGTATCGCCGACCGTGGCGATGACCTCTCCGAATTCGACCCCTTCTCCCTTATGCTTGAACAGCTCCTCGGCATGGGCGTATAGGGTGTAATAAAACGATCCGTGATCGATGATGATCATGTTGCCGTATCCTTTGAACCACTCCGCATACATCACCGTGCCGGTGCCCACCGCATGAATCGGTTCGCCGCGGTCGGCGCGGATGTCTATACCGCTGCGGAAATTGACCACGTTGAAGCGGGGATTGCGGTACTTGCCGAAGCAATTGACTATCTTACCCCTCACCGGCAGGGGAAGCAACCCCTTGAGCTCGGTAAAGGTTTTTCCCTTCGGAGGCGGCTGCTCCGCCGCCGGGGGCCTTTCCCGGAGCCCCTGAAGCACCCGCTCCAGCTCGGCGGCGGCGTCTTTTAAGGAGTGGATGGCGGCAAGCTGAAGGGTCTTGTCTCTGCGGATCCGGGAAAGAATCTCCTCCCGGCGCCGTTTTTCCCGGTCCATGTCCGCGATCCGGTCTTCCAGCGCGGTCTCCACCTCCAGCAGCTTCGTTTTCTGCACATAGAGTTCTGCCTGGGTGCTTTCCAGGCGCCGCCGCCGGTTGGAAAGCTGCTCCCAGAGCGCCTCATCAGACGCC
>Ga0272443_10000461_pt1 | contig 75512 bp, 52 predicted proteins | sample SSMAcet12_FD_193581 | JGI IMG/M metagenome (GOLD analysis project Ga0272443, IMG submission 193581) | Marine sediment archaeal communities from Little Sippewissett salt marsh, Falmouth, MA, United States - SSM-Acet-12 | ecosystem: Environmental > Aquatic > Marine > Wetlands > Sediment ...
CAGGTTTTCGAACGACGGCACCCGCTTTGATGCGGGCGGTGTTCAGTGGATCATCAATCCCTGGGATGAACTGGCACTGACCAGGGCGGTGGAGATGAAGGAGGATGCCTCATGTCCCGTTTCCATGATCACGGTACTGACGGTGGGACCAGCGCATGCGGAGCCGACCCTGCGAAAGGCCCTGGCCATCGGGGCTGATGAGGCGGTCCGTGTGGACTGCGAATCGGATGATGCCCATTACATCGCGGCCCAGATTGCCGCGGTGGCCGGACAGAGGGATGATGACATCATCCTGTGCGGGATTGAATCCAGCGATTACAATGGCTCATCGGTGGGCGGAATGGTGGCCGAAATGCTGCAAATCCCCTCCGTATCGGCCGTCTCCTCCATCCATGCCGAGAACGGCAGTGTGGTGGTCACCAGGGACATTGATGGCGGAAAGGAAGAGGTGTCCGTTCCGCTCCCCTTTTTGGCTGTTGTTCAGAAAGGGATTGCCCGGGAACCCAGGATCGCCGCCATGAGGGGGATCATGATGGCAAGGCAAAAACCGCTCCGGGCGGTCCCCGCCGTGGAAGCCAACGCACTCACGGCCTTTCAGGAATTCAGGCTACCCGAACCCAAACCGCCGTGCAGGATGATTGATCCGGATCATATCAAGGAACTTGTGGACCTGCTCCAGAACGACGCAAAAGTCCTCTAACAAAACCTAACCCTCTAACAAAACCTAACCCTCTAACAAAACCTAACTCACTAACTCACTAACTCCCCTAACTCCATCCACCATGTCCGTGTTGGTATATACAGAAAACTGGGACGGGAAATTCAAGAAACTTTCCCTCGAACTGATTTCCTATGCCGCTGCTGTGGCCGAAAAATCGGGAGGCGGCGTAACAGCCCTGAGCATCGGCAAAGTAGGGCAGGATGAGCTATCCCGGCTGGGTGCATACGGGGCTTCCCGGGTGCTTTCGGCAGATGTGGAAATGAGCGGCGGACTGGATAACCAGCGCTTTACCGCGATCATTGCAAAGGCCATGGAAAAGACCGGCGCCGCGGTGCTGGTGATGGCACACAACAGCACGGGGAAGGCGCTTGCCCCCAGGTTGTCGGTCAGGTTGAAAGCCGGACTGGCTGCCGGGGTGACCGCACTTCCCGAATCGTTCGATCCGCTGGTCGTTGAGAAAAAAGTCTTCAGCGGCAAGGCATACGGAAAGATCAGGATTAAAACCCCCGTGGCGATATTGACCCTCATCCAGAATTCCTTTGAAGCGAGGGAATCAGGTGGTGAAGCTATCATAGAGACTTTCGACCCGGGGACGGACCTTCCGGCATCCGCCACGGAAATCCGGAATGTGAAGAAACAGGAAGGGAAGATCCTGCTCACCGATGCGGATATCGTGGTTTCAGGCGGAAGGGGAATGCGGTCGCCCGATAATTGGGGACCCCTCGAGGAACTGGCAGAAATCCTGGGTGCGGCGCTGGCCTGCTCAAGGCCCGTTTCCGACGAAGGCTGGCGTCCCCATGAAGAGCATACCGGTCAGACGGGGAAGATCATCGCTCCCAACCTGTACATGGCATTCGGCATATCGGGGGCCATCCAGCACCTGGCGGGGGTAAGCTCATCGAAATACATTGTGGCCGTGAATACGGACAAGGACGCGCCCATCTTTGAGGCTGCGGACTACGGGATCGTCGGCGATGCCCTGAAGGTGATCCCGGCCATCACCGAAGAGATCAGAAAGGCCAGGGAAAAATAGAAGCGATCAATCTGCAGGGCATGCTCAAACAATATCTTTTTCTGGCCGCGTTGCTGATCACCCTGCTGGTCTTTGCATGGACCACCAGGAAGTTTATTGGTTTTTTCAGGATCACAAAGAAGGATTATCGCATCGACCGGATCGGGAACCGCATCGCCGTGATGCTCCGGGTGGCCTTCGGGCAGACCAAGATTTTCCGCAGACCGGTAATCGGACTCCTGCATGCGATCGTGTTCTGGGGTTTCTGCGTGATCCTCATCGGCAGCCTGGAGATGGTGGTGGACGGCCTTACCGGAAAAGAAAAAGTTTTTTCGGGCCTGGGAGTGGTCTATGATATGATCATGGCTTCCGGCGATGTGTTTGCCATCCTCATCGTGGTGGCCGTCGCAGTGTTCCTGGTCCGCAGGCTTTTCCTGCATGTGAGGCGGTTTTCCGGTATCGAGATGAAACCGGTTTCCCACCTGGACGCCGGTGTGGCGCTTACCCTGATCCTGCTGCTGATGCTTACCCTGCTGGGCATGAACCTGTTTTACCTGCACAGCACCCTGGAAGCCGGTGAACAGGTACAGGGAGTATACCCGGTGAGCGGGCTGCTGGCCGGCTGGATCGGATCCGGCGAAGGCAGGAGCGAGGTGCTGTACCAGGTCAACTGGTGGGCCCATATCCTGCTGATCTTCCTGTTTGCCAACTACCTGCCTTATTCAAAACATTTCCACGTGTTCCTGTCGGTTCCCAATGTGTTCCTCAGCCGCCTGGAGCCGCTGGGAAAAATTGACACAATGGACCGGATCACCCGGGAGGTGAAGATCATGATGGACCCGGAACAGGCCTTTGCCGGTCCGGCCGTACAGGAGCAGGATGATATGGAAGCCATCGAGCGGTTCGGGATCCTGGATATCGAAGACGTGAGCTGGAAGAGCTACCTGGATTCCCTGTCCTGCACCGAGTGCGGAAGGTGCACATCCGTCTGTCCCGCGAACCTTACGGGGAAGAAACTGTCGCCCAGAAAGATCGTCATGGATGTGCGGGCAAGGATGCGTGAGAAAGGTCCGGCCATCATGAAACATGGCCGGGAGTTCTCGGACCAGCGGGCCCTGCTCAGGGATTATGTCACCGCGGAGGAGCTGTGGGCCTGCACGTTGTGCAATGCATGCGCCCTGGAGTGTCCCGTGAACATCAACCAGCCGGCCCTGATCCTCGGCATGCGGCGCTACCTGGTGATGGAGGAGTCTGCCGCCCCGGGAGAACTCAACACTGTATTTTCAAACATCGAGAACAACGGGGCCCCCTGGCAGTTCTCCCGGGAGGACCGGATGCGCTGGGCCGACAGGCTCCAGGTTCCCCTGATGGCGGAGCGGCATGCTGCGGGCGAAAAACCCGAATACCTTCTCTGGGTGGGCAGCGCCGGTGCGTTCGACGACCGCTACAAGCATGTAACCAGGGCGTTCGTGAAAATCCTCAACTACCTGGGGACCTCATACGCGGTGCTGGGAACCGAGGAGAGCTCAAGCGGTGATGTGGCGCGCAGGGCGGGAAATGAAATGCTGTTCCAGATGCAGGCGCTGATGAATATCGACCTGTTGAAGGGTTACGGGGTAACCAAAATCCTCACCTGCGATCCACATGCGTACAACACATTTAAGCATGAGTATCCCGACTTGGGCGGACATTACCAGGTGATCCACCATACACAGTTCCTTTCCGAGCAGATCCTGGCAGGAGCGCTGGCATTTCCGAAGGGGTCGCTGGAAGGGAAAACAGTCACCTACCACGATCCCTGTTATCTGGGCAGGGCCGGGGGGGTGTACCAGGCGCCCAGGCGCGTGATCGATTCCCTGCCGGTTGCACGTTTGGAAATGAGGAGGCATATGAGCGGGGCGCTCTGCTGCGGGGCCGGCGGGGGACAGATGTTCAAGGAAGCGGAAAAGGGGGAAAAGGAGGTGTTCATCGAACGCACCGGGGAAGCACTGGAAACCGGGGCGGATATCATCGCCACCGCATGTCCCTATTGCATGGTGATGATCACCGACGGGATCAAATACCTGAATAAAGAAGCGGAAGTGAAGAATTACGATATTGCGGAGCTGTTGGCAATGGAGCTCGAGCTAGTCTAAAGTCGAAAGTCTAAAGTCTAAAGTCGAAAGTCTAAAGTCTAAAGTCAAGAGTCGAAAGTCAGGTTTATAGCGACTCCCGACTCCCGACTCCCGACTCCCGACTCCCGACTCCCGACTCCCGACTCCCGACTCCCGACTCCCGACTAACGACTCCCGACTAACGACTCTCGACTAACGACTAATATTATGAGTGAAAAAAGACTGATCACAGGCGGCGAATTCCTGGTCCGGGAAACCGATCCGGAAGATGTATTCATTCCTGAAATGCTCGATGAGGAACAGAAAATGATCGGGCAAACCTGCCAGGATTTCCTGGAGACGGAGGTCTTCCCCGTGCTGGACCGCATCGATGCCCAGGAAGAGGGACTGATGAGGGAACTGCTGACCAAAACGGGGGAGCTGGGACTGCTGGCGATCACCGTTCCGGAAGAATACGGAGGCTTCGGGCAGTCATTCCTTTCCGCCATGTATGCCAGCGAGGTGCTGGGCGCGGGGTATTCATATGCGGTCGCATATTCCTGTCATACGGGGATCGGGACCCTTCCCATCCTCTATTACGGGAACGAGGAGCAGCGGCAGAAATATGTCCCGGGTCTCGCCAGCGGGGAGCTGATCGGTGCCTACTGCCTGACGGAGCCGGGTGCCGGATCGGATGCCAATGCGGGTTCCACCCGGGCCGTGCTGTCAGAGGACGGGAAACATTATCTCCTCAACGGCGCCAAGATGTGGATCACCAACGGGGGATTTGCCGATGTGCTGACCGTTTTTGCCAAGATCGACCAGGACCGGGTGCTCAGTGCATTCATTGTGGAGAGGGATTATCCGGGCATCACCTTCAACCCGGAGGAAAAAAAGATGGGGATCAAGGGTTCCTCCACCAGGCAGATCTTCTTTAACGACTGCAGGGTGCCCGTGGAAAACCTGCTGGGCAAGCGCGGTGAGGGGTACAGGATCGCACTGAACATCCTCCACATGGGAAGGATCAAGCTGGGCGCCAATGTGATCGGATATGCCAAAAACACCATCAACCAGTCGGTCAGCTATGCCAACGAAAGAAAACAGTTCAACTGCCTGATCTCCCAATTCGGTGCCATCAAGCATAAGCTGGCCGAACAGGTGATCCGCACCTTCGCCACGGAAAGTGCTGTTTACCGTGCCAGTCAGTCGCTGGACCAGGCCATCGCCCGTTATGTGGAGAAAGGGGAGGACAAGGGCAGGGACATCATGGAGGCGTTCAACCATTTTGCGGCGGAGGCTGCCGCCATGAAGGTATTCGGATCGGAGGCGCTGGATTTTGTGGTGGATGAGGCGGTCCAGATCTACGGGGGAATGGGATTTTCTGCGGAGATGCCGGTGGACAGGGGCTACCGTGACTCGCGGATCAACCGGATCTTCGAGGGGACCAACGAGATCAACCGGTTGCTGCTGGTGGACAACATCCTGAAGAAGGATGCAAGAAAGATCCTGCCGGTGATGGAAGAGGCCGGGAAGGCCTTCGGGGAAGTGAAGGGCCTTGCGCCCGGGGAACAGGGACCTGCAGATTATTTTAAGGAGAAGGACAGGATCGTCTCCGGTTTCAAAAAGATCACCCTCATGCTGCTCAGGGCCGCATCGGAGCATTTCTCCCGCACCCTGGTCCATGAGCAGGAGATCCTGACCAATATATCCGACTGCATCATCCAGCTGTATGCAGCCGAGTCGGTGGTCCTCCGCCTGAAAAAAATGGGATCGTTCAAAGATGAGGCGGAGCTCGGGGTGTACAGGGACATGGTGGATGTATTCGTTTCCGATGCGGCGGCCAGGATCGGTAAGTTTGCCCTGGATGCCGCCCATTCGTTTGCCGAAGGAGAAGTGCACGAATTGCTGGAGAAAGGGATCAGGTATTATACGCGGGTCCCGGCGGTCAATGTGAAAGAGGCGAGAAGGCGCATTGCCGACCGGCTGATCGAAGAGAACAGGTACTGTTTCTGAAACGACATATCGTTTTTCTGGGAGCCGGCAATGTGGCCACCCACCTGGCCCTGCATTTTCAGAAGGCAGGGCACCGGGTGACCTGCATCTACTCCAGATCGGGGATCTCGGCACAGCGACTGGCCGAAAGGGTGGGCGCAACGGGCACCCGGTCGCCCGCCGCGGTACCCCGGGAATCGGATTTCTATTTCGCGTGCGTCCCCGACGGGGTGGTGCCTGAAGTCAGCCGCCGCTTCGCCGGATACCGGGGGATCTGGCTGCACTGCGCGGGCGCCCTTCCCATGGATGTGCTGGCCGCTCACCCGCGGTATGGCGTGTTCTACCCCCTCCAGACCTTCAGCCGGGAGCTTCCCCTTTCCCCTGACACGATTCCGGTGCTGGTGGAAGGATCTTCCGGGGAAGTGACCGGGGAAATCAGAAAGCTGGCCGGATCGGTGTCCGGCACAGTGCGCCCCATGGCGACTCCCGACCGCCTGGCCCTCCATCTGGCGGCGGTGTTTGCGAACAATTTCACCAACCACATGGTCCACATCGCACAACAGATCCTCCGGAAAAACGGGATTGATCAGCAGCTGATCTTTCCGTTGCTGGAAGAGACCATCCGCAAGCTTTCCGCCATGGAGGCGGCAGATGCACAGACCGGTCCGGCGCTGAGGGGGGACCGGGAAACCATGCAGCGGCACCTGGAATTGCTGAAAGCGTATCCCGAATGGGAGAATTTGTATACATTTATAAGCCGGAATATCAGGGATACCCATCGCGAAAGCCGATAACCATCGCGGAGGGGAAAAGAAACAGGAACATGACCAATTTCAAGGAAGGACTCAGCAAGGTACGGGCGTTTATTTTTGATGTGGACGGAGTCCTGAGCAGTCCCTGCGTCCTCCTTCATCCGGACGGGGATCTGCTGCGGACCATGAACACGAAGGACGGCTATGCGATGCAGCATGCCTCCAGGATGGGGTATCCCATCGCCATCATCACAGGCGGCCGGTCCGATTCGGTCGCCGAGCGGTTCAGGAGACTGGGCCTGACGGACGTGTACATGGGTGCTTCCGACAAAATGGTGGATTTCGGGGACTTCCTCCAGAAATACGGGTTTGAAGCCGGGGATGTGCTGTACATGGGCGACGATCTGCCCGACTACGAGGTAATGAAAAGGGCGGGGGTGGCCTGTTGTCCATCCGATGCCGTCGAGGAGATCAAGTCGGTGGCGCATTATATTTCGCCAATCTCCGGGGGAATGGGATGCGCCCGGGACGTGATCGAACAGGTGCTCCGGCTTCACGGACGCTGGATGGATGGGGAACCTTTGCACTGGTAAGCAAAAACGAATCAGATTATCAAGCATATATGGTCCATACTCAGGCTGGTCAGGTTCCCGAACCTGGTTATCATTGCGGTCACCCAGTACGCAATGAGGCACCTGGTCATGGAGCCGCTGCTCCCTTCCCCTGCATTCACGCTGCAGTTCGGCAATATTCAGTTCGCGCTGCTGGTATTGTCCACCGTTTTCATCGCGGCCGCGGGTTACATCATCAACGATTATTTTGATACCCGTACCGACCTGATCAATAAACCCGACCGCGTGGTGGTGGGGATCAGGATCGGAAGGAGGATGGCCATGATCCTGCATGCCGTGTTCAATGTCATCGGTGTGGGGATCGGCATTTACCTCAGTTTCTACATCGGGATGCCTTCGCTTTCACTGGTGTTCTTTCTCGCGGCGGGACTGCTCTGGTTCTACTCCACCAGCTACAAAAGACAGTTCCTGCTGGGAAATCTTTCCGTGGCCATCCTGACGGGACTGGTCCCCCTGATGGTGCTGCTCTTCGAGCTCCCGCTGCTGAACAGGGAATACGGACCGGTGATGATCCGTTACGGAAGCAACTTCAATTACATGGTCGCCTGGGTGGGGGGATTCAGTTTTTTCGCATTTCTAACCACCCTGCTCCGGGAGATCCTGAAGGATGCCGAGGATTTTGAAGGCGACAGGGCCTACGGGATGAAAACCCTTCCCATCGTTTTGGGCATCTTCTGGACCAGGGTGATCGCGCTCTCGCTGATCGCTTCTACCGTGGCGCTGCTCATCTACCTCCTGGTGAAGTACATCTTCTTTTCGGTGCCGCAGCACGATTACATCTCGCTTGTATATTTCACACTTTTTCTGATCATCCCCCTGCTGGTCTTGGCGCTGCTGGTGATCCTTGCCGGAAGCAAAAAGGGATTTCACCGGGCAAGCATCATGATCAAATGGATCATGCTGGCGGGTATTCTCTATTCGGGGGTGGTTTTCTACCTGATCCGGTTCAAGTATGGCTGATGGAGCATGAGCTGCAGTCATATGAGCTTTTGCTGGCTTCCGGTTCTCCCCGAAGAGCCGAACTGCTGAAGGAGCTTGGGATCCCGTTCAGGGTGGTGGAGACGGGACATGCGGAGGAAGATTATCCGCCGGACCTGGAAGGGGGTGCCATAGCCCTGTACCTGGCGGAGCGTAAATCCGCCGCATACCAAAAACCACTGGGCGGACGCGAGATCCTGCTCACAGCCGATACCGTGGTGTGGCACCGCAGGATGGACCTGGGAAAGCCGGCCGGGTTCGGGGAGGCAGTCCGTATGCTCCGGAGCCTGTCGGGCGATACCCACCGGGTGTATACAGGAGTGTGTCTCCGGACGGCAGAGAAACAAACGTCTTTTTTCGTGGCCACCGATGTGACCTTTTCGGTGCTTTCCGACCGGGAAATTGAGACCTACGTGCGTACCTGCAGGCCGTATGACAAGGCGGGGGCCTACGGGATCCAGGAATGGATCGGGTACATCGCGGTGGAAGAGATCCGCGGCTGCTATTTCAATGTGATCGGTCTACCCATTCAGCGGGTTTACAGCGAACTGAAACAATTGATAAAAACCTGAATGATCATGAGAATCCGTAATGCAATGCGACTTGCAATGACCAAACTGATCGCTCCGGGTACGGGGGCCCTGATCCTGTGGATCCTGCTGGCGGGATCGCCGGGTTTGAAGGCGGAGGAAGGCATGTGGATCCCCATGCTGCTGGAGCGGTACCAGATTGGCCACATGCAGGCGGCGGGACTGATGCTGGAGGCGGAGGATATTTACAGCATCAACAAAGATTGCCTGAAGGATGCCATCGTGATCTTCGGCGGGGGCTGTACCGGGGAGATGATCTCGGAAAACGGACTGGTGCTTACCAACCACCACTGCGGCGAGGGGGCCATCCAGTCGCACAGTTCCGTGGAGCATGATTACCTCACCGACGGATTCTGGGCCATGGACAGGGAGGAAGAGCTGCCCTGCGAGCGCTTGACGGTCACCTTCCTGAGGTACATGGAGGAGGTGACCGGGGAGGTGAACAGGGGGATCGAACCGGGCATGGACCCCGGTGAGCGGGAGCGGCTCAGGGACCAGAACACGGGCAGGATCATTCAGGAGGCCACGTCGGACAATCACTATGAGGCCGTGGTCAGGCCGTTCTACTACGGCAACGCATACTATTTGTTCGTATACGAAGAGTTTCTGGATGTGAGGCTGGTGGGCGCCCCTCCCGCTTCCATCGGGAACTTCGGAGGGGATACGGACAACTGGATGTGGCCCAGGCATACGGGTGATTTTTCACTGTTCAGGGTGTATGCGGACCAGCAGAACCGGCCCATCCCATATGATCCCGCAAATGTTCCCTATACCCCCCGCAGTCACCTTGAGATTTTTGCCGGAGGGGTGCAGCCGGGCGATTTCACGATGATCATGGGATACCCGGGATCCACCACCCAGTACCTTTATTCCGGGGGTGTGCGGAGCATGCAGGAGGATCAGCTGCCGGCCAGGATTCGGCTCAGGACAGCAAGGATGGAGATCATGGAAAAATACATGAGGGAATCCGACGCCGTGCGGATCCAGTACACCACCAAGCACAGCAGGGTGACCAACGCCTGGAAGAAATGGCAGGGGACGATCATGGGACTGGAACGGATGGATGTGGTCGGAATGAAGAAGGATTTTGAGGCACAGTTTGCCCGGTGGGTGGAAGCCGACGGTGAAAGGATGATGAAATACGACATGCTGCTGCCCGGATTTAAACGGATTTACGGGGATATGGCCAGGTACAGCATGGCCGTGGTTTACAGGGACGAGGCGGTGATGCCCGTGGAACTGTTCCAGCAGATCTCCCGCATCAGAACAATGATGGACCTGGGCATGGACGCTGAACTGATCCGGGACCGGATCGAGCGGTTCTTTAAGGATTTTCACCTGCCGGTGGACCGGGATATCTTTGCGGCCATGATGGAGGCATGCGGGAGGGAGATGGACCCGGACCTGCTGCCCTCTTTCTTTTCCAGGATCAGGGGGAAATGCCGGGGAGATTATGCCCGGTTTGCGGAGAAGATGTACGATGCCACCCTGTTCGGTAAGAAGGAAAAGGTCCTGCAGCTCCTGGAGCGGTACAGGAAAGACCCGGAACGGGCCCGGACGATGATGGACAAGGATCCGCTGGCGGCCTGCCTGGATGAGTTCGGCACCCTGTTCATGACCCGGATCGATCCGGTATACGGACAGCTGCAGCAGCGGCTCGAAGAACTTTATAAAACTTACATGGCAGCCCGGCTTGAGATGTCGGAGGACCGCCGGCTTTATCCGGATGCCAACTTCACCATGCGGGTGACCCACGGGAAAGTGGAGGGCTATGAACCGTGGGACGGGATCAAATACGAATATTCCACCACCCTGTCCGGGGTGATTGAAAAAGCCAGGGAGGGAACCGAGGACTACCAGGTGCCGGCGAAGCTGGTGGAACTTTACGATGCGAAGGATTACGGAAGGTACGGGGTGAACGGGACCATGCCGGTCTGCTTCCTCGCCAGCAACCACACCTCCGGAGGGAATTCGGGGAGCCCGGTGCTGGATGCCTGCGGGAGGCTGATCGGGATCAACTTCGACCGCAACTGGGAAGGGACCATGAGCGATGTGTACTACGATCCCTCCCTCTGCCGGAACATTGCGGTGGACATCCGGTACGTGCTGTTCATCATGGACAAGTTTGCGGGTGCGGGGTACCTGCTCGAAGAGATGGACATCGCCTGGTAGATGAAACGCTCGGTCCGGCTCATCCAAATGTGACCCATGGGCATCGACAACCGGAAAGGAGTGATGTATGCCGTCTTTACGGCTTCACTATGGGGATTTCTGGCCATTGCCCTGAAGGTTGCCGTGGAGGGGATCTCGCCTGTCACGGTGGTCTGGTTCCGGTTCGGCACTGCCTTTGTCATCCTTTCCCTCTGGACGCTTCTCTTTCGCCGGAATGATTTCCGGATTTTCCATCGGCCGCCGGTATTACTGATCCTGGCGGCTGTTTTTCTGGGCCTTAACTACCTGGGATTCATTTCGGGGATCAAACACCTGTCCCCCTCCAGCTCGCAGGTATTCATCCAGGCCGGACCGGTGAGCTTTGCCCTTTCCGGAATCCTCATTTTCAGGGAGCACGTGAACTGGAAACATGTCATCGGATTCATCCTTGTCGTTTCGGGGATCATCCTGTTTTATTCCGAACAGATCGCCGACATGGCGGGTGCGGATGGACATTTCACCCTCGGCATGTTCCTGGTGCTGGGGGGAGGGATCTCGTGGGCTGTCTTTGCCACTCTTCAGAAGATGCTGGTAACCAAATATTCACCCAATCAGCTGAACCTGTTCATTTTCGGATTCTGTTCCCTGATGCTGGCCCCCCTGGCCGAGTTCGGCAAATTCGGGATGCTGCCCGGGTGGAACTGGATCCTGCTCAGCTCGCTGGGCCTGAACACGGTGCTTGCCTATGGCTCACTGGGACTGGCCATCAAGTACACCGAAGCCACAAGGGTGAGTGTGATCATTACCCTCAATCCGGTCATCACCTTTGTGGTCATGGCACTCCTCACCCGGATGGAAGTGGGGTGGATCGGCCATGAATCATTCTCCCTCCTCAGCATTGCGGGGGCACTCACGGTGCTCACCGGCGCCATCACGGTCATCACCGCCGGCTGGAAAAGTCAGCCGTGATGACAGGACCGGAGCTGTCAGGAATCGTACCCCAGCTTCTTTTTCCGCACAAGTGTCGAGGTGAGCAGCATGAATGCGCCGAAGGCGATCATAAAGATCCCCGACCAGAGGTTGATGTTGTGCCCCAGGGATTTCGCATACATTTCCGCGTCCCCGTGGGTAACGATGCCCAGGATGGTCAGGATGACCCCCAGGATGCTGAACATCAGCCCGATCGGTATTTTTATATCCAGGCCCATGGTTTATTTGTTTTATTTATTCATTTCTTTTACGCATACGTCTCATCTCGCATCCGTCGGATCCATTACCAGAAGATCAACGTCAGTGTCAGCGCGATTGCGGCAACGATCACGGCCACGAATTCAGGTTTCTGGTACCAGTGCTTAGAATCGTCCACCACTTTCGGGGTGAGCGAATATACCAGTCCGCGCAGCTGGTCGTCGGTCTTGATCTTCCTGGTCAGCATGGTGACCACCAGGGTGATGACCAGCGCAAAGGAGAAGGCGAAGATCGCGGTCCAGAAGTTCTGTGCCATCTCACTGGGATACTGGCGCAGGATGCCGATGTATCCTCCTTTCACTCCGGTTGTGGCATTTGCGGGCAGGGTGAGACCGTGGTGGATGGCCGCGGCCACCGTTCCTCCGATGAGGCCCCAGAAAGCCCCGTGACCGGTGGTCCGTTTCCAGAACATCCCCAGGAGGAATGCCGCAAACAGGGGGGCGTTGATAAAGGCAAAGATCAGCTGGAGGAAGTCCATCACGTTGTTGAACGACCTCGCCACATAGGCGGTCAGGATACTGACCAGCACCCCGACCACGGTGGTCCACCGGCCTACTTTCAGGTAATGCAGGTCTGGTTTGTTCGGGACCAGGTAACTCTGGTAGATATCATAGGTGAACACGGTGTTGAAAGCGGACACGTTTCCGGCCATGCCCGACATGAATGAGGCCATCAGGGCGGTCAGGCCCAGTCCCAGCACTCCTACAGGCATGTAATTCATCAGCAAAACCGGGATCACCTTGTCGTAGTCCGTATTCATGGTCCCCTCTTTCAGCGGAAGGGTCAGCTCGCCCATGTTGGTCAGTGCGATGGCGATCATGCCGGGGACGATGACCAGGAGTGGCAGGAACATTTTCGGAAAGGCCCCCACCAGCGGTGTTTTGCGGGCGGCGCTCATGGAACCCGCGGCCATGGCGCGTTGCACCACCAGGAAGTTGGTGCACCAGTACCCGAACGAGAGGACGAAGCCCAGGCCCATGATCACACCGAACCATCCCACACCCATCGGATTGGATTCGGCGTTGCCTGCATATTTCCATGAATGGATCATGCCTTCCGGCAACTGTGATTTGAGCCCTTCCCATCCGCCCAGGTCCACCAGGCCGATGATCACCAGCGGGAGGAAGCCGATGACGATCAAAAAGAACTGGAGCACCTCGTTGTAGATCGCCGAGGTGAGTCCCCCGAGCACCATGTACACGAGCACAATGATGGCCGAGATCAGCAGGTAGAAATCGAATTCCCCTATCCGGAGTCCAAGGATGTTCCAGTCAATGTTCAGGGGGAGGATCACCTCCGCCAGCAGGGCGAGCGCATACATGGAAATCCCCGAAGAGAAAACGGTCATGATGGCAAAGGCGAAGGCATTGAATCCCCTGGTCTTTTCGTCGAATCTCAGTTTGAGGTACTCGGGGACAGAGCGGGCTTTGGAGCCGTAGTAGAACGGCATCATGAAAATAGCCAGGAAGATCATGGCCGGAATGGCGCCGATCCAGTAGAAATGGACCGTCATCATGCCGTATTTCGCCCCCGAGGCGGCCATGCCGATCACCTCCAGGGCTCCCAGGTTGGCGGAGATGAATGCCAGTCCGGTGACCCAGGCGGGGAGGGACCTTCCGGCTTCGAGAAATGCTGTGGCATTTTTCATGTACTTTCTCAACGCCCAGCCGATTCCGAGCACGAAGACAAAATAGATCAGGATGATCACCCAGTCGATGGTGCCCAGCGCGAATGTGGTTTGCATACGTTTCAGATTTGGTAAGTGATGTGATGGAAAAATGCACCTAAATGTATAAACTTAATTTGTGCGGACAAATTTTCCAGGCCCATATCATCACTCCCGGTCACCCGTTTTAAGCGCATTTTAAAATCGGTCTAAATAAGTCCCCTCTGTTGAACTTGTCTTGTTTAAGCGTTAATATTACACTTAAATTCAAAAACAGGATACAAGGCAATGTCCCCAACGACAGTTGTATTAAAAGATCCTAAATCCATTAACGCTTCTAACTTACTAACTCTTTCATTATGGCAACACTTGACTGGATTGTGCTGGGATTGTTCGTCCTGGCGCTTGTAGGTATCATTGTCTGGGTTTTAAAGAAAAAGGATAAGGACACTTCCGACTATTTTCTGGCCGGCCGGGATGCCACATGGCTTGCCATCGGGGCCTCTATTTTCGCTTCCAACATCGGTTCTGAACACCTGGTGGGACTGGCGGGGACCGGTGCAGAGAGCGGAATGGCCTATGCCCACTGGGAAATGCACGGATGGCTGATCCTGCTGCTGGGATGGGTCTTCGTGCCCTTTTATGCCCGCAGCGGGGTGTTTACCATGCCGGAATTCCTGGAAAGGCGGTACAACTCCAAATCCCGTTCCTTTTTGTCCATCATCTCGCTGGTGAGCTATGTGCTGACCAAGGTGGCGGTGACCGTCTATGCCGGGGGAGTCGTATTCAAGGATGTGTTCAACATCGAATTCATAAGGATCTTCGGATACGAAGTGGATTTCTTTTGGATCAGTGCCATCGGACTGGTCCTGCTCACGGGATTATATACGGTTCTGGGAGGGATGAAGGCGGTGCTCTACACCTCGGTGCTGCAAACCCCCATCCTGCTGGCCGGTTCCATCGCCATCCTGGTGATCGGACTCGTTCAGCTGGGGGGATGGAACAACCTGATGGAGATTGTCCGTTCCACCGACGCCACCTACCTGAACGATGCGGGTGAAGTGATCTACCGGTCCACCACCGACAGCATGGGCGACCTGATCCGATCGCGCCATGATCCCAAGTACCCGTGGACCGGGGTGCTCCTGGGATCTGCGATCATCGGCTTCTGGTACTGGTGCACCGACCAGTACATCGTCCAACGGGTCCTGTCGGGACGCAACCAGAAACAGGCCCGGAGGGGGACCATCTTCGGGGCTTACCTGAAACTGACCCCGGTGTTTTTGTTCCTGATCCCGGGAATGATCGCCTTTGCCCTCAAACAGCAGGGGATGATGGATTTTGATTCCAATGACGCTGCGTTTTCCACCCTGGTGAAGGACCTGCTTCCAAAAGGATTTACCGGGATCGTGGTGGGAGGCATTCTGGCCGCGCTCATGAGCTCGCTGGCCTCGCTGTTCAACTCCTCGTCCATGCTTTTCACGGTGGATTTCTACCAGCGTTTCCGGCCGGGGGCCTCGGAGAACCATTACGTGGTCGTGGGCAGGATCGCCACCGTGGTCATCGTCATCCTTGGGATCCTCTGGATCCCGGTGATGCGGGGCCTGGGAAAGGTGCTCTACGAATACCTGCAGGATGTCCAGTCACTGCTGGCCCCGGGAATCGCCGCGGTATTCCTGCTGGGGATCCTTTCCAAACGGACCACCCCCACCGCGGGTTTTGTCGGCCTGGTGGTGGGCTTTACCCTGGGGATGCTCCGGCTGGGACTCAAGGTTTACTACGGTGGTGATGTGGGAGACGGGTTCCTGTACGACCTGGTGGTGGCGCCCAACTGGCTCCATTATGAGATCGCACTGTTCCTGATCGTGATCGTTTTGCTGGTGATCGTCAGTTCCTTCACGAAACCGGTGGATGCGACGAAGATCGAGGGACTCTACTTCGGTTCGGCCACGGCCGAGCAGAAAGCAATTAGCAGGGCGAGCTGGAACAAGTGGGATGTGATCAACACGGTCATTATCCTTTCTGTGGTCATCGCATTTTACATCTATTTCTGGTAAGCCTGTAACTGCCTGCGGATGGGTCCGGAGAAACAGCATTATTCCCTGCACCCCAGATTCCATGTGGCGGTGGATTGCATCGTCTTCGGATTTGACGGCGGGGAACTGAAGCTGCTGATCCATAAAAGGAAGTTTGAGCCCTACATGGGGCACTGGTCCCTTTTCGGTGGATTCCTGAAAGAGGAGGAGAGCCTCACAGATGCGGCCAACCGGATCCTGAAAGAGCTGACCGGACTGAAGAATATATACATGGAGCAGCTGCAGACCTACGGGGAGATTGACAGGGACCCTGCGGGCAGGGTGATCTCAGTGGCCTATTCGGCGCTGATCCCGGCCCACCGTTATTCGGCCGCCTATTCCCGGCAGTACGGGGCCACATGGGTCAATTTGAAGGAGGTGCCCCGGCTGATCATGGACCATAACCAGATGGTGGAAAAGGGGCTCAGGAGACTGCGCAGGAGGGCCTCCTCGCAGCCCATCGGGTTCGAACTGCTGCCCGGGGAATTCACCCTTCCCCATCTGCAGGCGCTCTATGAAGCCATCTTCCAGAACACCCTGGACAAGAGGAATTTCAGGAAGAAGATCCTTTCCATGGATGTGCTTGTCAAGCTGGATAAAAAGGACATGACCTCTTCCAGGAAAGGGGCCTATCTGTACAGGTTCGACAAGCGAAAGTACCGGCGGATGGTAGATGCCGGGAACGGTTTTGCAATTTAAAAATGAATCACTTAAGATGAAGATGATGATGAAAAAGAATCTGAAGCAGCTGGAAGCTTGGTTCATTACCGGCAGCCAGCATTTATACGGAGAAGAGGTATTGAAACAGGTGGACAGGGATTCGAAGGAGATTGCAGCGGCACTGGATAAAAGCGCTGAGATCCCGGTGAAGATCGTGTTCAAACCGGTGCTTACCTCCCCGGAGGCGATCCGGACCATCTGCCGGGAGGCGGACAATGCGGAGAACTGCATCGGCCTGATCGCCTGGATGCACACCTTTTCACCGGCGAAGATGTGGATCGCGGGACTGAAGTCACTGGCCAAACCTTTTGTGCACCTGCATACCCAGTTCAACCGGGACATCCCGTGGGACTCCATCGACATGGACTTCATGAACCTGAACCAGTCCGCCCACGGAGGCCGGGAATTCGGGTTTATCGGATCCCGGATGCGCATCGACCGGAAGGTGATCGTAGGACACTGGTCAAGTGCCCCGGTCCGCAGCAAACTAGGTGCCTGGCTGCGTGCTGCATGCGCCTGGCATGAATGGCAGGGAGGGAAGGTGGCCCGGTTCGGAGACAACATGAGGGAAGTGGCGGTGACCGAAGGAAACAAAGTCTCCGCCCAGATCCAGTTCGGGTATTCGGTATCCGGTTACGGGGTGGGGGACCTGGTGGAGGAGGTTCGCGCAGTTCCCGGTGCAGAGATCGACGCGCTGGTGGACCAGTACCGGAACGAGTACCTCTTCCCTCCGGAAGCCACGAAAGGAAGCAGCCTTCTGGAATCCATCCGGGAGGCGGCCAGGATCGAAAAGGGCATCCGCAATTTTCTGGAAGCCGGCGGATTTATGGCCTTTACAACCACATTCGAGGACCTGCACGGACTGGTCCAGCTGCCCGGTCTGGCCGTGCAGCGGCTGATGGCCGACGGGTACGGTTTCGGGGCCGAAGGCGACTGGAAAACAGCCGCGCTGGTCAGGGCCATGAAGGTGATGTCTCTGGGACTGGAGGGTGGTACCTCCTTCATGGAAGATTACACCTACCACCTGCACCCCGGCGGGATGAAGGTGCTGGGGGCACACATGCTTGAGATCTGTCCCTCCATTGCGGCGGGGAAGCCCTCCCTGGAGGTGCATCCCCTGGGAATCGGCGGGAAGGCCGATCCGGCGCGGCTTGTGTTCGATGTGCCACCGGGCAGGGGGATCAATGCGTCCCTGATGGATATGGGCAACCGTTTCCGCATGGTGGTGAACCCGTGCGATGTGGTCCCCGCCGATGCACCCCTGCCGAAATTGCCGGTGGCCAGGGTGGTCTGGGAACCTTACCCGAACCTGGAGGTTGCTGCCGGAGCCTGGATCCTGGCAGGCGGAGCGCACCACACCGGTTTCAGCATGTCGCTGACCGCCGAGCACCTGGAGGATTTCTCGGAGATGGCCGGCATTGAATTCCTGCTGATCGACAAGGATACCACCATTGCTTCCATCAAGAAGGAGCTCCGGTGGAACGAACTTTATTACAATCTAAGATGCATGAGTCTTTGAAGAAAAAGGTACTGGAGGCCAACCTGGCTCTGGTGACCCATCAGCTGGTGCTGTTCACATGGGGCAACGTGAGCATGAGGGACCCCGGTACGGGGCACATTGTCATCAAGCCCTCCGGAGTCCCCTACGACCGGATGCGGGCCGACCAGATGGTGGTGCTGGATGAAGGCGGAACGCAGATCGAAGGGGATCTGCGGCCTTCTTCGGATGCCCCCACCCACGTGATCCTTTACCGGCACTTTGAAAAGATCGGGGGGGTGGTCCACACCCATTCCCAGTGGGCCACCTCCTGGGCGCAGGCCGGCAGGAACCTGCCGGCTTACGGGACGACCCACGCGGATTACTTCTATGGAAAGATTCCCTGCACCAGGCCGTTGAGAAAGGATGAGATCGAGGGGGATTACGAGGCGGCCACCGGGCGGGTGATCGTGGAAACCTTCGGGGACAAGGATTATGAAAGCATTCCAGGGGTCCTTGTGCACGGTCATGCCCCGTTCACCTGGGGAAAGGATGCGGAGGATGCGGTCTATCATGCAGTGGTGCTCGAAGAGGTGGCCAAAATGGCCTTCCGCACGGAGATGCTGGGTAACCGCCGCTCCCTTGACCAGTACCTGCTCGACAAGCATTATCTCCGAAAGCACGGAAAAGATGCTTATTACGGACAAGACTAACGACTTTCGACTTTAGACTTTAGACTTTCGACTTTATGACTTACACAATAGGAGTGGATTACGGAACCGATTCGGTGCGCGCACTGATCGTGAATACCGAGAACGGGGAAGAGGTGGGGACCCATGTGTTCCATTACCCCAGGTGGAAACAGGGCAAATACTGCGATCCTGCCAGAAACCAGTTCCGGCAGCATCCGCTGGATTACCTGGAAGGACTGGAGGTCTCCGTCAGGGAGGCCCTGAAACAGTGTCCTGCCGGTGTGGCGGAAAAGGTGGTGGGCATCTCGGTGGACACCACCGGGTCCACCCCGGTGGCCGTGAACCGGGAAGGCGTCCCGCTGTCGCTCACCGAAGGCTTCCGGGAAAATCCCAATGCCATGTTCATCCTGTGGAAGGACCATACGGCAGTCAGGGAGGCCGATGAGATCAACGAGCTGGCGCGCACCTGGGGGGGAGAGGATTTTACCAAATTCGAAGGGGGCATCTACAGCTCCGAATGGTTCTGGGCCAAGATCCTCCATGTGCTGCGGGAAGATGCAGAGGTGCGTGAGGCAGCCTATTCCTGGGTGGAGCACTGCGACTGGATCCCCGCCCTTCTGGTGGGCGACACCGATCCTTTGAAACTGAAGAGGAGCCGGTGTGCGGCAGGCCACAAGGCCATGTGGCACGAGAACTTCGGGGGACTGCCCGATGAGGAGTTCCTGGTGAAACTGGATCCCCTGCTGGCCGGTCTGAAGGACAGGCTTTTCAAAGACACATACACCTGCGACGTGAAAGTGGGTGAGCTGAGTCCCGAGTGGGCAGAGAAGCTGGGATTGCCGGGTACGGTCCACGTGGGGGCAGGGGCCTTCGATGCCCATCTGGGAGCCCTGGGGTCCGAGATTGAGCCCTTTTACCTGAGCAAGGTGATGGGCACTTCCACCTGCGACATGATCATTGCCCCTCCCGGGGAGATGGAGGATAAGCTGGTGGGCGGGATCTGCGGCCAGGTGGACGGATCGATCGTCCCGGGGATGGTGGGACTGGAAGCGGGACAGTCGGCCTTCGGAGACATTTATGCCTGGTTCAGCAGGGTGCTCATGTGGCCGGTGGAGCAGGTGATCGGTTCCATGGAAGAGCTGGATGCGGACACCCGGGAAAAAATCGCCGGGGCCGTTGAATCCAGGCTCATCCCCGAGCTGAGCAGGGCGGCCGCGGAAATTGATCCGGATGATTCGGCGATCCTGGCCCTGGACTGGATGAACGGACGGAGGACACCCGACGCGAACCAGAACCTGAAAGGGGCGATCATGGGACTGACCCTGGGATCGGATGCCCCCGCCATCTTCAGGGCCCTGGTGGAGGCCACCGCCTTCGGCGCCAAACTGATCGTGGACCGTTTCGTGGAGGAGGGTGTCCGCATCGACGGGGTGATCGCCCTGGGCGGTGTGGCCAAGAAATCCCCTTTCGTGATGCAGGTGGTGGCGGATGTGCTGAACAAGCCCATCAAGGTGGCCCGTTCGGAACAGGCGGTGGCCCTCGGCGCAGCCATGGCCGCGGCGGTGGTGGCCGGAGTGCACCAAACGATCCCGCAGGCTCAGGCAGCCATGGGAGGAGGGTTCGAGACCGAATACAATCCCGATCCGGAAATGGCCGCCAGGTATGCGGTCCTGTATGAGAAGTACAGGCGTTTCGGGGCATTCGTGGAGAAAGAGACCATGCACCGGTAACCGGGAAATCCCGTCTGGTTTGTCGCCGGGACTGTTGATTTTGTCCATAAAAAGTTATCTTTACCGTACGTTTTTGAAGGATCCCAAATGCTGAGAAACATGCGTACATCTCTCCTCTTTCTCCTCCTTTTTACCGGGATCTCTCTGCTGCTCTCAGGACAGTCGGCCGAGGAAGCGGTTATCCGGTTGAAAGATTCCCGGGCGGTGGGGGAGACCGGCGTGGGGGGAGAGACCGGCGATGCGGCTGCAGGAAAACCTGCACCTGTGAACTGGAACCTCTCGTTGGGAACCAGTTACATCTTCATGCAGGGAGCGGGTTCGGCCCTCATGCTCCATGCTGCTCCCGTCCTGACCTTCCCGGTAACGGACCGGTGGTCGCTGCACGGGGGAGTGGTGGCCGCACATACGGTGGGACTGGGACCATTTGCCGGACAGGAGAACGGCCGGCAGCCAGTCTTCTCCAGCCTGGCGCTGTTTGCCGCCGCTTCCTACAGAATGAACGAAAGGCTCGTGCTGCACGGGACCGGCTACAAACAGCTGCTCCGGGCGCCGGTCACGCCGTTCACCCCCCCGGATCACTTTTCCGTGGGTGCCACCTACAAACTCGGGGATCACATTACCATCGGGGCCTCCGTACATATGGACCGGGGGAACAGTGACCTGTTCACCCCTTTCCGGGGCGGGGGACTGGCTGCTCCTTATCCCGGCGGGCTTTTTACACCCTCTTACGGCAACGGATTTTACGGCCCGCATATCTGGTGAACATGGGCATCCTCCTGGTCTCGCTGGCACCGGTCCTGATCATCATCTTCTATGTTTACATGAGGGACCGCTACGAACGGGAGCCCGTGAAGATGCTGGTCAAAGCCGTGTTGTTCGGGGGACTCACCGTCATTCCCGTCATCTTCCTGGAACAGCTGCTGGCAGGGATCATGCCCCCTTCGGGTCCCGTGGGGGAAGCGTTTTATTTTTCCTTTGTGGTGGCCGGCACCAGTGAAGAGGTGATCAAGTTCCTGGCCCTCTACCTGCTGGCCTGGAAAAGCCCCAGTTTCAATGAGAAATTCGACGGGATCGTCTATGCGGTCTTCGTGTCGCTTGGATTCGCGGTGGTGGAGAATGTGATGTACGTGGCAGAAGGGGGGTATCAGACCGCCCTTTTGAGGGGGATCACGGCGGTCCCGGCCCATGCGCTGTTCGGGATCACCATGGGGTACCATTTCGGTCTGGCACGCATGTACCCGGAGCAGCGGGGTGCATATCTTCTGAAATCCCTGTTGATCCCCGTGCTGCTCCACGGGGTGTACGATTTTCTTCTCATGCTTCAGCAGGAGTGGCTCCTCCTGGTTTTTGTCCTCTATCTTGGTTACCTTTATGTGACGGGATTCAGGAAAATGAAAATGACCTCCGACTCCTCCGTTTTCAGACCGGTGAAGGGAATGGGAGGGGAAGAAGATTTTCTGAAACGATTTTTTAACGAATGATACTGATGAACAAAAGTCTTGCAGCCATCTGGATTTTCCTGGCCCTGGCAGGCTGTGCGTCAAAAAAGGATCCATTGAACATCGGGGATTTCCGGGCGGCGGACGACCGGTTCTGGTTGTTGGTCTCCAGGGATGCATTTGCCGAAAGGATCGGTGTCGATTTTGAATTTACGGAAGGCCCCGCGTGGCATCCCGAAGGCTTCCTGATATTCAGCGATATCCCGGCAAACCGGATCTACCGGTGGGAGGGACTTCGGTTTTCGGTGTTCAGGGACCCGAGCCAGAACGCCAACGGACTGCTGGTGACCGGTGAAGGGAATGTGATTGCCTGTGAGCACGGCTCCAGGAGTGTGACCATTACCTCGGGGGACAGCCTGCTGGTGCGGGCCGACCGGTACAGGGGGATGCGGCTGAACAGTCCCAATGACCTGTGCATGGCCTCCGGCGGGACCATCTATTTCACCGATCCTCCCTACGGACTGCCCGAAGGCGGTGGTCCGTCCAGGGAAATTCCCTTCAACGGGGTCTACATGCTGCGGAGAGGGGAGGTCCTGCTGGTGGACAGCACCCTTTCATGGCCCAACGGCATTGCCCTGTCGCCCGATGAACGATCCCTCTATGTGGCCAATTTCGAGACTGAAGGGCTTGAAGAAGATCAGGAGCGGAATGTATTCTGGGTCAGGTATCTTCTGGGAGGGGACGGACTGCCCGTTGAAAAGGAGGTCTTTTTCACCGCACCGGATCCTTCGCTTGGCGGGGGACCGGACGGAATGAAGGTGGACAGGGAAGGGAACCTGTTCATGACCGGACCGGGAGGGATCCTGGTGGTGGACGGTGCCGGGAAACTGCTGGGCACCATCGGCCTGCCGCTCTCCCCCTCCAACCTGGCTTTCGGTCCCCGTGGAAAAGAACTGTTTGTGACCGCCCGTACCGATCTCTACAGGATCGTGCTCCGTTAAGCGGGAAAGAATGAAGTGACATGTACAAGCCGCAGGAACATATGCTTGTCATCTTCGGAGGCTCCGGCGATCTCACCCGCAGGAAGCTGGTCCCGGCCCTTCTGGAGTTGTCCAGGCAGGACCTGCTGCCGGAGAGATTTGCCGTGCTGGGTGTGGGCCGGACACCCTATACGGATGACTCATACAGGGAGATGCTGGCCGGACATCTGGACGGCGATAAAGCGTTCCTCCGGAACCTGTTCTATCTTTCCATGGACCCGGGAGAGAAGGAGGACTATGGCAGGCTGGCGGCACGGCTGTCGGAGATCTCCGGAGAGCGGCAGACAGGAAGCAGCTACATCTTTTATCTGGCCGTCCCGCCCCCGTTGTACACCTCCATCCCGGCCTTTCTGGCGGAGGCGGGACTCATTTCGCAGGAGGAGGGGACCTGGCGGAGGTTCATCTTTGAGAAACCTTTCGGCACCGATTACCGGTCGGCCCGTGACCTGAATGAGACCCTGCTCCGGTGCCTGACCGAGGACCAGATCTACCGCATCGACCATTACCTGGGCAAGGAGACCGTCCAGAACCTGCTGGTCACCCGCTTCTCCAACGGGATTTTTGAACCCCTCTGGAACAGGAACTACGTGCACCATGTGCAGATCACCTCTTCCGAGCGGATCGGCGTGGAAAAGCGGGGCGGTTACTACGACCAGGCGGGAGCACTCAGGGACATGCTGCAGAACCACCTGCTGCAGATCCTGGGACTGATTGCCATGGAACCGCCCACAGTGATCAGTTCCGATGCCATCCGGAATGAAATCCTGAAGGTATTTCAGTCTTTTCGTCCCATGAAGGAGAGGGAGATCAGGAGCCAGGTGATCCGGGGACAGTACGTCTCCTCCGTGGTGCAGGGAGAATCCCTGAAAGGATACCGGGAAGAGCAGGATGTGCCGGGGGAGAGCAGGACCGAGACCTTTGTGGCCATGAAAATGTACATTGACAACTGGCGATGGGGAGGGATCCCTTTTTATATCCGGACCGGTAAAAGGCTTCCGACGCGGGTGACCGAGGTGGTGGTCCATTTCAGGCCGACGCCCCACACCCTTTTCTGCAAATGGGACAAAGGTGCGGATAACGGGAACCAGCTCATCATCAGGATCCAGCCTGATGAGGGGATCCTGATCCAGTTCGGGGTGAAGGTGCAGGGAGCCGGATTCAGGGTCAGGGACGTGGAAATGGATTTTCATTATAAGGATCTCATTGACGGCAGGTTGCCTGAAGCCTACCAGCGCCTGCTGCTGGACTGCATGCAGGGGGACAGCACCCTCTTTTCCCGGAAGGATACGGTGGAAGCGGCCTGGCAGTTCGTGGATCCCATCCTGAAGGCCTGGGAAAGCGATCCATCCATTCCCCTGCACGGATACCCCTGCGGAACGTGGGGACCAGAAGCAGCGGACCGGATGATCGAGGGGGAGGTGTTCACATGGAGGTATCCCTGCAGGAACATGGCCGATGAGGGAGAATATTGCGCACTGTGATGGAGGGGCAATCGCGGTATATTTATTCAGACACAGAGGCATTGGCCGAAGCCGTTGCCGGCGATCTGCAGCATTTCATGCGCTCATCGGTTGAAAGCGGCAGACCGGCCTACCTGGCGCTTTCGGGAGGCTCCACACCGCTGGCCGTCTTCAGAAAATTGCGTGATGCCATGCCAGCTCCGGACTGGACGAATGTATTTTTCTGCTGGGGTGATGAGCGGTGTGTCCCCCCGGATGATCCCGAAAGCAATTTCAGGAACGCAAACAAATTGTTCTTTGAACCCCTGGGGATTCCCCGCCCGCAGATCCTCAGGATCAGGGGTGAGAACGATCCCGTCGAGGAGGCATCCCGTTACGGGCAAATGCTGCTGACCCGCCTTCCCCTTGAGAACGGTGTTCCCGTGTTTGACTGGATCTGGCTGGGGATCGGAGAAGACGGGCATACGGCATCCCTGTTTCCCGGGGAGACCGGGCTGTGGAATGCCCCCGGTCCGTGTGTAGTTGCGTTGCATCCCCGGACCCGCCAGTTGCGCATCAGCATCACGGGGAATGTGATCAATGCCGCACGGCGGGTCTCATTCCTTGTCACGGGCAGAAACAAGGCCCCGGTGGTAAGGGAGATCATGTTCCAGGAAGGGGATTTCCGGGAATATCCGGCAGCATCGGTGAATCCGGTCCCGGGAAGACTGGAATGGTATATGGACCGGGAAGCGGCGTCACTGCTCTAAACCTGGATTCCATTTTTTTATTCGGTTTTTTTGCCTGCATGTATTATCTTGTATGTGCACATTCATGACCGGAAAAAACCTCTGAAACTGTCCATGAAAGACCCGTTTTCAATCGCATACGCCAGGGAACTGGACGGCAATGATCCGCTGAGACACTACCGGAAGCATTTCGTGATCAGGGATCCTTCCCTGGTTTATCTTGACGGCAATTCCCTGGGAAGACTGCCCGTGCAGACCGTCAGCCACATGGAAGCGGTCCTTCAGCAGCAGTGGGGCGACAGGCTGATCAGGAGCTGGAACGAAGGGTGGTACCAGCAACCGGACAGGCTGGGTGAAAAGATCGCCCGGCTCATCGGTGCCCGGCCCGACGAGGTGATCCTCTCGGATGCCACTTCCGTCAACCTCTACAAACTGGCTTACGGGGCTTTGAGATGGATGGACAAGCGGACGGAGATCATTTCGGATGACCTGAATTTTCCTTCGGACCTTTACATCATCCAGGGACTGATCAGACAGTTCGGGAACCGGCATACACTCCGGTTGGTGAAGTCGGCCGACGGGGTCTCCTCCGACATGACCGACCTGCTCAGGATGATCAGCAGCCGGACGGCGCTGGTCACCCTCTCCCATGTGGCCTACAAGAGTGCCTACATGTACGACCTGGAAAAGGTGACCGAGCTGGCCCATATGCACGGGGCGCCGGTGCTGTGGGACCTGAGCCACTCGGTGGGTGCGGTTCCCGTCAACCTGAATAAGGCCAATGCGGACCTGGCCGTCGGGTGCACTTACAAATACCTGAACGGGGGACCGGGCTCACCTGCTTTCCTCTATGTGCGGAAAGACCTTCAGGAGAAGCTGGAGAATCCGGTCTGGGGATGGTTCGGAGAGAAGAATCCCTTTGACTTTAAGATGAACTACCGTGTGGGCGACGGCATCCGGAAGTTCCTGACGGGAACGCCTCCCGTGCTTTCGGCATCGGCCCTCGAGCCCGCCCTTGACCTGGTCCTTGAGGCCGGGGTGGGGGCCATCCGGCAGAAGAGTGCGGACCAGACCGGCTATCTGATCTCGCTGGCTTCCGAATGGCTCTTCAGCCTCGGGTTCAGGCTGGGATCACCGGAAATTTCCGAGCGTCGGGGATCGCATGTATCTCTGAAACACGCCGAGGCCTACCGCATCTGCAGGGCCCTGACCGATCCGGATACGGGGGGAAGGAGCGTGATCCCGGATTTCAGGGAACCCAACAACATCCGGCTCGGGATCTCCCCGCTTTACAACACCTACGAGGAGATCTTCGTGGCGATGGAACAGCTGCGGATGATCATGGAATTCAAGTTATATGAAAAATATCCCGGGACACGGGATCTGGTGACCTGAACTATGGAAAAAATGGAACAACATATCGTCGTGCTGGGAGTGGGCCTGGTGGGCAGGGCCATTGCCGCGGATCTGAAGAACAGCGGGTACGATGTGACCGCGGTGGACATGGACGAGCAGGCGCTGAAGGAAGTCCGTGATATGCACAACATCTTCACCATCTGTGCCGATTTCAGGGGAGCGCAGCTGACCGAACTGGTCAGCAATTACGACCTGGTGATCGGGGCGGCTCCTGGGGCACTTGGCTTCGGGATCATGGAACGGGTGATCGCCACCGGAAAGAACATGGTGGACATCTCCTTCTGCCCGGAGGATTTCATGGAACTGGACACAGCAGCCAGGGAGCAGGGGGTCACGGTGGTGCCGGACATGGGCGTGGCACCCGGGATGTGCAATGCGATCCTGGGGTATCACAATGAGCGGATGCAGGTGGAATCCTACCGCTGCCTGGTGGGGGGACTGCCCTTTGATCGTTCCTGGCCCCTGGAATACAAAAGCTCATGGTCGCCGGCCGACTGCATCGAGGAATATGTCAGGCCCGCCCGGTTCCGCGTGAAGGGAAAGGCGGTTGTGAAACCGGCCCTGTCTGATCTGGAAAGTGTGGACTTTGAAGAGGTCGGCACGCTGGAGGCATGGAACTCGGACGGTCTCCGTTCGCTGCTCCGCTCCTTTCCCCACATCCCCGACATGGTTGAAAAGACCCTGCGGTACCCGGGTACCACGGAATACCTGCGCGTGCTGCGGGAACTGGGATACTTCTCGGACCGGGAGGTGGATGTGAAAGGGAAGAAGATCAGGCCGGTGGATCTGACCGCCGCCCTGCTTTTCCCGCTTTTCAGACTGGAAAAGGGAGAAGGGGAGTACATCCTGATGCGTGTGGAGATCGCAGGAAAGGAAAAGGGAGCGCCCGGGCGGTACGTGTACGATCTCTATGATGAATATGAACGGGAGACCGGCACCCTGTCCATGGCACGCACCACCGGATATGCCTGCACCGGTGTGGCGGAGCTCATCCTCGGAGGAATGCTTGACGAAAAAGGTGTGATCCCGCCCGAAAGGACCGCAGTCAGCGAAAAGAATTTCCGGTTCCTCATGCAGCACCTCGAAGAGCGCGGGGTGCACTACAGGGTGCGGACCGGGTAAAGGGAAATGTATATTTTTACGGGAACAAATGAGATCCCATTTTAAAAGCAATACCTATGAAAATCAATGGCATCCGGGTGATGTGGGCAATCCTTGCCTGCATGTTGCTGCTCACCTTTGGTTCCTGTGCCCGCCAGAGTGGCTCCACACTCACTTTTCCAGAATATCCTGAAATGAAAATCGGATTCTCCACCCAGAATTTCATGCAGGCCATGCCGTTTACGGTGGAAAGCCTGGAAAAGCTCATTTCCTATGCCGCGAAAAAGGGATACGGATTCATCGAGCTCAGGGACAACAGGGCCGGGCTCTCAAAGAAAGATTGCGAAAGGCTCGCGGCATATGCCGACAGCCTGGGGATCCAGGTGATCTACGAAATCCATGTGAACCTGCTTCACCCGGATTTCAAGGAGGTGTTCGCACGGGGAACGGAAAACGCAATGCTGTTCGGTCAGCCGGCCATTCTGAGGGCTCCGCTGACGGGTTCCGAATTTGAAGGAAAAGAGAACAAGACCGGATGGACGCTGGAGGAGCTGACCGCAGCGGCGCTCCTTGCCGAGGAGTGTGCGGTCCGTGCGGACAGCCAGGGGGTTGCGTTCATCGTGGAGAATGTCATGGAGCCGTTTTTCGGGAAAAGCCCCGAATATTTCGGACTGGCCGACCTTTTCAAACACACGGAGAAAGTGGGGCTGCAGTTTGATCTGTGCAATGCTTTCGTGAACAATTCCAGGAAGAAAGCCGGTCCGGCTGAGGTGGCCGGTTTCCTGGAGCAGCTGGGGGACCGGTGGGTGACCACCCACGTGAAGACGGCCGTGGATGGCGTGCCGCAGCCCGTGGTGGGAGATAATCCAATTTCAGTCAAAGAGGTTGCCCGGATGATGGGAAGGAGCGGGGTGCAGTATTTTGCGCTGGAACTGGTGGCGGTAGCGGATAAGGAGGAATGTGTTGCCAACCACGAGGCCAGCATCAAAGCCCTCACGGAAATGGGCCTCCTTGGTAAAAAATAGGATCACTTCCCCAAAAAGGATCACTTCCCCGCTTTTCGCATCCACTACCTGATCTTTACGATCTTGCGGACCATGACCGATCCCGGGGTTTCCAGCCTGAGGAGGTAGAATCCTTCTTCCCGATTCTCCGGGATCCAGGTGAATTCATGGTAACCGCTGCCCAGTGTGCCATCGGCCAGGCGTTCAACCAGTCTTCCGTTCATGTCATAGACAGCGAGTCGGACCGGCTGGGTGACTGCGCAATGGAAGACGATCCTGGTTTCACGGGAGAAGGGATTGGGACTGGCCCGGAACAAAAGATCCGGTGTCTCTCCCGCCTCATGTTCCTCCACATGCACGCCGGGTGCATTCGTCACTCCCGGGGTTCCGAAAGGCCCTTCCGAGAGCGCCCATGATTCAGGAAGCGCATTGTCCAGTGCCGGATCCAGCAGGGCGATCGTGTAGCCACTGCCCGGGACCACCCGGGGCCAGGGATCGGTGATCCCGTAATTCACAAAGTCCACCATCTCCATCCGGCTGTTAAACAGCCTGATCACCTCGCCCATACTGCTGAATCCGAAATCAAACCCGCCCTGGTAGCGGGAGACTTCCGGGTAGACCGTTTCAAATGCAACCCGGTTACGGCAGATCACCTCAAATCCGCGGGGCTCCAGCACGGTCCCCGGCCGGACCGTGTAGGCATGCAGGTTGTCCGCATCCTTCACCACCCACCCGGAAAGATCCACGTACTGGTCGCTTCGGTTAAACAGCTCGACCCAGTCCTCCGGATCGGACAGGGAATCCTGCACATAACAGATCTCGTTGATGACCACCGGATTTTCATTGTAATTTGGATCGGCCGTGAAATTGGCCACCGCCGTCATGCTGCTGCTCAGGCTGATCGTGACCCGGGGGGAGGAGGAGGAGACGTCGCCCGTCCACCCCGTGAACCGGTATCCCGGCGCAGGCACGGCCGTCACCTCCACGGGTACCTCACTGAAATAGGTCCCGGTCCATGGAAAATCTTGAATATGAATGGTGTTGAGGTGCACGGTGCCTGCTGACGCACCGGACACATCCAGGGTCAGGAGTTGCTTGGTACCCGGTCCCAGGGTGCTCCAAATATGGTTGAACACTGCACCGGGCCTCCGCTCGGCAAAAGAAACCAGGTCATAGGTCCGGTTGATCCAGTTCTGGTAAGATCCGTCCCACCGGTCTGCATGCAGGAACATCTCCTCGTCAATACCATCTTTCAGTGTGTTGATCAGCGCGATCACCGAGTCGGGGTAGAAAGTGGTATTGATCCGGTCGGCAAAGGAGTTGATAAAGAGGTGGCGGAACTCCTGGTTCTCCAGCAGTCTCCTTAAAAGGTACGTCGCCCAGGGCGGATTGGGATAATCGGGACCGTTGGGTTCGGTAGCAAACTCCAGGGTATTGTGATATACCTTATTCCGGTCCCACAGTCCGAATCCGAAGTCTGTATCGTACAGGATCCACCGCCACCTGCCGTGCGGTGTGGCGGGTCTCCAGTACTTGATGTTGTTGCTCGGCCAGTCTGTGTTGTCATAAAAGATCTGTGCCAGCTGGTAATGGATGAAATTCTGAACATCCATCTGTGTCTTTATAAATTCATAGTTCTCCTTCTGACGGATGTCATTGGAGGAGAGGAAACTGATCATTTGCTGATAATGGTCATTGCTCCCTTGTATCACGGACTGGTTCGCTTCAAGCAGGTCGATCCGGTCGGGATCCGCTCCGCTGTTGGAAGCCAGGAAATGTTCGCTGATCTTTTCCCTGATGTTCTGGATCCCCCAGTATTCTCCGTTGATGTAGATGATGGCCGGCCTGGAGGCCTGGAATTCCAGGTCCATGTCCCGGGTGAGCCGTGTCATCAGCATATCGCGGAACATGGTCCCCGATTCCGAACCCTGACCGAACCAGTCATTCCCGGAGTTTCGGATCACGAAGGATTCAAATTCAGTGATGGGTTTTTCTTTGAACAGCGGATATACGATGGTGCCTGTTCCATACTGGCTGCGCGCAAAGATGGTCATGGATTTCTGGGGGTGTCCCCGGGTCCATCCGCCGTAAATCTTGATCCCGGCATCCAGGCTGAAACCCGGGTTCCCTTCTTCGTCATAGAATTCCACATGGGCCGGCCTTTCCCAGTCCTTCCAGAAATTGGCATTAAAATAGGGAAATTCCGACTCGGCATCGGGGCCCATCACATAGATCCCGTAGAGATGGTCCCAGAGGTTATACGGATCGGTGGAGATCGCCACCACAGGCAGGTGATGGTCGGTGCCGGAAAAATAGGTCTGGGTTACAATCCTGCCCGGCAGGTAACCTGTCCTGACAATCCTCGCGCGGACGACCATATCGGATGCAATCTCCAGGGGTTCCGAGTAAACGGGAGACAGGAAGGTGGGATCGCTTCCGTCAAGGGTGTAGTATATGGTGTCGGCGGGTGTGGAGGAGGAGAGGAGAAGCTGAAAAGGCGTTTGAAATCTTCCGCCCCTGGCAGAAAACAGGGGGGTCTCCTCCAGGTACCCTTTATAGGAATCCCCCACATTTGGTGCTTCAGGTGTGGGATGAACAAACAGAACCCATTCCTGAGGTTCATCCTCCTTTCGTCCGTATGAATGATTCTCATCCAGAAAGGGGATCACCAGGGAATCGATGAGGGTACCTCCGGGAGCGGAGAGGTATAGCACTTCCCCGTCACCATCCAGTTTAAAACTTGTGTGGAAATGGGTGTCTGTCAGTTCAAGGATCTCCGGAGTGGGATTCTCAGTCCTGAATGGCATCTGAAAGGAAAGGAACGGAATGGCTGACATATCTGAAGAACTCACTGAAAGGTTATGCACCTGGATGGCGATTGCATTTTCCTCTTCCTGGAGCAAGAGTCCGGATTGCAGATCCAAATCAAACCGTCTTGGTTTACCTCCGCCGTAGATGGTCGCTTCCCGTCCCAGTGATGCTGCGGCATCAAAGGCTGGCGGATTCCCCTGGATCCCCGCCCTGGCGACTTCCGTCCCGTTCATATATGCCACGAATGCATCATCATAATCCAGGTGGAGCACCACACTGGAAACAGAGGAGGGGTCTTCAAGCCGGAATGTCTTCCTCAGGAAAATGGAAATAACCGGCGGGATTTCAGTGGAGTCATCATTATCCCCGTATCCGAATCCGCTCGGACCCAGATCCCAGGAGGAATCATCGAATCCCGCCTCCCTCCAGTTGGCCGGCGTGTTCTCATCGGGAAGGATGTATCTCCATTCATCACCCCGCTCGATCATTGTGTGCCAGTAAAGCGGGGGCAGTGAAATATTTTTCCCCGATGCGAATACCAGCAAATGCTCACCCGGTGCAATCAGGTAGGAAGGGAAACACCATCTCCCGGAATCAGCCCGGTCATCACTCAGGCAGTAATTCTGCAGGTCCACGGTATCGGGACCCGTATTTAAAATTTCAATCCAGTCTTCGTAACTTCCTTCGGAATCAACAATGATATTTGAATTCCGGGCACATGCCTCATTGAGGATGATCTGGGCCGGAGCAGGTTCCAGGACCAGCGTGAAAAGGATCCATGCTGCCGCATATTTCAATAACAGGTTTTTATCTCTCACTTCTTCCCCCCATTCCTTCAAATTCGCGGGATAATTCTGTCAATCCAGCTGGCTCGAGGATCGGTGTATCGATGGAAAAAGGTTTTCCAAAGACCGGCATCCCGTTCTCATCCCAGGTGAACCGCTGGGCCCGCATGCTTCTCCCCGAACACTCATTGCTGGAAAATTTCTTGGCATGATAGACGATCCAGTCCTCCGACAGATCGGGGGAGGTGGTAAAACAGTTATGCCCTGGTCCGAATACACTGCTGTCGGGACACTGTTCAAATACCTGCCGGGTGCTCCTCTCCCAGGAATCAGGATCCAGCAGGTCCGCCTCTTTGCCCGCGTAAAACATTCCCAGTCCATAGTTATCATCCCAGCAGGCTCCCGCCGAGTATATGATAAAAACCTTATCCCCCGGGCCCTCCAGGAACTGCGGGCCTTCAAGGATGGCTCTGGGAGGGGTCTTTTCCCAGTCATACACTGGCAATCCCAGATTCGTTTCCCGCTCGATGGTGGTGGGGGAGGTCATACGGGCCAGCATGATCCCGCTCTGGTTCCCGATATACGGGGAGTAGGCAAAATAACGTGTCCCCCGGTATTCGAACACATGTCCGTCAATCCCCGGGTACCTGGTCCTGACCATCCCCAGGTCTTCCCATGAATCCTCGAAGGGATCACCGGTGTTGTTTCTCAATACATGCACATGCCGGTGAAGGTCGTCCGGATGCTGCGCGTCGGTAGCGCTGTAATATACATACCAGGTATCGTCGAAAAAATGGATCTCCGGCGCCCAGATACAGCAGGAATTGGAACCTGAGTCGGGAGGCAACCAGATCTCGCTGCTTTCGGCATCGGTCAGATCGGTGAATGATCTTGACTTCCAGATTTTCAGCCTGTCACCGCGGGTGACCATGCAATAGTAATATCCGTCCGTATGGAGGTAGACATAGGGATCCGCCCCTTGCTCCAGGATCGGATTTAGAAAGTATCCCGCCTCTTCCTCAGGCAGAGGATCTGTGCTGTTTCCGCAGAAAGAGAATCCTGATGCCAGCAGGATCCATAACAACATTGCAACGACAGGAATCAGCAGTTTTATCTTCATCTTTCCCTTCAGCTTTTTATTGTTCTGCATTGCTTCCCTTTCCGTAATGTTCCACGAGGCGGTCGTAATCATCCCGTGAGATCACGATCATACACCCGTGCCGGACAGAAGGGGGCATGCTGTATTTATCCCAGTCCCTGTGGAAGGTGTATCCGGAGACCTGGTACCAGGGTCCTTCCAGGTTCCTGGCCACCGACAGTCCGTAGGAAACGCCCGGGTACTGTTCGTAGTAAAGATACCAATTTTTATCGTCCGGAGATGGGATCAGCATCGGGGCTTCCCTGAAATTGGGACTGACAGGGTCTGAAGGGTAGGAGTAGGGGCCCAGCAGCGACTCGGCGTTCCCGATCCGGATCGTTTTTCCCGTCACCCATTCCAGGGTGGGGTACCTTTCATCCTTTACAATCGCGTAGTAGGTATCCCTGTCCTTCCGGATGACCACATCAATGGTGGCCATATCCCAGGGAAATAACCTGTGTGGTGTATCGGGAAAATGCACCATGTCGCCGGTGGTCACATACAGGGTCCGCTGACTGGCCCAGTATCTTTCCGGATCCTCCCTGGTCCCCTCCTCATGCGGTGTATGCCAGGTGAGGATGTAACGGTAGGTGGACGCATCATAGAAAAGCTTCGGTGCCCCGATCCTTTGCAGTGCATGTTCATATCCCGGAGTTTTCTTCAGATCGGGGGTATAATCCAGGTGGTGTTCCCAGTGGATCAGGTCATCCGATACCCAGAAATTGATATCAGGGGAGGCATCGCTCCTGTTTCCCACGATGTAGTACCGGCCATCATGCCCCTTGCAGATATCGGGATGTCCCCTGTAATCCTCGAATACCCTCCTGCCGTCATTGAGGATCTCCCAGTGGAGGCCGTCCAGGCTTACGCTGTAATATAGTTTTCCGTAATCCTGATGGGTCATGTGGGCAAACAGGTATGCCTCATTGACCGCCATTCCTTCTTCAACCTGTCCGGGTGGATCGGGTTGCTGCGAAGAGAGGGGAACGGCAAGAGCCAGGCACATTGCCAATCCCGTACAATAATGATGAAAATGCTTCATGTGTCAGGTATTTGAGTTAATAAAATCAATCATCCGATTGGTGCTCTGCCACCATTAATTTCCAGGGTAAATAATTATAATCATAGTCAGGTCCCAGCCCGTCAGCGTCAAATGCCTGGAATATGAGCTGCAGATCATAATTTTTGATCTCGAGGCGCTGGTCATGGCCCGCCCGGATCAGCTCAGGATGGCTTATTTGGTCATAGATGGAGCGTTCGCCATCCGGTGTATAAAGGCTGGAAGGGTCTCCCAGGAACTGGTTCATTCCTGGCTCAATCCTGGTCCAGGGGCCTTCCAGTTTTTGAGCCACCATACCGAACAGGAACCGGTTCCGGCTGTCCCAGTAGTTCTTTCTTATGGGATGGGGGTAAACCGCCTCCATGATGTTCAGGTAGTGATCATGCTCCCTTACATAGTAGATGTGGCTGGCCTCATGCATGCGCCACCTGCCTCTGCTGTTTTCGCCCCTGACCGTCAGTACCGTTTCTTCTTCTTCATCCCTGAATCCTTGCGGAAACTGATCCAGCGGACATTCGAACCTGTACAGGGATCCCCTGTGGTCGGTGTAGAAAAGGTGGGCTTTCATATCATCGCATATGACCCAGAAATCAATCCAGAATCCATTATCTGATTTACCTGTTTCGATGATCCTGGGAGCGGTCCACCCATGCACATCCTCCAGTTCAGGATTTGTAAGGTAGACCGGCATCAGGTCCGGCTTCCCCTCCACCACGGTCTGGGCGATCAGGTACCAGAGCCCCTGAGGCTCAAAGAAGAAAAGCTGCGGTGCCACGAGAACCGACCCGGTGATCCTGCCCATATCATACCTTCTTGCCCCGTTCAGTCCTTCCAGGGATGAAGCCGAGACATATCCCAGTCCAGATCCGTTCTTGCTCAGGTATGACAGGCTGTCGCGTGTCTCATAACTGGCCTTACCCGTATAGAACATGTGGAACCTGTCCCTGTAATAGACGATGGTGGGGTCTTTGACCGCCAGCTCATCATAAGTCCCGGGTAAACCCGGCTCCAGAATGGTTCCCCGGACGATCCAGTGGTCAAATTTCCTGGGTGGGTCTGTAGAGGGTTCTTCCGGGTGATGACCGGTCCTGCATGAGTTCCCGGCCTGTATCAGAAGCAGCAATCCCGGAATCAGCAGAGTGAAGCCCCGTTTCCAGCACATGCAGGTCCTCATCGCCTGTAGTTTTTCATCACCACAAGTTCCCACGGCAATGCATGATAATCATAGTCATCGGGAACTTCCGAACCGTTAAAGCTCTGGAACACCATGGTCAGCCGGAAATCATCGATCTCTAATCGCTGGTTGTAACCGGACCGGATCAGTTCGGGGTGACTCACCTGTGTGTATGTGACCCGGCTCCGGTCCGCATGGACCAGATTGCCGGCTTCCGCAAGGAACCGGCAATCATCCCGTTCGAGCCTCTTCCATGCACCATCAAGCGAGTCGGCAGTCATTCCGAAAATAAAGCGGTTGCGGGCGTCCACCCGTCCCTCCCCGGCCGGGTGGGAATAAGCCCCTTCCAGCAAAGCGAGGTAGCAATCTTCGCTTTTCACATAATAGATGTGCACCGCTTCAAATGAGCGCCACGGCCTATCACAATCGCTGTGTTCCTCATGAATGGCTATTTCCGGTAAGGAACTCCTGAGCCCTTCCGGGAATTGTTGCAGGTTACATGACAGCCTGTACACAGATCCCTTCTGGTCCGAATAGAACAGATATGCCCGATCTTCGTCACAGATGACCCAGAAATCAATCCTGAAACCGGTTTCTCCCTCTCCCGGCAGGATCTCTTCTGCCTCGGACCAGCCGTCTGGATCTTCAATCCGGGGGTTTCTGAGGAAAATCGGTTTCAACCTGTGGAGATCATCGTTTTCAACAGGTGAATGGGCTACGAGGCACCAGCTATGATGCGGTTCGAAATAGAAGATCTGCGGGGCGATGACCGGGCGACCGGCCAGGCTGTCAATGGAAATGCGGCCGGCAACCTGAAGCCCCTCCAGGGTAACAGCGCTTGCATACCCGCAACCTGTCCGGTAGTCAAGTCCCACAACGGTTGGACGGGATGACTTCGCAGTATAGAAGAGATGGTACCGCCCATTGTAAAAGACGATGGAAGGATCTTTCACGGCCACGTTGTCAAAGGCTTCACCCTCCTGTGGCCTCAGGATTTTACCCGTGATGTACCAGCGGTCATCCCTGAGCTCGTGTCTCTGTTCAATGCATGATACCGATGCCGCAACGATCATTATGCCTATCACCACATGCTTCATTCATTCCGCCTTCCCGGTTAGTTCCCTGATCAGGTCGATCTCCTCCTGGTCAAAAACGGATCCATCCTGCCTGAAGATATCATGGAACCAGACTTCAGGTTCAGATCCGTCCGGTATGGGGGTATCCCAGGCATAGATCGTATTGGATTTCCCCGATACCAGTCCCCAGTTGATGGCGCCGATTTTTTCCTCTTTCAGCATGGGCATGATATTCTCAAACCTGCTTCCCCTCGTACGTGCCATGTATTCTGTGCATATCATGGGTCTGCGGTAGGTTTTCAGAGAGTCAATGGTCCTTTTGTGGTGTTCCCTGTCAGCATAATTATGGTAGGTGATGATATCCGAATTTTCCAGCTGGAAACGGTTCAGGTCCACCAGTTCCTTGTTCCAGACACCCACCGACACAGGCTGGGAAGGCACCACCTCCCGTGCCCATGCAAATACATTTTTTAACAAAGGCATGCTCCTGTTCCCCAGTCCGTTATTTCCCGGTTCATTGTACAGGTCCCACAGGACCACGCGGTCATCTTCAGAAAAATATTCCATGACCTCCTTCACGTAGACCTCCAGTGTATCCATCAGGGAGGGATTCTGGAAAAGAAGGTCACCCGGGTCCCTTACCCATCCTGAATTATGGATCCCCGGTCTGGGGTCCGGTTGTTTGCCCGCCTGGTAGGTGGCATTCCAGCAATCATCGAAGAAGACGAAGATGGTCTTTATCCCATGTTTATCTGCAATATCCAGGTACTGGTCCACACGGGAGATGAATCCTTCCCTGTCGACCTGCCATGCCAGGTGGTGGAGATACACCCTCATGCAGTTGAACCCGATGTCTTCCGCCCAGCCAAGCTCCCTGTCGATGGTGACCGGATCGAAGGACTCCTTCTGCCATGTTTCCAGCTGATTGATGGCAGTGCTGGGATTAAAGTTAGCCCCTCTGAGCCAGGGCATGTTCTTTCCCCACTGTTGTGCCTCTTCAATGCTCCAGACCGTTCCGCCGTTTGTTTTATCCTGATTTTCGCCTCTGGATATGCGATTGCATGCTGCAAGTATCACTATCAGAGCCATGCAGTAAATTACGGGAGCGAGTTTTCTCATTTTCATGTTTTTGAATTTACGGTGATCCAATTATTGCACAACCAGTTTAACGGAATGTATCCCGGCATCGCCTTCTGCCTGGATAATATAGATCCCGGGATCCAGATCTTCCACGGAAAGATCTGTCCGGGTTGTATTCAATGCTTTGGATAACAAAGTCTTCCCTTGCAAATCCAGCAGACGGACGATTCTGTTATCCTCCATGGAGAACTGCAGCATCACAGTTTCTTTTGCCGGATTGGGAAAGATCCTGAATCCGAAGTCCGGGACAGTTGCCTGCTGTGAATCATCGACGGAGGTCAGCAGGTCGGAAGTGACATGCAGATTATCAAATGTGACACCGGTATTGAATGACCGCAATCCCGCCATCCCGTTGATCAGTGGCAAAGGATCGGTGAAATCGATGACCGGCTGTGTCATATCGTCCAGAAATACCCTGATCCGGTCTCCCACAACCAGGACCCTCAAATGGTACCAGGTATTCATGGAAAGGCTTGCGGAGGCCGTCGCCAGCGACTGCCACCCATAGTTATGCTTCCCAAGGACCACAGTGCCGAAATTAAAACCTACGAAATACCCCTGCAGAAAGTCTGTTCCCAGTGCCGGGTCATTGCCGGCTCCGCCCAGTGCCGGGTTGTTTACCCTGAATATGAGCCCGGCATTCATGCTTCGGGTAAACATGATATCTGTCTCCACAGTGTAATCACGCCATGCATCGCTGCCGTAGGCTCGTTTCCCGAACCCGTCAATCACCGCCTTTTTATCGATGATCTGCCAGTCTCCGTCGGTGTATTTCCAGTTGGTTCCAAATGATCCGTCAAAGCTGATCGTATTGTCGAACGAGGCGTTGTTGGCTTTTACGAATTCCATATGATCGAGATGGAAAGTCCCCCCGAGTACCTCAAGCCTGAGGGTGTGAAATCCCTGGGGGAGTTCTATGTCTTTGATCAGGAACGATTTCCAAAGGTCATTTCCCCCGGTGGAAGGAAGATCAATGGCATCCGTGCGGGGTTCCCCGTCCAGCAGCCAGCGGATTTTGCAATCATCCTCACCGGTTGCATAGATCAAATTGATGTTGTAGAGCCGGTCCAGTTCCACATTGATGCGGTAGCTGAACCAGTCGCCGGTCTCCAGCGATTCCAAGGCATATCCTCCATGTGGCACCGGAATCAGGTCTGCCTCGTCACGTCTCACGTTCCGGTCCGGCTCTCCGGATGGATTCACCCTGTGATATCCAATGTCCTCACCACCTGTCTGGTACTGTACGGCGGGTAATTTTCCGGGGACAGGTTTATATACATCGAAAGTCCCCGAGCCATTTACTTTATTGCTGAAAGCGATGAAACCGAATTCCCCCCTGCAGCCGCTGGTGATATAACCGATCTTACCTGCACCCGGACCGCCTTCAGTGGAATCTTTCAACATGCCGTCCACGAAAAATTTGTACCGGTCCAGGTATTTTTCGATGCGGATGGTGTGCCATTCTGAATAAAGCAGTCCCGGTGGCATGTCGGTCAGCCGCGATACTCCCCGGGAACCCCCGGTCATAAAACTGATCTCGAGTTGGTTGGTGTGGCTGTTCAGAAGAGCCACCCCGTAATTCTCTTCATCTGTATAACCGAAGACAACACCGAAGGCAGCTTCATCATCTGCCCTGAAGGTTTCCTTCAGGTTAAATTCAGCCGTGTAGTCTTCAGCTGTAGTGCTGTCCAGTACAGCGATAAATGTTTCGCCGGCCGGGGAGGAATCCTGCGCCAGTATTCCCTCCTCCGGGAGATGCCATCTGCCGCCCGAGGGGATGATCCAGTGGCTGCCCGGTTCGTCACGGTCAAAATAGTCGTATCCGTCCGGGAGAGAAGGATTGTCCTGGATGAAGGTGGTCGGCCCCATTAAGACCATCTTGTCCCCGTTCCATGCGATCCTGTCAAAATTCAGTCTGCGGAACGGGCCGATACCTGAAACGAGATTGTGGTAGGTAAGAAAATAGGAATCCAGGTCGGGACCGATGAAGACGGAACCGTGACCGAGACCTGTATGCAATCCCAGGGCATCCACCAGGATGGGATTCTGAAGTGCGGCCGGTTCAAACCGGTCAAGGGCACCCGTGCCGGTGGCATAATCGATCCGGTAACCCTTGCTGATCACATGGTTACCGGTATAAATCATGTAGTATTTTCCGTTTCGTTTAAACACACAGGGGCCTTCGGTCCATCCGTTGTTCATCTGGACACCCAGATTGGTGCCGGTCCCAATGGTAGTGGGACCGGGCATGGGACATCCCACGATCCCCTGTGAGGAAGCATGGTAGAAGTACATCCCGGCATCATCATCGATATATACCGAACCGTCGATGCTCTTGCCAAGGTTGTTCGTGACCACCTCGAAGGGTCCTGCGGGAGAGGGGCCTGAAAGCACATAATGTCCGTTTCCGGCGGGCGAGGTATACATGTAGAAGTTACCGTTCCAGTAGATCACCTCCGGGGCATAGGCTCCTTTTGTGACCGGGTCGGTGGCACACAATCCCTCGTAATCCCATGTCACCAGGTCCCTTGAACTCCAGCATTTGACACCGGTCTCACTGTCTTTTGTACTGCAGTAGAGATAAAAAATTCCCCTGTGCTTCAGTACATACGGATCCCCGATGGAGTAGCCCGGCCATTCATTATCCAGCGTAAGAGGATTCTCCAGATCCTGCGAACTGAGCAGGCTGATTGTAAACAATCCGGCAATGATCATGACAGGGAGTCTCATGGTCGCCTTATATCGGTTATCTGAGTTACCTTCCGCAAAAGATGAAAAAAAGAGGGTGTGGGTCACACACCCTCTCTTCACCTAAACCCAACTACTTAATAAACACTTTGGTAGCATAATTTACGTTCGAGCCGACCACTCTGACAACGTAGATTCCCGTGTTGAAGGAAATTGTACCTATCTGCGAAACAGGCTTTTGGGCAACAAGTGACCCTGTGATGCTGAAGACCGAGACCACCTCATCATGCCGGGGCTGGTCCAGTTTCACACCGATCCTGTTGTAGTCGGTATATACCACGGGCACATTTTTATCCGATATTTTCTCAGAAATGCCAGTGGCCGCGCCGGTTGCGTCATAAACTGCCTTTACCTGGCCTGGGGTAAGGGCGGATTTATAGACGCGCAGGTCGCTGATGGCCCCTTTCCAGAGGGGATCGGGCCAGAAACTCTTGCCCAGTGCGTTCTCCACATCGGTAATCGTGCCGAAAGCCCTTTCAAAACCGCTTTCCGCAAAGATCTGTGCACCGTTGTGGTACAGGATGATGGAGTCCGGTTTCAGCACCACGGTGGACTGGTACCAGGTCCCCGTCTGGATATCCACGATCTCCATCGGGAAATCGATGTCGTACCAGGTTCCCCCCGGATTGGAGAGGGTGAAGCGGTACATGTTGTTGTTCCCGCTCACCGGGATCACCATCATCACATCTTTGGGTTCCGTCTGATCTCCTGTGCCGAATGAATAAATGCGTGACCATACGCGGCTTTCATCCATTCTGAACCATACGGCAACTGAGATTTCCGTCAGCCCGTTCACAAAGGATGGCAGGTTGGCGTATGCATTATCCCCGTTAAAGTAGGCTACCGGTCCGCGGACGGCATCATTCTCAAAGGTTACGCCGTTATTGGTTCCGTCGAGATCCCCGGCCGCATCGGTCAGGTCTGCAGTGAGCGGCCAGTGATGATCGGGATCAGGGACTTCTGCCGAAGCAGCTTTGGTCTCATCATAGAGGGCCTTCACCTCGGCAGGGGTCATTGCACTGTCGTAAACACGCAGGTCGCTGATGGCCCCTTTCCAGAGGGGATCGGGCCAGAAACTCTTGCCCAGTGCGTTCTCCGCGTCGTTAAGCGTGCCGAACGCCCTTTCGAACCCGCTTTCCGCAAAGATCTGCGCACCATTGTGGTACAGGATGATGGAATCCGGTTTCAGCACCACGGTGGACTGGTACCAGGTCCCTGTCTGGATGTCCACGATCTCCATCGGGAAATCGATATCATACCAGGTTCCCCCCGGATTGGAGAGGGTGAAGCGGTACATGTTGTTGTTCCCGCTTACAGGGATCACCATCATGCAATCCTTGGGTTCGGTCTGGTCCCCCTCGCCGAAGGAATAGACCCTTGCCCATACGCGGCTTTCATCCATGCGGAACCAGACGGCCACGGTAATTTCCGTCAGCCCGTTCACAAAGGATGGCAGGTTGGCGTAGGCATTCTCTCCGTCAAAATAGGCTACCGGGCCGCGCTCGGCGTCATTCTCAAAGGTCACTCCGTTGTTGGTGCCGTGAAGCTCTCCAACCACATCGTTCAGGTTCTCTGTCAGGGGCCAGTGATGCGTCTGTGCGGACAGGCTCAGTCCGCAGAGGAAGGTCAGTATGGCCCCCAGGAATAGAAGTTTTTTCATAATACAGGTTTTAAGTTAAACATAAGGTGAATGATTGATAATTATTCAATGGTTAATAATTTGGATTCTGTTCCAGGTTCGGGTTGTTATCCACCTCGAACTGCGGCAATGGCAGAATATGGTGCTTGCCGAGCTCGAAATTCTCAAAGTCGGGATCGCGTGCTTTCAGTTCATCGATCCCGGCCTGGTTTTCCAGCAATCCCCATCTGCGCAGGTCGATCCAGCGCACCGATTCCAGGCTCAGTTCAAGGGCACGCTCCATCTGCAAACGCTTCAGGAAGGCATCCACAGAATTCACACTGGCAGCGATCTCGGGGATCGTGCTGGATTCCAGCGGAGGCAGGTTGGTACTCGGCCTGGTCCGGACCATGTCCACATAGGGAATGGCACTGACAAGGTCATTCAACTCTGCCAGGCACTCGGCATAACACAGGAGCACATCTGCATACCGGATCACCCGGTAATTGATCGGTGAATAGTAATCGGTCCTGTCCTTAAAGTAATCATCCCCGTACTTCCTGAAGAACAAATCACTCCACCAGTTGAAGCGCCATTTGGTGATGGTGCCGTTGAAGAGTGTGTAATTGGGGAAATCATCGAAAACACCCGGATAAATTATGCTTACCCGCAGGCGGTCGTCAATGAAGGTGCCGTTCACCTCATCGGTCAGGGTGGGTTCCCGTTTGTATTCATCCACCAGCCATGGACGGGGCTGACCGTCGCACCAGCCGATGCCCTTCGGGGCAAAGAACTGGGAGCGGGAGTTCCCAAGGGTCATATTCGGAACATTATCGTCCACATCCGAACCATTGTTGCGGTCCATTTCGGTCTCATTTACATCGGAGAACTGGATCTCGAAGACCGATTCCATATTATTTTCATTGAGATGGGTGAAATTGTCGAAGTAATCATCCATCAGACCGTAATAACCCTTTCCGTCTCCTTCCACCAGCCAGTGGAATGCATCTTTTGCATCCTGCCACATGTGCAGCTGCATGTATACCTTTCCAAGCAGTGCATAGGCGGCTCCTTTGGTGATCCGGCCCTTGTCAGCACCTGTCCACTCCTCGGGCAGGTCGGGGATGGCCATTTCCAGGTCATCGATGATGATGTCATAGATCACATCAGGTCCTCCCACCTCGTAATTGTCTCCCGCATTGGATGGTTCCAGTACAATGGGAAGGTTCTCGAAAAGGACCACCAGGTTGAAGTAGTCGAATGCTCGGATAAAGCGTGCCTGGGCCACGATCTGTGCCAGCTGGGTATTCTCCTCATCGCTATTCCCTTCGATATCAGGCACGTAGGCGATTACCTGGTTGGCCTGAAATATCTGCTTGTAATGACCTTTGAAAATGGTATGTCCCCCCTGGATAAAGTTGTAGTTCACGTAATTGAACTGTGTCCAGTCCTTTAGTTCATTCCAGGGACTGTTGGAGTAAGCCTCGTCAGATGTGAGGTCGTACCTGAAGTAAATCCATCTGGACCAGTTCCCGACCCTGGTGAACTGGCTGTATACAGCGGTAAGTCCCTTCTCCGCATCATCAACTGTATTCCAGAAAGTGGCCTGTGTAGGCACATTGGGATTTTCCACGTTGAGGATGTCTTCGTCGCAGGCCGTGAGGCCGGCAATGACAACAGCAAAAATGATGACTTTCCTTATCATGGTAATTATTTTTTAAATTTTTGCACTGATTGAAAACAGGAATATCCTGGGTGATGGATAGGAGTTCCCGTCCACACCGAACTCCAGCACGTAACCATTGGCAAACTCCGGATCCAGGCCGCTGTAACCCGTGAAGGTGACCGGATTCTGGATGGTCACAGACAGCCTCAGGTTTTCCATGAATTTCTTCATCTGTTCGAACTGGAATGTGTATCCCAGGCTGATCTGGCGAATCTTGAAGAACGACGCATCTTCGATCCAGCGATCGATCCACCCTACGGAGTTACGCTCATCTGCATAAATGACCCTGGGAAAGTCGGTATCTGTATTTTCCGGGGTCCAGGGATCGATCCCGTAGCGGTAGTTGGAGTTGTCGTTGAACCTTTCGGTCAGTGAACGGGTGCCGTTGAACGCTTTCTGCCCGAAGGCGCCAAAACCGTGCAAGGAGAGATCGAAGCTCTTGTACTCCGCCTGAAAACTCAATCCCGCTTCCAGCTTTGGCCACGGACTTCCAATAATTTGACGGTCACCCGCCGAGGAGATGATCCCGTTATCATCGAAATCCACGTACCTCAAATCGCCCGGCTCTGCATCCGGCTGGATGACCACACCTTCGGAATTGGTATGCGCCAGGACTTCTTCCTCGCTCTGGAAGATCCCATCGGATTCCACCAGGTAGAACATGGCCATAGGGCTACCCACCTCCGTGATACACAGACCTGTAAGGATCCGCTCATCTCCGTAGGGAAGGCTCAGGATCTCGTTTTTAATGGTCGTGAAATTGGCACTTACCTCATAATTGAAATCTCCCCTTCTCTCCCGCCAGCTCAGGTCCACATCCACCCCGGTGTTCTTCAGGCTGCCCGCGTTCACCCAGGGATTGCCTCCGTCGTTGCCGGTGGCGATCAGGATGGGGAACTCCACTAGTACATCTTCCGTGGTGGATATGTAATAATCGGCTGATAACTGCAGCCTGTTCTGCAGGAACCCGAAGTCCGCCCCGATGTTGGTCTGCTTCTTGGTCTCCCAGGTGAGGTCCCTGTTCACCAGTTCCCGCTGGGTAGCCCCGTTCAGGATCACCTCGGTTCCGGGCGTTCCGAACACCGCAAGAGGGAAGGTGGTGAGGGTTGGAATGTAGTCATACTGTCCCCCGAATGCACTGTTCCCGAGTTCCCCGTAACTGGCCCGGACCTTCAGGATGTCCATCCAGGGTACATCGAAGAAATTTTCATCACTGATCCTCCAGCCCACCGATGCGGAGGGGAAGTATCCCACCCGGTAATCGGGACCGAACTGGGAGGTGGCATCCCGGCGCAGCGTAGCGCTCAGAAGGTATTTCCCTGCGAAATCATAGTTCACCCTGCCGAAGTAAGAGATCCGGTAGATCTCCCACCGGGTACCCCCGGTGGAAGGATTGTCACTTCCGCCGTCCAGGACGTCGATATATTCACCGCCTGTCACAAAAATATTGCTGTTCCTGCCCCAGATCTGTTCCCGCGCCTCACGCTGATAGCTGCTGCCCAGCACAGCGTTCACAGTATGGTTCCCGAAGCTTTTATTGAAAGTGATCAGGTTATCCAGCAAAAACGACTGGTACCTGGCCTTGTTCTCATACACATGTGAGGGTTCATAGGGGAGGTTCAGGGTGAAATCCCCTTCCTTCCTCAGTCTTTTGTAAGCATCGAAACTGGTTTCATACCCAGCGCTGAGGCGGTAGGTGAGGAAATTGAAGATCCTGGCTTCACCATAAAGATTTCCCCTGATGCGGGCATTTTCATTCTGGATGTTCACCAGGTTCTGAATGGCGATGGGATTGGTTCCAAATGTCCTGGCCCTGGATTCGTCGCCGAAACCGAATCCTCCAAAATTGGCGGAATCGTAGACCGCTATATCCGGCGTCATCCGCATGACATCGGTAATTGGGTTCCCTCCGCTGTAAGGGATCACCGCCGTGTTGCTGATGGCGAGGTTCTCCCCGAATGTAAAGATCCCCCGTTTGGCCTCCGTATTGATCCTGACACTGTACCGTTCCAGTTCGGTCCCCTTCAGGGTGCCCTCATTCTTATAGTACCCGGCTGAGACAAGGTAACTGCTGAATTCGGATCCGCCCGAAATGCCCACGTTGTAGTCACTGGAAAAGCCGGTCTGCAGGGCTTCTTCCTCCCAATCGGTGCTGTTGTCGAAGTGGTTCTGCCGTGCAAGTCCCGCATTGTCATAGGCCATATCATTATAGTAGAAGAAATCCGTGGTGTCCATCAGGTTCAAAGACGGAAGTTTTTCAATGCCGAATTTGGCAGAGAAATCGATCACCGGGGCACCCGTACCACCCCTTTTGGTGGTAATGATGATGACCCCGTTGGCGGCCCTGTTCCCGTAAATGGCAGCGGCGGATGCATCCTTCAGGATCTGAAGGGACTCAATATCGTTTACGTTCAGGTCACGCAGACCTCCCGTGAAGATCAGTCCGTCCACCACATAGAGTGGATTGTTGTTGCTGATGTTGCCGATCCCCCTGATCTTAATGTTGGGTTCGCTCCCGATGGTCCCGTTGGAACGGATGGTCACCCCGGAAGCAAGCCCCTGCATGGCCTCGCCCACAGAAAGGGACTGCACGTTCCTGAATTCCTCTGTATCGACGACCGAAACGGCACCGGTCAGGTCTTTCTTTTTAATTGTGCCGTACCCGATCACCACAATCTCCTCCAGTGAGGCGATGTCCTGTTCAAGGACCATATCGATGGTGGTTTGTCCCCCGGCCACAATCTCCTTTGTAAGGTAACCCACATAGGAAAAAACCAATATGGCATCGGGTCCTGAGATGGTGAGGGTATAGTTCCCGTCCTCATCGGTGACCGTACCCCTGGTGGTCCCTTTTTCCACGATGTTCACTCCGGGCAGGGATTCACCGGATGATTCGGTGACCTTACCTGCAACCTGGTATTCCTGGGCCTGTAGAAAGCCCACGAAAAACAGCATGATGGTGATGAGTAATGATGATTTCATAGATTGTTAGATTTGGTTGGTTCAGATTTTGTATCGTGCAAGTTATGAAACCGGCCATATCGGCATTTTGGACATTTGTTCATATTCCTTGTAATGGTGTTCAATGTGGTTTTATTCACGGGGGACCTCCGCTTTTGCGGGATGCTCCACCCTGACATAGTCGAACGCCCTGATCATATCAATTTCTTCGCTTCTGTAAGGATGCCCGTCCGGATAGAGGATCTCGTGAAACCAGAGGTAGGGTTCGGGGGCCCCTTCGGGCCAGTTCCAGGGAAAACGGTACTGTCCGCTGCCTGCGACCAGGCCCCAGAAATAGAAGCCGACATGATTGGCAGCAAAGATGGGCAGCACATTCTGGAAATTGTTCCCGAAAGTGCGTGCAAGCCACTCCGTGCACAGCACAGGACGGTTGTAAGAAAGGGCATATTCGATTTCCTCTTCGAACGACAAAAGCCCGGGCAATTCATCCCTCTTTTTCCCTCCCGGGGGCTGGTAGGTGTGGAACGTGATCACATCCGAATAGTCATGTGCTCCCCAGCAGGCTGTCAGAGGCTGGCCCGGATTCATTTCCCTGACCCACTGAAAGAGGTGTTCCTGCAGATCCCGGTCCTTTTCCCATGCTTCATTATAGAGGTCCCATATGATGATGGTCGGATGCTCCCCGTACCGTCCTGTAATGTCCTGGTAATACGCTTTGATCACAGGCCAGTCGCCCTCATCCCGCCGGGAAATCCCTTCAATTTCAAGTGGCTGGATATGCACACCAGGATAAAAGCGCTGGCGCTTCACTTGAAGCTCCTCTGTATAAGTCTGTTTTTTTATGCTGTAGCAGGTCAGGGTTGCCATTACAGTGAGCTGCAACTCATCGCATATTTCCAGGTATTTATCCAGGGTCCGGTAAAATGTTTCCCTGCTGCTCTGCCAGGCGAAACAGGGGATCCATAAACGAATGCTGTTTAAACCTGCTTTTTTTGCATATCCCAGTTCTCTCCGGATGATCTCCTCCCTGAAGTCTATGAAATGTTGCATGGGTGATTTGCAGTAACTGGGGACAAAATTACATCCCTTGATCACCCCGAAGGAATTCATATATTCATGAGTCCTGTCTATTGTCCATCTTTGATCCATCAATTCCTGTCTGTTCACAGGAGCTTTAACCGGTTGTGAATGGGATCCGGCGATCAGACAGAAGCCGGCGATCAGGGAGAAAAGAATCCGAAAGGTCATGGTGCGGGTTATTGGTTACACAATGTGCATGTGGAATTTCCATCAAATTAGTCAGAGCGACGGAGGCTGATATGGAATTTTATTCAGGATCTTGGTAATTTTGTTCAATCATGATCAAACTTCTCTTCTCACATAAGTGAAGGTTCGGGAGGAATGATATATTTGTCAGACATGCATTTGTAATATGACATGACGGTAATGTGCCGCAGGATGTTTAATACTTTCGCAGGGATAAAGACCGGATCCCTAGTACTGATGGTCTGGATCCTAGCGCTTGTCTTCCCGGGAACTCCCGCCAGCGGGAATGAACCGGCATCGAAATTACTGTTCGAGCAGATCACTTCCATCCAGGGGCTTTCCAACAATACAGTGTATGATATCACCCAGGATGCAGATGGTTTCATTTGGATCGGCACCCGCGAAGGATTGAACAGATGGGACGGACAGGTGATCAAAACCTATTATCAGAACGATGGTTCCGGCATTCCCGGAAATTTCATTGAACAACTGCTTTCCACATCCACGGGCAGACTGATCGTGGGTACGCAGAAAGGTGTCTGTATTTATGACAGAAAAGCAGACAGGTTTTCCACACTTCTTTATCAGCAGAGGTCCCTCGGAGATGTATACAGGATCCTTGAACTTTCTTCAAAAGAGATATTGATTTCAACCTCGGAAGGTTTGTTCCTTCTGAATGAAGGACTGGAGATGAGGATGCTCAATTCAGATGTATTTACAGTGCTCTGTGAGTTCAGAAAGGGGATCATCTGGGGACTTCGGGGAGATGACATCCTGGTAATGAATATGGAGGGGGAGGTCATCAGGAGGTACTCTGATGAGGGTGTGAGCACGGATCGTTTTGATATGTCATCATCCAATATAGAATGCATGTACAAGGACTCCAGGGAAGTGGTCTGGCTCGGGACCAAAAGGGATGGGATCGGTTATTACGACCATGAGACTGATAAATTCCATTGCCTGGAGCAGGAACAGGGTGTGAATCCCGTGGAGGATAATTTTATCCGTGTGATCAACGAGGATGCCTCTGGCAGGTTATGGATCGGTACGGAATCTGGACTCTATATCTATGATGTGGAATCTGAATCTTTCACATTTTACGGACGGAGTTTTGTCGCGACAGAGAAAGGATTGAATGACAAGGCCATCTACTCCATTTTCAGGTCGAGGGATGACCTGATGTGGATCGGCACCTATTTTGGCGGAGTGAATTACACGAGCCTTAAACCGAAAGGGTTCCACCGGATCTATGCCGATGGCGGGAAGAACGGGCTCAGCGGTAACGCGGTAAGCGAAATCATTGAAACATCGGATGGCAGACTCTGGATAGGAACGGAGGACGGTGGTATCAGTATCATGGATCCCGACGGGGGGACATTTGAATACCTCAGGCATGTGCACGGCGATCCGGGTTCGCTTTCCTCAAATAACGTACATGCACTTGAGGAGGATGAGGATGGAAATATCTGGATAGGGACCTTCCTGGGAGGTTTGAACCGTTATAACAGGCGGACAGGTACCATTGAGAAGATTGAACTGGTGCCTCCCGTCGCCGGAATGGAGCAGGATGTCTATTCAAAGTCTCTGTTCTCCATTTACATCGATTCAAGAAAAAGGATCTGGGTGGGTTCCATTGAGGGACTTTATATGAGGGAGAAGGAGAGTGATGATTTTACCATCTGGAACCCGGCCTATTTTCAGAATAATTTTGTTTACCATATCGGGGAGGACCGTCTGGGAAACTTATGGATCTGCACATACGAACAGGGGATTTTCAGGATCGATACCCTTGGGAGCGTATCAAATTTCACGGCGGGCAGCAATCACGATATCCTGAGTAACCGCATCGTTTTCAGTTTCATGGATTCTACCCGGACGATCTGGTTCGGGACGGTGGAAGGAGGCCTGCTCAGATATGATATGGAGAGAGGTTCTTTCAAATCATACACCGGGAAGGACGGTCTACCCAACAATACGGTTTATGCCATCACCAGGGATACCCGGGGAAACCTGTGGCTCAGCACAAATAAAGGTATTTCCAGGTTCGATCCGCAAAGGGAAGAGTTTACCAACTATACGGAGAATGACGGCCTTGTGGGAAACCAGTTTAATTTTAAATCCGGACTGACCACCTCCAGCGGTTTTATGTACTTCGGTGCCGTCAACGGACTCACCTATTTCAATCCCGCGCAGCTCCAAACGGACGCTCATCAACCCGATATGCACTTTACCGACTTGAAAATTTACAATACATCGGTGAAAATCGGGGAAGATGAAATCCTTTCAGACCAGATCGATTTCCTGGAAGAAATTGATCTGAAATACCAGCACAAAGTATTTACCATCGATTATATAGGTTTGAATTATCTGTCGCCCAAAAACGTTGAATATGCCTATTACCTCGAGGGACTTGAGGACGACTGGAATTATGTGGGGAACAGGCGCAGTGCCACCTATACCAATCTGTCACCGGGCAAATATGTATTTCATCTGAAAGCTGCCAACGGAGACCAGGTGTGGTCAGAAACCGAAAGGACCATCACCATTAACGTCCTGCCGCCTTTCTGGATCTCCGTATGGGGGTTCATTATCTATGGATTTATCCTGATCTCGACAACTCTGCTGATCATCAGGTTCTATATGATCAGGCACAGGGAGAGAATGAAGGTGCGGCTGGCTCAGATTGAAAAGGAGAAGAATGAGGAGATCACCAGGCACCGGCTGAACTTTTTCACCTACATCAGTCACGAATTCAAGACGCCCCTGACCCTGATCATCGCTACCCTGGAACACCTGATGAATTATGAAGATATCCTTCCCAGATTTAAAAATTATGGGACGCTGATGAGGAAGAATGCAATGAGGCTGCTGTTCCTGATCAATCAACTGATGGATTTCCGAAGGATAGAAACAGATCATGCCGCGCTTAAGTTTAACCGGGGAGATGTGGTCGCATTCATCAGATCCACTTTTGAGGCATTCAATCCGCTGATGGAGAAGCTTTCCATAAAAGCAAGGTTCGGCGCAAACGTGGATTCGTACATCGTGTATTTTGAAGCCGATAAAATTGAAAAAATCCTTACCAACCTGATCAGCAACTCCTGCAAGTCATTCAAAAAATCGGGCACGATCTCGTTGGATGTGAAAATTTTGGAGAGAACCCATCTTGCCAATCCTTCCTCTCAGGATCTGAAAACGGGCGATCTGATCATCTCTATCGCGGATGATGGTCCGGGTCTTCCAAGGGAAAAGCTTCAGCTCATCATGGAGCCCTTTCAGTCCAGCGATCCTTCAGATTTTTACAGCAGCGGTATTGGATTGTCCCTGGTCCACAGTCTTGTCAAGTACCTGGGCGGCCAGATCCATGTATCAAATCCGGAAGGAGGGGGTACTTCCATCCAGATCCAGCTGCCCCTGATGCATCAACCTTCTCCTGAACTGATCAGGAATGATTCATTCATTACGGATAATGCAGGTTTCAATCCCGAATACACATCTCTTTTCATTGATGAGGAATCCCAGTCGTTGCCGGCTGATCAGGAGAACGGTTCCGCCAAGGAATACGAGATCCTGGTGGTTGAGGACAACAAGGAACTTGCGACCTTTCTGCGGCACCATTTCGCTGGGATCTTCAAGGTTCAGATTGCCCTTGACGGGATTGAAGCCCTTGAGAAGATCAAAAAGACACAACCGGATTTGATCATCAGCGACATCATCATGCCCCGCATGGATGGTTTCGCATTATGTAATGCAGTGAAAGAATCCCTCGAAACATGCCATATCCCTGTCATTCTGCTCACAGCAAAAAGCGGTGAAGAAGCAAAACTGGAAGGATTCTTCAGGGGAGCAGATGCGTACATAGGGAAACCCTTCAGTATAAAAGAACTGGATCTTCAGGTAAGGAATATTTTAAAATCCAGGGAGAACTTCAGGAGACATTTTGCCAGATTCGATACAATGCACGAATCAATAGGGAAGTTGAACAACAAGGACCAGATGTTCATCCGCAGGTTATCGGAAACCGTACTCAAACACCTGGATGACGGTACATTCGACGTGGACAGATTCTGCAACGAGATCCATATCAGCCGCACACTCATGCACATCAAACTGAAAAAGATTACCGGCATGAGCACCACGGAATTCATCAGGAACATCCGGTTGAATGAAGCCAGGAAAATGCTGCAGGAAGGAAGCCTGACCGTTTCGGAAATAGCATACCGGGTGGGCTTCAACGATCCGGCCTATTTCAGCAAATCCTATAAAAAGAAGTTCGGGAAACTGCCTTCATCCGTATTCAAAGAAGTTACTACAGATAAAAATGTGACATATGACCAGATTAATTGAAACCGGGCTTATTGCCGCAATGGGAATCTTTTTCCTGTTACCGGGATGTAACCAGCAGGAACCGAAAACAGCGCACGATTATCCGGTCACACCGGTTGACTTCACCCGGGTGCATCTTCAGGACGGATTCTGGAAACAATGGGTGGAAACAGCCGTCCGTTCGACCATCCCTTATGCCTTCAATAAATGTGAGGAGACAGGGCGGATCGATAACTTCATTTTCGCTGCCGGCATAGAGGAGGGCAGGTTCCGCGGCAGTTTCGGATTCGACGATTCCGATGTGTACAAGATCATGGAAGGGGCCGCCTATGCCCTGATGATGGATGAGGATCCGGAACTTGAAGCATTCCTGGATACCCTGATCCTATACGTGTCGGGGGCCCAGGAGGAGGATGGCTACCTGTATACGCCATGGACCCTGAATGCAAATGAATACAACGATTTTGCCTGTTGCACATACAGCGAAGAAGGCAGGTGGAAGGGGACCTCCGGTGCCAGTCACGAGTTCTACAACGCGGGCCATATGTACGAGGCGGCCGTGGCCCATTACCTGGCCACCGGCAAACGGAGCTTCCTGGAGGTGGCCCTTAAAAATGCGGACCTGGTCTATGACGTATGTATTATACAGGGGAATGATTATGTCCCGGGCCACCAGGAGATCGAGATCGGACTTGTGAAGCTTTTCCGGGTGACGCGGGATGAGCGTTACCTGGAGCTGGCCAAGCATCTGCTGGATACCAGGGCCGGGGTCAAAGATGATGAATATTCCCAGGCACACCTTCCCGTCACCGAGCAGCGGGAGGCGGTGGGCCACGCGGTCCGGGCCAATTACATGTATTCAGCCATGGCCGATGTGGCGGCCCTGACCGATGATCCGGCATACCTGCAGGCCGTGAATGGTATCTGGGAGAATGTGGCGGGCAAAAAGCTTTCGATCACCGGCGGGGTGGGCGCCAGTCACCGCGGGGAGGCATACGGAGAAAATTACCAGTTGCCCAACCATCCTTACAACGAGACCTGCGCCGCCATTGCCAATGTTTACTGGAACCACCGGATGTTTTTGCTTCACGGCGATGCCAGATACATGGATGTGCTGGAACGGTCGCTGTACAACGGGGTGATCTCAGGGCTGTCCCTGGACGGAACGTTGTTCTTTTATCCCAACACGCTCCGACATGATGGGGAGTCCGGGTTCAATCAGGGTGTGAATGGCCGGTCGCCCTGGTTCAACTGCTCCTGCTGTCCCTCGAACCTCTCCCGTTTTGTTCCCTCGGTGGCGGGCTATGCCTATGCGGTGAAGGAGGGGGAGGTCTACGTCAACCTGTTCATAAACGGTGAGGCAAACCTGCAGACAGCGAACGGAGAGCTTACACTGGTCCAGCGTTCCGGATATCCCTGGGAGGGGAAAATCGAAATTGAAATCATGAATGAAACCCCCGCAGCGGCAATGATCCATGTCCGGATCCCGGGTTGGGCCCTGGACAGGCCCGTCCCTTCCGATTTGTTTGCCTTTGCAGATGCACCGTCAGGGGGACCTGCCATCCGGGTAAATGGGAATCCGGTTTCGATGGATCTCAAGAATGGCTATGTTACGGTGGACCGGGAGTGGAAAAAAGGAGATGTGATCATGCTGGACCTGCCCATGGAGGCCAGGATGGTTACCGCCCATGACAGCGTGGCGGAGAAGCGGGGACTGCTGGCGATCCAGTATGGTCCCCTGGTATACTGTGCAGAAGAAACAGACAACACCCTGGATGTACTGGAAGCCTCCGTCGGAACCCAATCGCTGTTCGAAGCCCGTTACGAACCCGGTCTCCTGGGTGGTGTGAATGTGCTGGAAGGGGAGGGACTGAACCTGGTTCCTTACTATGCCTGGGCCAACCGGGGTGCCGGGAAAATGAATGTGTGGTTCAGCCGGTCGGGCTCCTGAAATCAAACCCGTGATGAAAAGGGACCCCGAAAAGCGTTTGATGCAGGATGTGGCGCTGGTCCTGACAGGTGCTGCGTTGTGCGGTGCGGTGTTCTTCTCAGGCTGCCGGCAGCCTGAGTCTCATGCAGGGCCCAACATCATCCTGATCATGTCCGATGATATGGGGTATTCGGACCTGGGATGTTACGGGGGGGAGATCCGGACCCCCAACCTGGACAGGCTTGCAGAGAACGGGATCCGCTTCACACAGTTCTACAATTCAGCCCGTTGCTGTCCCACAAGGGCTTCCCTGATGACGGGACTGTACCCGCATCAGACCGGGATCGGACACATGACCAATTACCCGGGCGATTCCCTGGCACATGACTACGGAGTGCCGGGATACCGGGGCTTCCTGAACAGGAACTCTGTGACCATTGGCGAGGTCCTGCAGCAGGCCGGCTACACGACCCTGATGACCGGGAAATGGCACCTGGGTTATTTCGGGAAGGAGAAATGGCCCCTTCAGAGGGGGTTTGACCGGTTTTACGGGATCATCCCGGGAGCCTGCAATTACTTCAATCCGGTGCATCCCCGGGGGATCACAGAAGGCAATGACACCATCACGGTGGATGATGAGGATTATTATACCACCGATGCTTTTACAGACCAGGCCATCCGGTTCATCCGGGAGACCAGGGAGCAGGAGGCAGGGGACCTCCAACAGGGACGGCCGTTCTTCCTTTATCTGGCATACAACGCCCCGCACTGGCCCCTGAACGCCCCGGCCGGGGACATCGAACGATACCGGGGAAAATACATGGACGGCTGGCAGGAAATCCGCCTGGCCAGGTATGAGCGCATGAAGCAGATGGGACTGGTGGACCCGCGCTGGGAGCTGACTCCGCAGGATTCCAGGGATTGGGATTCGCTCAGCGAGGAGAAGAAACAGGAAATGGATCTCCGGATGGCCATCTATGCGGCCATGATCGACCGGATGGACCGGAATATCGGAAAGCTGGTTCACTTCCTGGAGGAGGAGGGGATCCTGGACCACACCCTGATCCTTTTTCTGAACGACAATGGTGCCTGTGCCGAATTTGCGGAACTGGGGAGCGGTCCGGCCGAACAGCTGGGCACCGAACAGGGATATGTGCTTTCCTATGGCAGGGCATGGGCCAATGCCTCCAACACCCCGTACCGGGAGTACAAGCACTGGGTCCATGAAGGGGGAATCTCCACCCCGCTGATCATTCACTGGCCGTCTGCGATCCCGGCAGAATTCAGGGGAACGCTTGTCCATGAATACGGATACCTGCCGGATATCATGGCCACCTGCCTGGATGCGGCGGGAGTGACCTATCCGGATGCGTACAGGGGTCACACCATCCACCCGCCGGCCGGAAAGAGCCTCCTGCCGCTTGTCCGCGGCGGCGATGGCCCGGTGCACACGGAACCTATCTTTTTTGAGCATGAGGGAAATAAGGCGGTGAGGATGGGAAAATACAAGCTGGTAGCGTACTGGAACGAAGACCAGGAAGGGAAATGGGAACTCTACGACATGGAAGCCGACCGCACAGAGATGAACGACCTTGCCGGCATCATGCCCGAAAAGGCGGAGGAAATGAAGACCCTGTACGAGGAGTGGGCTGCCGGGCACATGGTCCGTCCCTGGGATGAGCTCCTCCGGATCATCATGGAAAAAAGGGAGGCGGGACAGCGGTAACTCCTGATAGCGTCCCGGTTGAACATCTTTCCATATCATTTGAACATGCTTCCACCCGGCTGAACAGGTTTTCGGCTATTTTGCTTTTGATCCCGGATATTGAGCGGATGAAAGATAAAATTTTCGTAGTTTAGGTTGGTTAGCATGGGTTGACGCTGACCGGGGCGGACCCGGAAGCAACTGTCCGTTGCATCTGTAAGGTGCAACGGACTTTTTGAACTTTTTAAAACGCTTAAACATTCAAACCTTATGAAGAATACCAAAAAAGGAAGGATCATGCTTGTGATCGCAGCGCTGTTGCTGGGTACTGCCCTCCAGGCCCAGAACTATTCCCCGGCAGGCGACCGGATCAAGTCAAAGTGGGCAGAAGAGGTGGGTCCCGATAATGTCTGGAAGGAATATCCCAGGCCACAGTTCCAGAGGGACCGTTGGATGAACCTGAACGGACTCTGGGACTATGCCCTTCTCGGAAAATCCAGCCCCCAGCCAAAGAAGTACCAGGGAAATATCCTGGTTCCCTTTTGCATCGAATCCTCGCTTTCGGGTGTGGGAAAGACGATGCTGCCCGAAGAACGGCTATGGTACCGCCGGACCTTCTCGGTCCCTTCCGGATGGAAAGGCCTGAAGGTGATCCTGAACTTTGAGGCGGTGGACTGGTCGGCCGTGGTGTGGGTGAACGGTTCCCATGTGGGGGCACACAAAGGAGCCTATGACAGGTTCTCCTTCGATATCACTCCCTTTCTGAAGGAGAAGGGTTCCCAGGAGATCGTGGTCGCGGTGGATGATCCCTCCAGTACCGGAGAGCAGGCCAGGGGCAAACAGCAGATGCCCCAGCAGGGAATCTGGTACACCCCGGTCAGCGGCATCTGGCAAACGGTCTGGCTGGAAGCGGTGAATCAGGAGGCATCCCTGTCCGAAGCAAGGATCACTCCCTGTGTGGACCACGGGAAGGTATCCGTGATCCCCATTCTCCTGGATCCTGAAAAAGACGGGTATTCAGTGGACATCTCCGTCTTTGACGGCGATATAGAGGTGGGTGGTACCACAGTGCCGGCCAATCACAAAGCGGAGATCGCGCTCAGTGACCCCAGGCTTTGGTCGCCCGACGATCCTTTTCTGTATGATGTTAAGCTGGTGCTGAAGGATCCCGCCGGGGAGATCCTGGACGAGGTGGATTCCTATTTCGGAATGCGGAAGATCAGCGTCCAGCCGAAGGAAGGGATCATGGTGCTTCACCTGAACAATAAACCGCTGTTCCACTACGGTCCCCTTGACCAGGGGTGGTGGCCCGACGGGCTGCATACCCCTCCCTCCGATGCGGCCATGCGGTATGACATTGAAGTGACGAAAGGGATGGGATTCAACATGATCCGGAAACACATCAAGGTGGAGCCGGACCGGTGGTACTACCACTGTGACCAGCTCGGGATCATGGTCTGGCAGGACATGCCCTCCGGTATGGTGGTTTTTCCGGGTGAAAACCAGGAGCGCCCCCTCTATCCCCAGCATGTTGGAAGGACCGAAGCGGACCAGTACAGGAACGCTGTGCCGGCTGCCCAATTCGAATGGGAACTGAGGAGGATGATCGACCTGCACTACAACGCACCCAGCATTGTTGTATGGGTCCCGTTCAATGAAGGATGGGGACAGTATGCCACCTGCCGCATCGCGGACATGGTGAAATCCCTCGATCCCTCGCGGCTGGTGAATGCAGTCAGCGGCTGGGCATTGCGTCCCTGCGGAGATATCTACGACATCCACACCTACCAGGTAGAGGTCCATACCCCGCCCATCAGCAGGGACATGGCATCGGTGATCGGGGAATACGGCGGGATCGGTTACCCGGTGAAGGGGCACCAGTGGGACACAGGGATGCGGAACTGGGGATACCAGACCTACCACTCGGAGGAGGAGCTCTTACAGAATTACAGGTACAAGTTTGACCAGATCGTGGAGATGAAAAAGACGAAGGGACTTTCCGCCGCGGTGTATACCCAGACCACCGATGTGGAAGGAGAGGTGAACGGACTGATGACATACGACCGGAAAGTGATCAAGATCCCTGCCGGGACGCTGAAAGAGATGCATTCGGTACTTTACGAATAAGCGTCCGGATACGGAATGATCCAATAAGAACAGATCTCATGTTATACCCAGGAAAATTACAGGCTTTCGTGCTCTGTTGCCTGGTGATGCTGGGATGCGGACAGGAGAAAAAGAACAGTGACCCGTTACGGCCCAATATCGTGATCATCATGGCGGATGACATGGGGTATTCCGACATTGGTTGTTACGGGGGCGAGATCCGTACCCCGAACCTGGACCATCTGGCCGCAGAGGGGATCCGGTTCACCCAGTTTTACAATTGTGCCAGGTGTTGTCCCACGCGGGCCTCGCTGATGACGGGCATGTACCAGCACCGGGTGGGGCTGGCAAGGAACGGACAGAACCTCTCGCAGGAAGTCCCCACCCTGGCGGAGGTCCTTCAGGAAAATGGCTACAGTACAGGCATGGCTGGGAAATGGCACCTGAGCAGGACCCAGGCGGTAAGGCCCGCGACAGAACAACTGAAGTGGATGGCCCACCAGGCGGATCACGGTCCCTTCGCTCCCCCGGAAACCTATCCCAGCAGCAGGGGATTTGAAGAGCACTGGGGAGTGATCTGGGGTGTGGTCAACTACTTCGATCCCTTCAGCCTTGTACACAACCAGGAACCCATCACGGAAGTGCCGGAAGATTTTTATATGACAGATTTCATCACGGATAAAAGTGTGGAACTGATCGACCGCTTTTCCGGGGAGGAGAAACCCTTCTTCCTGTATGTGGCGCACACCGCCCCCCACTGGCCGCTGCATGCCCTTCCCGGGGATCTGGAGAAGTACCGGGGAGTCTATGACGGTGGATGGGAACAGTTGCGGGCCGACAGGTACAGACGGCAGCTGGAGATGGGACTGCTCGACACGGTTCATTACCCGCTGCCTGAAAATTCCTCGGGAAAAACCTGGGCCGAATGCGAAGAAAAGGAGACAGAGGCCAACCATATGGAAGCCCATGCAGCCATGGTGGACCGTCTGGATCAGGGAATCGGAAGGATCATACAGAAGCTGGAGGAGACGGGAGAGCTGGACAACACGCTGATCCTGTTCCTGGCCGACAACGGGGCTTCCTATGAGCGGGGCTACCCGCCGGGATTTGACAGGCCCGGGTTCACCAGGGACGGGACACCGATCGATTATGAGCCGGAAGAACCCGGACCGGAGACTACCTGGGGGTACCTGGGTTCGGCCTGGGCCAGCGCGGCCAATACCCCGTGGAGGTACTGGAAAAAAGAGTCCTTCGAAGGGGGGATCCATACCCCGTTCGTCGTTTACTGGCCAGAGGGACTGAAAGGGAAGGAGGGGACCCTGAACCACGGGGTCGGCCATGTGATGGACATTTTGCCCACCTGTCTCGAGGCGGCGGGCATTGATTATCCCGATGTTTTCAGGGGCAACCAGCTGTCCCGGCCGGACGGCAACAGCATGATTCCGCTGATCAACGGGGAGGTGTCCGCCACCAGCGATACGCTTTACTGGGAACATGAAGGAGGCAGGGCCGTCCGTATCGGGAACTGGAAAATGGCCGCCCTGGAGGGAGGTCCCTGGGAGCTTTTCGACCTTTCGAAAGACCGGACGGAGGTCCGTGACCTGTCAGCAATTTACCCCGAAAGGGTTAGCGAGATGAATGCCGCCTGGGAGGAATGGGCGGTGCAGATGGGTATCCCCGAAGGGGATTAGTGTCTGGTTGTGTCTTCATTGGTCTTAAAATTGTTGAGCTGTAATGATTTTTGATTGGCATGCGCACACAAATTATAATCCATTCCGTACTGTTGCTGTTCGCCTGGGGCTGCACCATGAATGCTCCTGAAGAGGATGTTTTTTACAATCCCCTGCTTGATAGCGGACCGGACCCGTACGCCTTTTTTCATTCCGACGGATTCTATTACTATACCCATACCCTGGGAGACCACCTGGACCTTTGGAGAACCAGGGACATCACGGATCTGAAAAGTGCGGAAAGGAAGACAGTCTTTGTGCCTTCGCCTGACAGTGCATATTCCATGAACCTGTGGGCCCCCGAAATTTCCTTTATCAACGGGAAGTGGTATTTCTATTTTGCCGCGGATGACGGGGACCATGTCAACCACCGGATGTATGCGCTGGAGAATTCATCCTCCGATCCCTTTGAAGGCGAATTCGTCATGAAAGGGAAGGTCTCCCCGGCCGATGACAACTGGGCCATTGACGGAGATGTATTTGAACACAACGGGGATTTGTACATGATCTGGTCCGGTTGGGAGATCACCCCGTGGAAAGACTATGAAATCCAGCGGATCTACATCGCGCGCATGTCCGATCCCCTGACCATCTCCTCCCGCAGGGTCGAATTGTCCCGTCCGGAGTATGCATGGGAAATGGAGTATAAAAACCCGGAAGAGTGGGACAATGATCTTGACAGGAAGGTCCTGGTCAACGAAGGTCCTCAGATCCTGAAACATGGCGACAGGTTGTTTATCATCTATTCCGCGAGCGGTTGCTGGACACCCCATTACAAACTCGGGATGCTGGAGGCTGATGCAACGAGCGACCTGCTTGATCCGGGATCATGGAAGAAACATGATCAGCCGGTTTTCACCATGTCCGAGGAGAACGGGGTATACGGGACTGGGCATAACTCATTTTTCAAATCCCCCGACGGAACGGAGGACTGGATCCTGTACCATGCCAATGACAGACCGGACCAGGGGTGCGGCATGTTCCGAAAACCCCGCGCCCAGAGAATTGAATGGTCGGACGATGGATACCCGGTCTTCGGAGAGGCCCTGGCAACTTCCACTCCCATTGAAAAACCATCGGGAACAAAAGACAATAAGGCAAAGTAAAAAGTCTGAAGTTCATACTAAAATCAGAAATGATGCACCGAACCAGATTCTTTTGGATCCCGGCCCTGGTATATCTTCTCCCATTCACGGTGATTGCTGCCGGAAACCAGACCGGGAAAACTCCTCCCAACATTTTGATCATCATGGCCGACGATGCCACCTACAACGATCTTCCGCTGTACGGGGGGACCAACGTCAAAACGCCGCACATTGACCAACTGGCGGAGGAGGGACTGGCTTTTAACAGGGCATTTCTCTCCATGTCCATGTGTGTTCCCTGCCGCGCAGAGCTTTATACGGGGATGTACCCGGTGAGGACCGGGGTCTGCTGGAACCACGTACCTGCCAGGACCGGATTGCTGAGCATCGTGCAACACCTGGGGAAATACGGGTACCGGACCGGACTCGCGGGAAAGGTTCATGCTTCACCGGTCTCCGTGTTCCCGTTTGAAATGGTTGAGGGAATTGAAAGGGACTGCGTTTCAGAAACGGCTGCATATGATGACCGGGAGCTTGCCCGGTTCATCAACCGGAGTGAAGATCCCTTCTGTCTGGTCGCTGCCCTGGTGGTGCCCCACATCCCATGGACCGTGGGTGATCCCTCGCATTTTGATCCCAGCCTGGTCGACCTGCCTCCCTATCTGGCCGATACCCCGGAAACCCGGAAGGAGTTTACCCGCTACCTGGCCGAGATCGAAGTGCTGGACCAGCAGGTGGGATCCCTCCTGGCCATGCTGGAGGAAACAGGGAAAGCCGGAAATACCTTGGTGATCTTCACCTCGGAGCAGGGAGCACAGCTTCCATCCTGCAAGTGGACCAACTGGAATACGGGTGTGCATACTGCGTTTGTGGTCCGCTGGCCGGGGAAAATCAAGCCGGGAAAGCGGACCGATGCCCTGATCCAGTACGCGGATGTGCTTCCGACCCTGATCGAGGCCGCCGGAGGTGATCCGGGGGAGGGCGTATTTGATGGTTCAAGTTTTCTTAAGGTGCTTTTTGGGAAAAGCGATGAACACAGGGAATATGCATACTTCATGCACAATAACATCCCGGAGGGACCTCCGTATCCGATCCGGTCGGTGACCGACGGGACCTACCACTACATCCGCAACCTCCGGCCGGAAAACCTCTATATCGAGAAACATGTGGCAGCGCGCATGCCCCTGAATCCTTACTGGGATTCCTGGATGTGGGCCGCATGGGAAGACGGACATGCCCTGGCAATGCTGCAGCGGTATATGGTCCGTCCCCCCGAACAACTGTACAGGCTGGATACCGATCCGGACGAAATGAAGGACCTGGCAGAGGATAAGGAACACAGTGATGCCCTGGAAAGACTTTCAAAGGAACTTGACCGGTGGATGGTGCTCCAGGGTGATCCCGGTGCATCCATTGACAATAAAACGGTCTGGGAAGAGGCCCGGGACGGGAATCATTTCCTGCCGGTGGGCCAGGACCGGTGAAAACATCCCAATGGATACAGAGAATGGATGACTATCTTTGAGCATTATATATACAGAAACCAATGAAAAGAATCATCTTACTGATCGTGCTGTCCGGCTGGGTATATGCCGGTCATGCGCAGAACACAGGGAACTTCGACGGAATCGAGGTGGATATGGATAACCTTTACAGGCTCTCGGATGCCAAAACCCGTTCCATCAGCGCGGAAAACTTTACAGGTGAGAAGGGGAAAGGTGCCATGGCCACGGAAGGAACCGGCAGCCGGGCTTCCCGGGAACTCGGTCAGGGATGGAAGGTGAGTCCGAGTGTCAGGATCCAGCCGGGCGAAACATTCACCATGGCGGAGATCGAAGGTCCCGGCGCCATTCAGCATATCTGGCTCACACCCACCGGGAACTGGCGGTTTTCGATTATCCGCATCTACTGGGACAACGAAAAAGAACCATCGGTGGAATGTCCCGTGGGGGATTTTTTCGGCATGGGATGGGGAGAATATGCAAAACTCACCTCCCTGGCCGTGAATGTCAATCCTGGCAGTGCCTTTAACTGTTACTGGACCATGCCATTCCGCAAAAAATGCAGGATCACCATGGAAAACATCAATCCGGAGGCTGAAATGTACCTCTATTACCAGGTGGACTATGTGCTCACCGGGGTGCCGGATAATGCGGCCTATTTCCATGCCCAGTTCAGGAGGAGCAATCCCAACATGACATCCATTCATACACTGTTGGACGGGGTAAAGGGACAGGGCCATTATGTGGGGACTTACCTGGCCTGGCAGGTAAACAACAACCACTGGTGGGGAGAAGGGGAGATGAAATTTTACCTGGATGGTGACAGGGAATTTCCCACCATCTGCGGGACGGGCCTGGAGGATTATTTCTGTGGTTCCTACAATTTCGAGAACAAGAAGGAACAGCGGTACGAGGAATACAATACCCCCTATGCCGGACTTCACCAGGTGATCCGTCCCGACGGATTGTACAATTCCCAGCAGCGTTTTGGCATGTACAGATGGCATATCAAGGATCCGGTGCGGTTTCAGAAAGATCTCCGGGTGACGGTCCAGGACCTGGGCTGGCGCTCGGGCGGCAGGTACCTGAAACAGAAATCGGACATCTCTTCGGTGGCCTTCTGGTACCAGGCTGAACCGCATCAGCCTTTTCCTCCGCTGCCTTCAAGGGACGAACTCGAGGTTAACTGAAAACATCAATGAAGATTCTTAGCTCAATCATAGTTGTTGTTCTGTCCCTGTTTTCAGCCTGTTCAGGGCCGGACGGGTCAGACGGATTCGATGTCAATATCCGGATCGATGCTTCGGAAACGATGGGAGAGGTGAATCCCATCTGGCGTTTTTTCGGGGCCGATGAGCCCAATTATGCCTACATGGAAAACGGCAGGAAACTGATAAGTGATCTGGGGATCCTCCGGCCCGGCCGGGTCTATTTCAGGGCCCACAACCTGCTGAACACGGGCGACGGCACCCCGGCCCTGAAATGGGGTTCCACCAACGTCTATACCGAGGATGCGCAGGGGAATCCGGTATACGACTGGCACATCGTGGACAGCATCTTTGATACTTACCTGGAGAACGGGGTCAGGCCCTACGTGGAGATCGGGTTTATGCCCGAAGCGCTCTCCACCCGTCCGGATCCATACAGGCACCAGTGGAACCCTGACCTTCCCTATGGAGAGATATTTACCGGCTGGGCTTATCCTCCCGCCGATTATAAAAAATGGGAGGAGCTGGTCTACCGCTGGGTCCTTCACTGTGTGGAAAGATATGGCAGGGAGGAGGTGGAGCAGTGGTACTGGCAGACCTGGAATGAACCCAACATTCCATACTGGCAGGGCAGCAGGGAGGAGTTCTTCAGGCTCCATGATCATGCCATCCACGGGGTCCTCCGTGCACTGCCCTCCGCAAGGGTGGGCGGTCCTGATGTGGCCGGCACCGACGAAGGGAATTACGGGGCAGATTATTTTACCGCTTTTGTGGATCACTGCCTGGAGGGAACGAACGATGCCAGCGGCGGAACGGGGACAAAGCTTGATTTCGTTTCCTTTCATGCCAAGGGAAGCCCGGAATATGTGGACGGACATGTGCGCATGGGCATGTGGCACCAGCTTGCGGTGATCGACCAGTTGTTCAGAACCATCCAGGGTCATCCGGGCATCAAAGATCTTCCGGTGGTCATTGGTGAGTCGGATCCCGAAGGGTGTGCAGCCTGTCAGGGAGAGCACCTGGGTTACCGGAACGGGACCATGTATGCCAGCTATACGGCTGCAAGCTTCGTGCGGAAACTGGACCTGGCCCTGAAATACAACATCAATCTTGAAGGGGCGCTCACATGGGCCTTCGAATTCGAGGACCAGCCTTACTTTGCCGGATTCCGGGCCCTTTCGACCAACGGGATCAACAAACCTGTGCTGAATGTATTCAGGATGTTCAGCATGATGGAAGGGGAACGGATCGCTGTAAGCAGCGATGCGGAAGTGCCCCTGGAAGAAATCATCAGAGAGAGCGTCAGGGAGGATCCCGATGTGTCGGCCTATGCGAGCATGGGCGATGGAAAACTATTCATCCTGGCCTGGCACTACCATGATGATGACCTGCCGGGTCCGCCGGCAAATCTCAGGATCAGCCTCGATAATCTCCCTGATAATAACGGGGCAGCCACCCTGGATGTGTACCTGGTGGACAGGGAACACAGCAATGCATACACAGCCTGGCAGGAGCTTGGCTCCCCGCAGGATCCCGGTCCGGAGCAGTATCAGATGCTTGAAGAAAGCAGTCATCTGGATCGGGTTGTGGAGATGAAGAAACTGAGGGTCCGGAACGGCAGTGCGAACCTTGACCTGCCCCTGGAGCGGCAGGGGGTGGCATTTCTGGTCGTTTCGCTCAATAAATAATCATTCATGCGCACCCCTCATCACCGGCGATCCGGCATGAAATGCCCGGGTCTCATCACCGCGGGAGTTCTGGCAGTGCTTGCGCTGGCTCCCGTTGATTGCACACGGCAAAATCTCCCCGAAAAACCCAATTTGGTGATCATCTTCATTGATGACATGGGGTACGGAGATCCTTCCTGCTATGGGAACACCCATGTGAATACCCCCAATATCGACCGGATTGCAGAAGGCGGCATCCGGTTCACGAATTTTTACGTGAATTCGCCCATCTGTTCACCCTCCAGGGTGGCACTCAATACAGGCTGTTATCCCATGCGGTATTCCATCCATTCCTACATCGCCGGATCTAAGGAGAACCGGCGAAGGGCGATGGCGGACTACCTGGATCCGGAAGCGGAGACAATGGCAAAGGTTTTCAAGAAGAACGGGTATGCCACCGGTCACTTCGGCAAATGGCACATGGGCGGGGGAAGGGACCTGGGGGATGTGCCCCATCCCTCTGAATACGGATTTGACCAATCGCTGGTCAGTTTTGAGGGGATCGGGGACAGGGTGCTTTTCCCCGGAGACGAGCTCTGCGAGCAGAGTGCCGCACTGGGCAGGGGAGAGATCATCTGGGCCCCAAAGCACAGGTCCACCTCCATCTATGTGGACAGTGCCCTGTCTTTTATCCACAGAAATGCCGGCAAACCCTTCTATCTCCATCTCTTTCCCAATGATGTCCATGATCCGCATTTGCCGGATTCCAGCCTGCTGGCCAGGTATATGGAGACAACCGGCAATCCCTGGGAGCAACGTTTTTTTGCCGTGCTGGATGAGCTGGACAGGCAGATCGGACGTTTCATCGACGGACTGGAGGCCATGGGTGAGCTTGACAACACCATCCTGGTTTTTACCAGCGACAACGGTCCCACCGACTGGCCTTTCTATTATGCCCGGGGCCGTTACCCCGATGGCTATGAAGCAGAACGATATCCTCCGGGGTTTACCGGGGGCTTCTTCGGAAGGAAATGGAGCCTGTACGAAGGGGGGATCCGGGTTCCGTTCATCATCCGGTGGAAGGGACATATCCCGGAAGGGGTCACCGATGACCGGACCGTGCTTGCAGCCATGGACCTGTTCCCGTCGCTGATCACAATGGCCGGTCTCGGGGGAGGTGAAGGGAAGATTGAGGCGGACGGGGAGGACATGAGTCCCGCCCTGCTCGGGAAGCCCCTGGAACGGAATTCTCCCGTGATGTGGGAATATGCCAGCAATCCGGGCGGATCCATCCAGCCCGGGAACGGGGCATTTGTCTCACCCACCCTGGCCATCCGGGATGGTGACTGGAAACTGCTCATCAATGCCGATTCCACGGGCGCGGAACTGTATAACCTGGTGGAGGATCCGGCTGAAAAGAACAACCTGGTACAGGAGGAACAGGAACTGGCCGGCGAACTCGCTTCCCGGGTGCTTTCCTGGCGCAGGGCCTTCCGCGACCCGGCAGTACCGGGTGCCTGATCTCATGATTTTTCATGGTCCATCGGAGAAAATATTTGTATATTTTCATTATAGATAAGTAAAAAATATTTAATTTTGTTCTTGTCTATAAGAAAAAAATGACACGATTACGAGAAATTTCAGATCGGAAGATCCGGGAGACACCGGATCATTTCAACCGGTTCCTGATGGAAAAGATCGATTGGAACACACGTCTGATCGGCATAGATGGTGCAAGGGGAGCGGGTAAGACAACCCTCCTGCTGCAATATCTGAAAAAAACACACGGATTCGCGGAGGAAGCCATTTACCTGGCCCTGGATGATATCTATTTTGCCGAAAATTCACTCCTTGAATTTGCAGAAGAATTTGAGAAAGAAGGAGGCAGATTTCTTTTCCTGGATGAAGTGCATAAATACAAAGACTGGTCCCGTGATCTGAAGCTGATTTACGATCAACTTCAATCTTTACGGGTAATTTTTACCAGTTCGTCTGCACTGGAGGTTTATAAAGGATCGCATGACCTGAGCCGCCGGTTGAGTTTGTACCATTTACCAGGATTGTCCTTGAGGGAGTATGCTCTTCTGAAATACAATCTCCACATGCCGGTCCTCTCGTTGGAAAGTCTCCTCAGGGATCACAGGGAGATTTCCCTTGATCTGACCCAAAGGGTCAAGCCGATCAAGTTATGGAAGGAATACCGGGAGACAGGATACTATCCTTTTTTCATCGAGAATCCGGCATCCTACCATGAAAGCCTGCGGAGCATTTTGAACGTGGTGCTCGAGAACGATCTTCCTGCAATCTACCAGATTGATTTCAGATCTGTCCTGAATTTAAAGAAGTTGCTTTCCATCATTGCGAGACTGGTTCCATATAAGCCCAATATCAGCAATTTGTCAAGACAGATCGGCGTCACCTGGGAAACATTGCTCAGGTACCTGTTCTATCTGGATAAGGCACACATAGTTAAATGGTTGGGGAGAGATGCCCATGGCATCAATTATCTGAATAAGCCTGATAAGCTGTATCTTCAGAACACGAACCTCCTGTATGCCCTGGCCGAAGGGGAAGTGAATACCGGCAACATCAGAGAAACATTTTTCCTCAACCAGATGGATGTGGGTCACACTGTTTCCTATTCCGAAAAGGGAGATTTCCGAGTGGACAGGAAGTATATTTTCGAAGTGGGAGGAAAGGGAAAAACGACAAAGCAAATCAGTGGACTGAAACACGCTTATGTGGTCCAGGATGACATTGAAACAGGTGCCGCAGGAAAGATTCCGCTATGGCTGTTCGGATTGCTTTACTGATACGTCCCTACTTCAGTTCAATCTCCCCGCTTGCACGGTAATCTTTTCCCCGGATCTCTTCGAATGCGGCGATCATTTCCTGCAGTTTCTCCGGGAGGGAATCCGCAAGGTCATGCTGTTCCCCCGGATCTTCCGCAAGGTTGTATAACTGGAATTCACCGGAGTTGCCCAGCTCGATGTTCACCAGTTCGTTCACGGCAGGCCCGTCGTAGGGCGGGATCAGCTTGAAATCCCCTTTTCTGAATGCGGTCCGGCCGGTGGCTTCCAGGACCAGCCGGTCCCTTCCCTCGCTGCTCCGGCCCAGCAGTACATTCACCAGGTCTTCGCTGTCCGCCGTGCGGACCGGGCTTCCCACCAGCGAGGCCAGCGAGGAAAGCAGATCGACCTGGGAAATCATGGCAGCCGTGACAGCGGGTTCGATGTGCCCTTTCCAGAAGGTGACAAAGGGCATCCTGGTGCCGCCCTCGTAGAGGCTGTACTTGCCTCCCCTGAAAGGTCCGGCCGGGACGTGGTTTCCCGCCAGTTCCGCGGCCATATCCCTGTATCCGTCATTCAGTACAGGACCGTTGTCGCTCGAAAGGATGATCAGCGTATTTTCCAGGAGGCCTTCCGATTCAAGGGTGGACAGCAATTCCCCGATGCACCAGTCGGCTTCCGCGATCACATCCCCCCTGGGACCCAGTCCGGTTGTACCCGCGAACCGGGGGTGCGGGGTCCGGGGAACATGGGGCTGCTGGAGCGCATAATAGAGGAAAAATGGATCTTCCCTGTGTTCACTGATGAAATCTTTTGCTTTCACCAGGAAGGTATCTGCCATGTTTTCATCCACCCACCTGGCCTCTTCACCTCCCTTCATATAGCCGATGCGGGGAATCCCGTTGACGATGCTCTGGTTGTGCCCGTGGTCCCAGTCCATTCTCAGCAGCTCGGGATTGTCCTTCCCCGTGGGCTCTCCGGGGAAATTTTCAGCATAGCTCACCTCGATGGGATCAGCGGGATCGAGCCTGCAGACCGTCCCGTTCTCGATATAGACCGTGGGTACGCGGTCCTGCGTGGCAGCCAGGATATAGGAATAGTCAAACCCCACCTCATTGGGACCCGGGGAGATGGTCCGGTTCCAGTCCACATACCCGTCACCCAGTCCCAGGTGCCATTTCCCCACGATGCCGGTCGTGTATCCCTGCTGCTTCAGCATTTTCGGGAGGGTCATCCGGGAAGTGTCGATAATCAGGGGAGCGGTGCCGGAGAGGATTTTGGCGCTCTCCTGGCGCCACGGATAGGTCCCCGTCAGCAATGCGTACCTGCTGGGGGTGCAGGTGGCCGACGTGGCATAGGCGTTGGTGAACCGGATCCCTTCCCCGGCCAGCCTGTCGATGTGCGGGGTTTTGATGGCGGTGGCACCATAGGCACCCGCATCCCCGTAACCCAGGTCATCAAAGTAGATCAGCACGATGTTGGGTTTTACGGCTTCGTCTTCTGATTTCTGGGAAGAATTGCAGGAAGCCATGATCAGGGCAATCGTGGCAGCAATAGCTGCGACCGTTTTGATTCTGTGTTTTCTTTTCATTGGATGTGATGATTTACAGGTCCCTTTGCCGGCATGCCGAAAGAGCTTGAAGGGTCCGTTCCGGGACACTATTCTTTCCGGCTGAAACCCAGCACCAGGGATTCAAGGGGTCTCACCTCCATCCGGACCGATGCATTCCTTCCTTCCACAACAAGTTCGAATTCACGCTCTCCCGCCCGGTCCCCCGATAAGGGATCAACCAGCATATTTTCAAGAGAATAGGTCCCATCCTTCAGCTCCCAGACACGCACAATGTCATCGGACAGCTTCAGGTCAAATTCATGGTTCCGAGTGGCATCGAAATTCACCACGATGACCAGCCGGTCTTCCCCTTTCCAGCGTACCCACGAAAAGAGCCTGTCATTGTATCCTTCCGTATAGGTCCTGTTATAACTGTGGATCTGGCGGTACTCGCCCGTCAGGGCCTCGCGCCCCAGGGTTAAATTCAGCAGCCGCTGGTAAAACTCCCTCATCTCCTTTTCCTCCCTGGAGAGCTGTCCCCCGTCAAATGCCCCCCTGTTCACCCACCTGGCGTGGGAGGGCACGCCCCAGTAATCGAAGATGGTGGTCCGTGACGCCGATCCGAATCCCGCATCCCCTTCAGCCGGTTCGCCCAGCTCCTGGGCGAAGTAAACCATCACAGGGGAGGTACCGATGGTGGCGGAGACCACCATGGCGGGTTTTCCTTTCCGGGCATCCCCGGCGAAGGGTTCGCTGGCGATGCGTTGCTCATCATGGTTCTCCAGGAAATGGAGCATGTGGTGTTCGATGTCCGCCACAGCGGCCCGGATGGCCACCAGCTGGTCGGTGCTGCCTTTCCCCTGCATGATGCTTTTCAGGGTGTCATACAGCTGGACCTTGTCGTAGAGGTAATCCATTTTTCCCAGGCGGATATAATCCCGGTACATCTCCGGGATGTAGATCTCGGAGACCAGGATGGCCTCCGGTTTTTTCATCTTGATGGCCGAGTTCAGGTAGCTCCAGAATTCCACCGGGACCATCTGGGCCATGTCATACCGGAACCCGTCCACTCCCTTATCCAGCCAGAACATCACGATGTCATGGAATTTCTTCCAGGAATCAGGTACCTCATGATCTTTCCAGAAATCTGCATGTGCTTCCGCGGATTCCTTATCATACCCGTCCGGCAGTCCGGGGAAATCCTTCGTTCCATCGGGCCGCACGCCGAAATTGATCTTCACCGTCTCGTACCAGTCGTACATGTCGGGCTGCGGGCTCCGGGTCCCGTTCCCGGTCCATCTGGCCGGATTTTCCTCGAAATGTCCGTCGGCCAGGGGATGCTTCTCCCCGCCCAGAGGCAGGTACCCGTCTTTCCATTTCGGAACCCGGAACGGCTCTCCGGGAATATAGTAGAAGTTATTGTCGCGGCGATATTCCATGGTCCGGTCGTCCGATGCCCCGAAGTCCTCCGTTCCCGGCGGATTGGAAACCGAATGGTATCCGCGGGCCACGTGGTTCGGTACAATGTCCATGATCGCCTTCATGTCGTGCATGTGGGTGCGTTCGATCAGCGCCTCGAACTCTTCCATCCTCCTGGAGGGATCCACGGCCAGGTCGGGATCCACGCTGTAATAATCTTTGATGGCATAGGGAGACCCGGCCCTTCCTTTTACCACATCCGGATCATCTCCGGGCAGGCCGTATTCCGAGTAGTCGGTCACCATCGCATGGTGCAGTACCCCCGTGAACCAGATATGGGTCACCCCCAGCGCTTTGATGGCTTCCAGGGCCTCATCGGTGAAATCATTGAACTTCCCCACCCCGTTCTGTTCAAGGGTTCCCCATTTGATGTTGGTTGTATCTGTATTCCCGAACAGCCGGTTGAATACCTGATAGATGACGATCTTCTTTTCTTTTTCCACTGTCTCTTCTGGTGTTTTTTGCCCGGGATTGCAGCCTGTCAGCAGGCTCAGGGCGATTATCCCGTATGTGGTGATTCTTTTCATGAACGGGTGCGGTTCATCAGATCTTTTCTTTAATCTTGATCAATTCAGCGGTGAAAAAAGCCGCGATCTGTTCCTTTGATATAAGCTCAGAAGGGGATAAATGTGATGCAATATCCTCATCTTCGATATCCTTCGTATAAACCAGCGTTTCGGTATAGGTGATCGGGGACAGGTTGGGAAAGATCTGCCTGGTAAAAGATATCAGTTCCAGAAGGGGATAATGATCGCGCGCAAGCATATAGAGATCATAATAATCCCTGAGGGTATTTCGCTGGGCTATTGCTGAGAATTTCAATGCTGCGATCAGTTTTTCGCTGGCAATGTTCAGCTCGGAACTTCTGAAAGAGTGGCTTTTCAGGTTCGCAGGGAGCGTTACCGCACCGGAAGAGAAAAATGTGACCCTGACCTGGTCGATCAGGAAATCAATTTGCCATGGATGATCCATCCGGGTGATGCGGTGACCGGGAAAAAACTTGAGGATGTTTCTTCTGATCTGAGCAACCGGCAATTCTTCCCCGTCGAATAACAGGTCCAGATCCTCGGATAACCTGTGTTTGATCTGAATGGCCAGTGCGGTCCCGCCCACCAGAATAAAATCGGAGATGAATTTAATGGACGCAAGCTTGTTCAGCACCTGTTGCGTTTTTTCCGGCATAAAATCCATATCCACATGATGCTCCATGATCAACCAAGGATTACTTTTTTAAAAAAATTGATATGCTTCTTATGTTTCTCCTGCTCTTTCCAGAGGTTGATTGTCACCAGGATTTTCTTTTTCTCAACTCTCCTGGCAAGCAGGATCATATCCCTGATTTCACCATATGCAATCACCTGCCGGACGACAATCTCCGGTTTGATGTCTGCATCCTTATCATAGGACCAGAATAGGTGTGGTGAAAACTCCCTGATATCCATCCTGCCAAGATAGTCAAATCATGGATCAACAGCAACGCATCCGGGGTGTCGGGGGTGTTTTTTACCCGGAATGCACCCGGGTGTCAGGATCATGCCCTCCAGGGCCGTTGGCGGTCTGTCTGCACAGCGGGATCCGCAAGGGCTGCCAGGGTCATGTTGGCATCCTCCACCACCTGGAAATCGTACATGCCCACGCAGATGAAATCCACCCCCGCCTTGAATGCGTAAGGGAATCCCACCTCCGGGTGGATCGCACCCGCGGCCAGAATCTTGAATCCGATCCAGGGTGCCTCCAGCTGTCCCATATAGGCGATGGTCTCCTCGGGATTCCGGCACCAGATGTTGTCCATTTCCTCCTCCGGACGGGCCGACCAGTAATCTACGTGGTGGATGGTTTTCACCCAGAAATCGGGTTTGATCCCTGCCTCCACGCAGGCTTTGATGGTCTCCAGCTTGTGTGCGCCGATGCCTCCGGGGATGCCGTGCCTGCGCATGATCTCCACGCATTCTCCCAGCTCGTCCACCCGGCCGGCGGGGACAAAGCGGTCCGAGATCTCTCCCTGTACGTAGCAGGCATGTGCGCCACCCTGAATGGAGAGCTCAATACCTTTATAAGGATCCTGCTGGTAGCCGCAGTCGGAGATGAACCGGATGTTCCCGCCCTGCGTCCGCCAGTACCTGTTGATGACCCGGTTCAGCTGGGGATTGGTCAATATGGCATTGATCCCGCATGCCTCCGCGATCTTCAGTGTCTCAAACACCTTCTGGTCGTGATGGTAAGCCTTCACGAGCTTGGACACGTAGATCAGGTCCCTCGAGTGCGCCCATCCGCCGATCAGGTTCCCGCCCGCGATCAGCCGGCTGATCTCCAGATCTCCGATCCGGCCCTTCGGCACGGTCCCCTTCAGATCTTTCAATGAAGAAAAACTGAAGCTCTGCATGGTGGCCCCTGAAGTAGCGTCCGTGTTGTCGGTCAGGAATTTTTCCTCGTAGCTTTCCCATCTGTTTTTCCGGATGGCCGCATAGGTGAAGGCTCCCAGCACAGGGAGGGTGGCCAGCTGCCGGAGCATGATGCGCCGTCCGGTGGCCTGCGTGCCGGCTTCATCCCTTGCCACTGCCGCTTTTGAACCTGCAGGATCACCGGGGACAGGTCTGCGGGCCTTTCGCCTGACAACCTCCAGGAAACCGTCCAGGCCGATGAAACGACTGGTTGGGATCACCAGGAGCACCACAAGCGCGATCAGCTCGATCAGGTTCTTGTCGATCCAGATATAGTGTCCTTCCATATAGGCTCCCGTGGAGGAGATGAAAGGCGGACTGGCAACATAGTACAGGGCCAGCAGGAGGATGCCCGCCATCGCGGCATACCTTGCCAGGAATCCCAGCATAAGCCCGAGCCCGATCAGGATGAGTCCCCAGATATTCATGAAATCCACCACCTGCAGCGCTCCCGGATGGGTGGCGATCCACTGGAAGGCGCCGGAAAAAAGCCACCTGGAACCCACGAGGTAACTGGCCGATGTCCAGCCGGGGTCAACCAGTTTAACAATGCCTTCATAAAGAAAATGCCAGCCGATGGCCATTCTCAGGATAGAGAGCACCCAGAGACTGATCTGATTGAGCTTTGTACCGGTGGTCGCGCGCATGGTCCAGTTTGATTGCAGAGTTTGTATGGAATGTGCGTAATTTAAGAAATTCTTCCACAGGCTGGAAAAGTTCCCCGTTCATTCTTACCTTTAAGAGGCTAATTTGTATCAACATGAGGATCGAAATTTCGGCAACAAGGGAAGAAATGGGCGAATCGGCGGCCGGAGAAGCTGCGAAGGTAATCATTGCTGCCATTAAAAAGAAGGGATATGCCACCATCGTCCTGGCCACGGGGACGAGCCAGTTCGAGGTGCTGTACTACCTGGTGGGCCACCCGGGGATCGACTGGTCACGGGTGACCATGTTCCACCTGGATGAGTACGTGGGGATGACGGAAGCGCATCCTGCCAGCTTCAGAAAATATTTAATGGAAAGGTTCATCCGGAAGGTACCCGGTCTGGAGGCCTACCACCTGATCGACGGGGGACGGCTGGAACCCGTTGAAGAATGCAGGAGACTCAACGGGATCATCTCAAAACACCAGGTGGATCTGGCCCTGGTGGGCATCGGGGAGAACGGGCACCTGGCCTTCAATGATCCTCCCGCTGATTTTAAAACCACCGATCCCTATATCCTGGTATCCCTTGATGAAGCTTGCAGGAAGCAACAGATGGGCGAAGGCTGGTTCGAAACCCTGGAAGAAGTCCCTGTGCGTGCCATCAGCATGTCCGTCCGGCAGATCATGAAATCCAGACACATCATCTGCTCCGTGTCCGACAGGCGGAAGGCAGAAGCGGTGAAAAACTGCCTGGAGGAACCCGTCTCCAACCTCCGTCCGGCATCCATCCTCCGGGAACATCCAAACTGTTCCCTTTACCTGGACCGGGAATCGGCCTCGCTGCTGTCCTCCGGGAAAAAGTGACAATCATGAATTCGTTATCAGATGAAAAAGCTATCCAGAAGAGAGATGCTTGCCGGCTCAGGAGGGGTTCTTGGTGCTTCCCTGCTGGGAGCACAACTGTTCTCCCGTGACCGGGAATTCGACTTGAAACCGTTGAAAATCCTGGTGACGGGAGGGCATCCCGATGATCCCGAAAGCGGTTGCGGGGGGACCATCTGCAAGTTTGCCGAACTGGATCATGAAGTGGCGGTCCTCTACCTGACCCGCGGAGAGGCAGGTATCC
>Ga0272443_10000462_pt1 | contig 75462 bp, 62 predicted proteins | sample SSMAcet12_FD_193581 | JGI IMG/M metagenome (GOLD analysis project Ga0272443, IMG submission 193581) | Marine sediment archaeal communities from Little Sippewissett salt marsh, Falmouth, MA, United States - SSM-Acet-12 | ecosystem: Environmental > Aquatic > Marine > Wetlands > Sediment ...
TCCTGAAAGCATATTCCGCGGGGATATTGTCGGGCCGTCGCTTGCGAAGGAGACGGCGCTGGGCAATGCGCCGGATAAGTATGAGGATTTTTTCAGAGTTCCAAGGGTGTTAGGTTAAAATGAAGCCGAGAATTCTGGCTGTTATTCCCGCCCGCTTTGCCTCAACGCGGTTCCCCGGGAAACCATTGTCTCCAATAGCCGGAAAGCCTCTAATTCAGCATATCTACCAAGCCGCATCGAAATCGAAATTAATTGACCGGGTGGTGGTTGCCACCGATTCGCCGGAAATCCGCGCGGGGGTCGAGAAATTCGGCGGGGAGACGTTGATGACTTCCGGCAATCATAAAACCGGTTCCGACCGGGCGGCCGAGGCTATGGAGAAAATCGGCGGCCGGATAATCATGAATATCCAGGCTGACCATATCGGGGTCACGCCGGCCGCCTACGACCGGGTTTTGCGGGCGATGCTGGATGACCGCACAATTCGATTCGCCACCATTGCCCGGAGGGTCGAGGATGAAGCGGCGCTATATGACCCCAACCGGGTCAAACTGGTTCTCGACAATGACGATTTCGCCTTCTGGTTCTCGCGCTATCCCCTCCCCTATCTCCAGGGTGTCGACGGCAACCGGTTGAAAAAATTCGATTTTTATTACCATGTCGGGACGTATTTTTTCAGGAAAGCCGGTTTGAAAATGTTCCATTCATGGCCGCAATCGGCGCTGGAAAAAGCGGAATCGCTGGAGCAGTTGCGAATACTGGAGCACCGCCGTAAAATCAAAGTTTTCAAGATACGAAATAAAATATTGTCAATAGACGCACCTAACGATTTAAAAGTAGCTGAAAAGCTGTATAAAAAATAGAAAAAGAAGTGGAGAGTAACGTGCCCGAGAAAAAGACAAAATATATTTTTGTGACCGGCGGCGTTGTCTCCGCGCTGGGCAAAGGGATTGCATCCGCATCAATGGGGCTTCTGCTCAAGAAACGGGGTTTTAACGTTGATATTATCAAATGTGACCCCTACATAAATGTGGATCCGGGTACAATGAACCCGTTTCAGCACGGAGAAGTGTATGTTCTCGATGACGGTTCGGAAACCGACCTCGATCTTGGCCATTATGAGCGCTTTCTCGACAAAAGCATGACCAAGGACAACAATGTCACCACCGGTCAGGTTTATCACACCGTCATCAACCGCGAGCGTCGCGGTGATTATCTTGGCGCCACCGTCCAGGTAATCCCCCACATTACCAATGAAATCAAGGAATGTATAAAGCGGCCGGCCAAGAAGAATCCCGAAACCGATGTGGTTATCGTCGAAATCGGCGGCACTGTCGGCGATATCGAGTCCCAGCCGTTCCTGGAGGCCATTCGTCAGATGGCGCTGGAAAACGAACCGGAAGATACTATTTTCCTCCACCTCACACTGGTACCCTATATTGCCACCGCCGGGGAGATGAAAACCAAACCGACACAGCATTCGGTCAAGGCGCTCCGGGAGATCGGCATTCAACCGAAAGCATTGCTCTGCCGCACCTCCAAACAACTCGATGACACCATCCGGAAAAAAATAGGGCTTTTCTGTAATGTGCCGTCGAGCCACGTTATCTCGGCTATCGATGTCGAGACGATTTATGCCGTTCCCCTGCATTACCACAATGAAGGTCTCGATGAGATCGTCTGCAAACATCTGGGACTGCTCAACGGGAAGCCGAATTTGGATGACTGGGAGGATCTGGTCCACAAGATTAAACATCCCAAGGACCGGGTCAAAATCGCCATCTGTGGGAAATATGTTTATCTCAAGGATGCTTATAAATCCATAATCGAATCGTTTTTCCATGCCGGTCAGGAAAATGACGCGCGGGTCGATCTGATTTGGGTATCATCGGAAGATATCAAACAGCAGGGTCCCGAGAAACTCCTGTCCGATATCGACGGTCTGCTTATACCGGGCGGTTTCGGCGAGCGCGGCGTGGAGGGCAAAATCGAGTCGATACGGTATGTCCGCGAAAACAATATTCCGTTTCTCGGGATATGTCTCGGTATGCAATGCGCCGTAATCGAATATGCCCGCAACGCCTGCGGTTTGGAGGATGCCCACAGCTATGAGTTCTATGCCGATTTGAAAAATCCGGTGATCCACCTCATGGCCGACCAGGAGGGTGTTACCAATCTCGGCGGGACGATGAGGCTGGGAGCCTATAAAGCTGTTCTGGACAAAAATTCGAAAGCATACCTCGCTTATGGAACCGAGGAAATCTCTGAACGGCATCGTCACCGCTACGAGTTCAACAATGCTTACCGTGAGTTATTCGAAGGAACCGATTTCAAATTGACCGGGATGTCGCCCGACGGCCGCTTGGTGGAGATTGTCGAGGTTGCCAATCATCCGTGGTTCGTGGCGTCGCAGTTCCACCCGGAACTGAAATCCCGACCGACACGGGCGCATCCGCTGTTCCGCGACTTTATCAAGGCGGCGGTGGAATATATGCACAAGCGCCGCGAAACGGCAAGCGGCGAGGGCAACGATGTCGCCGAGAGGCAGGAAGTTAGCTGAACGACAACAGGCATTTGCAAGTGAGATAGAAAAAGGCCCCGCCATAAAGCGGGGCCTTTTTTGGTTATTTTACGGATCGCAATCACACCATCGATAACATGTCCCTGATTTTATCACTTTTTTGATCAAATAATGGAACAATTCATATTGCACACGCGTTTAATTTTATAGAGGCGACTATCGGCAAAAACACAGATTCCCAGTATATAATTTCATCCTGTCTCAGGCCTCTGCTGGTCAAAAAAAAGTCTAAAAAAACTAAAAAAAAGCTGTTTTTTTTACAATAGAATCCACCTCTCCACATAATCTGTTGGCTAACAACGCCTTACTATTTTTAAGATTTCGAGCTTAAGATAGGTCAACAAGAATTTTACAAATGGTTGATAAGGAGTAGAAAAATGGCGGACAATCAATCCAATATAAAGTTCAGAGAGTTGAGAAAACGAATCGGTCGGATGACTGTCGATGTCAGTACCAACAGCCGTCTGGATCCGGATACAGCCGAGGTTTATAAACGAGCCCTTGATCTGGTCGAAAAGGGCGACTTCCAATCGGCCAGAGATATTCTTCTGAATGTTGACGAACCCGTCGATAAGGCAAGAGGATACACCTGTGCGGAGTTTCTGTATTTCCTTCTTGATGAAGGGATGTACGAGGAGGCGGATCGGTTGAGACCGGATATCAATGATATTAAATATGCGCCGATTATTCACCTCGGCTCAAAAATAGCCTATTTTCTCGGCCGGCCCGATGTGGAAGAAATATGCCTGAGCAATCTCGATATATACCGGCAAATGAAAGCTCAGGCGGATCAGAGTGATGAGGAACTTATGAAGCACTTTGACAGAGCCATCGCCAGCGAATACCAGTGGCTGGGTGTTGTAAGAATCAGAAAAAACGACCCTGAAGGCGTTCTCGATGCTTACACCAAATCATATCAGACATGTAAATTTGCGACAACGGCCTATAATATCGCGGTGCACTATGCACGCTACAAAATGTACGAAGAATGTCGTACCTGGTTCACACGCCTGGTAAAAGAACATAATATCGCGGAAAATAAATATTTGATGAACAAATGGGCCACCGATGCCGCGTTGAAAAATGTCAAAAATCTGGACTGGTTCAAACAGCTTTACGCTGAGGCATCAGGTCTCATATAAAGGAGGTTAACATGATTACGACCCTGACACATTTATTGCAGTCTCTCGTCTGCATCTTCCCGGGCGACGGATCCCGGCGGATTCCGGCCTGGCTTCCGTCACTGATTGTGATCATCGTCCTGGTGACGATCATGATTTTTCCGGGCATTCCGTGCGGAGCGGAAACGGGTGAACGTTACACTTATTAACTGTCGAACACTTTAAAAACCTGGGACTCATTTTCAATTAGGAGGTAGAAATGAGTATGAGGACAGCTGACTTGCCGGATCTGATAAGCAAGTGTAAGGAAAAAAACGGGGCCAAGTGGTTGTCGGTATGCCGTATCAAAAACATACTGGATGACAACCTGAACCTGAGACAAATTATTATTGGTGCGGCATTAAATTCACAAGATATTAAACGGCTTGCCGTTTTTAATGAAAGCAGCAACATGATTCTGGTCGACATTATCAGCTCAGCATTTACGGGAACCGTGACAAACACGGAATTAAATGCCATGACATCGGCCGGATTTATTTTGACGGTTCAGGACGGCGTTTTGGGAGATGTGTTCGCATCGGCCCATCTTGACCTTGTCAGACTTAATAATCTGGAATTCGCATATTTTCTGGTGGATATCGTCTTTCAGAAAATCAGAAATACCGCATATGCTTACAATATAAAAATCGACCGTGAAAGCGACCTGGGATTTTATGATGAGGACAATCTCTCGGACAAACTGGAAAGATACCTGGCCGGCAAATCTGTCAATTTCAATGACAACGATTTTGTGGAGGCCGACACACCATCCGATAAGAAAAAGAGAGGAACCTCGACTGAGAGCAACCTCTTCCGCGATAATTTTAATGAGGCGATGGAGATTGTCCTGCCGTTTTTACACAGACATTTTACCGGCGAAAAATCATCCCGTCTGATAAGAACCATGACCGAGCTGATCGGGAAGGGCAAGAAACTTTCAAGCCAACAACTGGCAGAACTTTGCGGTATAAAATCGGCCGCATCGGTCGATTCCATGAAAAGTCAGATTCGCCGCTATCTGCTCGATAACGGACTGACCATAAATTTGAGAACCGGCAGGCTGGTCATCTTATTATAGAAGAACCGGCCTGCCTGCGGTTCAGATTATTTTTCATTTCATTATAAAATTCTCAGATAATATCAATCCACTTTATTTCCCTTTCCCCGCAGCTTCCCTATTTCGGGAGATTATCGGCATACAATATGGCATTCCCATACAGAATATGGAACGGAAAACAAATACACATTTAAGGTCAGTGACTTAGATGGACATGCTATCTATCAACGTCTCCCGGCGGCCCCGCCCGGCAATTTCATCTCCTCCCCCTTTTAAGGTTTCGGACTTAATGTAGAAACTCTAATAAAGGAGGAAAAAATGAAAATTTTGGTGCTGGTTATTGTCGTGATTTGCATGTTGTTGCCGGGCTGCACGACAACGGTTCCATGCGAAAACGTCTATATCGAGGTGCTCAACCACTCGAAGGACCGTCTCTTCATCATTATTAATGACGGGGCGCCCGTCGATTACGGCATTTCCAATTATTATTATATGTTCATGCCGGGCGAACGACGCACCTATAAGGTGAAACCGCATAAAAATACGCTGATCATTGTATATACCTTCGATTGCTGGTCCAATGACAATTACTGGATGGCGCCGAAAGAAGGTCTGACAATGGAGGAACTGAACACCAATACGGACAAAGAGGTGTTCAGCTATGTTGTCGGGCATGATAACGGAAAGGAAAGCGAATTATGCATCATTCAACTCGATGTCACCCCGACAACCGAATACTCCGCCCCGGCATACTTCAAATTCTACCAGTCCTGGCCCAAATATATCTTAACCCTAACAAAGTAATCGGGAGGTGGATCAAATGAGAAATAACAGGAAATACATCGGAATCGTTGCCATGTTCGCGATCATAATTCTCCTGCTTGTCTCCGGCGGGTGCAATTTGGGAAATGACGACGAATACCGGGAGATGTCATTCAATCCGATCTATAATCTCCGGCCGGAAGCCGATTTTGGTTGTGAGAACCCTTATGCAAAAGGGGCCGTTCGATTTATCAACAACACCGTCGATCCCAATAACGATCCTATGACCTTCAGGTGGGATTTCTCCGACGGATCTATCAGTTATGAATGCGAACCCCGGCATATTTTCAGCAATCAGGGCGACTACGAGATCACTCTTATCGCAGAGGATGACCATCATACCAGAGACACCTGCTCCCGGGCAATTCATGTCAATCAGACACCGAAAATCGACATATTGCTGGATAGAATATGCACCAATAAAGTCGGCGACAATTCCGGAAACGGTGAGTTATACATACTGTTTTTCGCCTTCAACGGAAAAGACAGTCTCGAATACGGCACGCGCAACCTGACCTATTCAGTCGCCCCGGGCGAATGTATACCGTTTGGAAGACTCTGGGTATACTCCGAAACGCCCGATGATTATATCGCGTTTTTGATTATTGTCATGGATCGGGACGACCCCGGCTTCTGGAAAAAAATAATCGATTTCGCCATTGATGTCTTCAGCGCCATCCTGACAGAGGTAAATCCAATTGTGGGTTCGGTAATAAAGGGACTTGGTGAAATCGCCGCCTATGTTATCGAAAAGACCGGAGAAGATGATCCGGTCATTATTTATCATGACGCGCTGCTGCCAATTGCAACCTGGGGCATCAACCAGACTCATAACTACTGGGGAGATGATTATTATCTCTCCTATACCGTTCAGGAGCATTAGCTCGGAGAAATGACCCATGTATGGGTTGGCAATATATACTGCCGTTTTGACACATCAACCACAGTCATTTTTAAGATGACCGGCTTAAATCAGGCTACTGAGAAAGGAGGTGATACCAATGAAAGCCAATTATAAGAACAAATTAGTCCGCGTCTTATTGACACTCTGTCTGGCTCTAACCGGAACAGGTGTTCACGGACATACGGCCCCGGCGCATCAGGAGGTTCCGACTCATCAGGATTCGGCGACAGATGTCTTTTACCCGTCCGAAATATACCCGGTTGACATTATGTCCGGTGATTTCGAAAGCTGGTTTGATCGCTGGCGGGAGGTGATGGAATTTGGGGGTCTTGCAGACTCGGAATGGTTCGGAATTCTTATCATAACCCTGGACTCTCTTGACCACTATCGCTCCGGGTCATTTATTGAACCGTCAAAGGATTATCAAATTGTCCTGCAACTTCTTGCGGGGAGGCAACCGGACGAACAGATGATCGATGTTTGTCTGGAGGGGCTCCAGGTTACGGTAACTTCTATGCTGGAACGAAAAGACGTTACCGACTGCGATACGCTCGGCTTTAGAGATGGCATGCCAATGTATTCGTTTTGCTACTACAGCCTCGGCATAGATGAATTCGACAGGGCTTTGAAAGCATGTCTTGTCGACTCGGCCACCAACTCTGTTAAATATATATATGATTTCGATCAGGATATTTTAAGGTCTCCAGGTGGAAGATTATTCCCGGTTATGCCCGACAAGCTTCTTGAAATCGCTGTTCTCTGCAGAGATATTTCTCTCAGAGATCTCTATAAGAAAATTATCTCTGACAGTGTCGATGCTTTATGGGACAGCGGGCAGAGATAAAAACGATATATTACGACGATGCCGCCCTCAAGGCCCGATTACAAATAAATTGTATCGGGCCTTTTTTTTTATTATAATTAAGTCGATCCAAATAATATCCGGTAGATTTTAATCATAAGTTCAGTCGCCTTTATTATGGATACCAAAATCTGTCCACCGCGAAATATTCTTCATCCGAGCAGCCTGTTCGATTTTAAACATGAAATAGGACCGTACTACGGTTGCGAGCACAATTGCCATTATTGCTACGCCCACGACACCGAGGAGACCGACTGGTCGAAAGAAATAATGATCCATCAGGATTTTGCGGCGCAACTGAAAGAAGAAATAAAAGGGCTCGTTAAGCAGACATTGTTTATCGGAAAGGACACCGATCCATACCAGCCAATCGAAAAGAGACTCCAGCACACCCGACAGACCTTGGAAATTCTATCGGTCAGCGGCCATGCCGCCTGTATCCTGACCAAATCGGACCTGGTGGTGCGCGATATCGATCTGCTACTCGGCATGCGAGGGTCCTCGGTGGGAATGTCGTTCTCGTTTCAAACGGAACGTTCGCGGGAGATTTTCGAGGCGAACGCCCCTTCCACCCGCAGACGGCTCGATGCATTGCGGGAACTTAAACGCGCCGGTATCGAAACATACGCCCTGATCTCACCCGTCATGCCGTTGATTACCAATATCACGATGCAGATAAATATGCTGAAAGAAATCGTCGATACAATCTGGGTCTACCGGCTGGAGATGAATTCGGTCGATGCCCAAAGCTGGAAAAATATCGAAAATATTATGGCCGAGTCGTTCCCGCAGATATTGAGACTGTTCAAGGAAATAACCTTCAACAAAAATCATCGATACTGGACCGAAATGAAAGCCACCCTTGAAAAAATCAGGAGTGAACTGAACATCGGTCTGGTCGTGGAAATATAATCGAAGATTACTAAAAGGCGGTTTATAAGCAATTCCAGCCTGATTATACAGGCGATCCCATCGGGAAATCACACGAGTCTCACCAAAACAGCTTTGCAATAATATAATGTATTGCAGTTTTGCAAGCATTTTGGCCGCATTATGACAAAATTCATGAAAAAGCGTAAATCTTTACAATAATGGAACCTTTAGCGACGGTAAAGTGTTTACCATGATATAGCAGACAATATTACTCCAGTTTCTCCCAAATCCGTGCGACAGGGTGGACAGGAGAAGCGGAAAATTATGAAGCAAGCAAAAAGAAATCAGTTAATTTGGAGGACGGACCCGTGAGAAAATCAATATTTTTTGGATTAGCAGTTATTATGGGATTGCTTCTGGTCGGCGTTCAGGCCGATGTAATGGCCTGCGGATCAAGCAATTCGGGATCAACAAAGATGAGTTCCACCGATAAGGTCGACGGCGCAATGGCCGGTTCTTATACCGACCGTCCGTGTGGCGCCAAGGATAACACGATTAAATCGGCTTCGACAAACACCGAAAATGAAGCAACCACGGCGCAGTTTGCCACCGCCGAGTTTTCGGTCAAAGGTATGACCTGCGGTGGTTGCGAAAATCAGGTAAAAACCACCCTGATGAACATTGATGGTGTCGGCGATGTCGCCAAGGTTTGCCATGTTTCCGAGCATGCCACAGTAAGTTACGATCCGAGCAAAGTCGCTCCGGCTGATCTGGCCTCGGCCATCAGTAAACTTGGTTATACCAGCGAATACAAAATGGCTTCGGTCGAAGAAGCAAAAGATAAGGCTGTGGAGACAGTCAAAGAAATAAAAAGCAGTGAAATGTAAGCAATAACCCTAACGTAAGCAGTTATCTACGTTTAGTCCTGTAATCTCAACAATGGCGGGTCCGTTTTGAACGGGCCCGTTTTTTTGCCTTGTTTAATGCAAAAGACATGGCAAACCGAGAACCATCGGTCTTTTGGCCGGTATAATAACTTGACAATGCGGACAAATTGAGTATTATATACAAAGCGAACAACAAACACCTATTAATTTGGAGGATTCTCCCTGTGAAAAAGCTCATGGCTCTGTTTACAGTTGCATTTTTTGCAATTTCGATTCTCTCCGCCCCGGTGACGGCCGGACCGGGATGCGGCAGTCTCAAGGGAAGCAAATGCGCCCTGACCGGCAAAACATGCACCGACACCAAGAAAGTCGAGGCCAAACCGGAGACGGCTGCGGCCTGTTTCCACACCACGCTTTCGGTCGAGGGTCTCGATGACACCGAAAAGACCGAGAAACTGGGCAAGACTCTCAGCGCAACCGAGGGCGTGTATTGTGTCGATAAGCTGGATGCCGAAAAGGGCAAAGCCGTAATATGTTTCGATCCGGCGAAAATCGAGGCGCCCAAACTGGCGACGGTGATTACCGAGATGGGTTTCAAGGCCAAGGTTTTGTCCACCGCCGAGGGACACCCGGCCGACTGCACTCCCGAAAAAATGGCCCAGTGCAAGAAAACCTGCCCGGGACATGCCGACAAGAAGTAAATAAGTGAATAAAACAATGAGGGCGGGAATCATTTCCCGCCTTTTTTTGTTAAAATAAATAGTTGATATTGCACAGCTTAACGTCTGATAATATATTGAAACGATGCGACATATACTGATTGCCATATTTATGATCTTTCTGGCCGCGCCATCTTTCGGGGCCAAATATGCCGGTGAGCCGTTCGCGCTCGGTGTCGGCGCTCGGGCGCTGGCGATGGGCGGCGCCGCTGTGGCCGGACCATTCGACGGCTCGGCCGCCTACTGGAACCCGGCCGGATTGAACCACACCACCGGGCATAGTATTCTGGCCATGCACTCGGAAACATTCGGTTCCCTGCTCAACCATGATTTTGTCGGCTATACGCATTATCGCGGCGACTCGCGTTTTATGATTAAGTCATACGGCGCATATTTTTATTATCTGGGCGGCGGCGGTATCAAAATCACCGATCTCGACCCGGTCTCGCAACGGCCATACGTTTTGCGCGAGGAATCCCACGGCGATTATCTTCTGGCCGGCGCCCTGGCCGGAAAAATCAAGAACCGTATCGATATCGGCGTTACGGTCAAAATTATCTATCGCGATCTGGGGACGCTCTCCGGTTACGGACTGACCGCCGATGTCGGCGCCTTGTATCAACCGTATGATTTCGCGCGGATCGGGCTGGTCGTGACCGATATCACTTCCGGTTTTATCCGTTACGATGTCGGCAACACCGAGTCGATTATCCCGACCGTCAAACCCGGGTTGCTGTTGCACCATACATACAACGATTTCACCGGGCGTTTCGCCATTTCGGGCGATGTCAAATTCGAGGGTATCAAAGAGGCGGCACAGTACTGGATGGGTGAATTGTCGCTCGACACGCATTTCGGCTGGGAGCTGTCGTATCGCGAGATGGTATTCGGCCGGGCCGGATTCGATATCGGCAATTTCACCGGCGGGGTCGGGGTCGATATCCGGCGGATAAAAATCGACCTGGCCTATCTTCACAATTCCGATTTCGACGAGACTTTCCGTATCTCCGCGGGTTATTCGTTTTAGATAATCTTTCCACATTCTAAATGGGTTCGTTTCGTTATTTTTATTAAGCCGTGTCAGGTCACAATTGCCTGCGGCAATCAGGACCTGACACAACATTAATGTACCTTAAACGTCGTTGCGAGCGCAGAGATGCGCCATTGGCGCATATCGGAGCGTGGCAATCACGCCACTTTTTGCGATAATGTTGACCTGGTGATTTAAGCGGCGAGATTGCGACGTCACTCATGCCCGCCAATGGCGCGCATGAGTTCCTCGCAACGACGTGTAGCGTCGTACTATCTATCATCAAAATACTACTCCCTTCATATATCCCCCTCCGTCCGCATTTACCACAAAACCACTACAATATCGCAAAAACGGGTTTGTTGAACGGCAATGATTTATGGAAAAACAGGCATAAAAAAAACGGGCGATTTGCCCGCATTTACCATCAAAGTTGTAGTGATTGGGGATTTTGGGTGGATTACCGTTTGGCAGGTCACAATCCCGTCTTTGTCGATTCCTTCGCGGACTCAGGATCTTCGACAGGATCTGCCACAACATTGAAATCATTTTGCTTGGGGCGGTTGGATGGGGTGCAGGATAAATTAATTGCCTTAAAGTAACTAACCCACCCGTTGGGTGGGGTACCAATGTTTTTCCACAAAATATGCAACAGCCCCGTCGTTATAATCTAAAAAGCAATATTACTTTATCACGATTATTGTTTGTAGACGAGAGAGTAATATAAACGAATAATTGTCGGGTTTCTCATTCATTTTCGTCGAAGACGAAAATTCATTCGGAACCCGACCTACTGCACTTTATCGCTTTACCCCAGAAATCATATGTCCCACCATCGGGATATATAATGGTCCAGGATGAGCCGCTGTTTTTCGCCCAGTAAACACCCGGTTCGGGAAGATATGGGACTATGGGCGGGTCCAGTATAAAAAGTTCATACTGATGGCCGATAAGAATATGCTTCTCATCTATCCCTTCATCCGATGGCACCGCACCCAGCACACTGATCCTCGACCATCCATCTTTTTCCATAAAAGCGGCGGCGGAAATATCCAGAAATGACTCGATAGCCGCACCCGTTATTAAACCATGTAATTGCATGCGTTCCGATGGTGATAATTTGTTTAAACCGCACTCGATGTACCGAGACGATCCAAATGCGGTCATAAATGGATCATTGTCTTCCCCGGCTTGCGGCAACACGGCCGCCGCCAGCAGCACCACGATTGAAATAATTATCATCTTAAATTTGATTTTCATCTTTGTTACCCTCCATGCTTGAAATCCCTTTTAGTATTATACCCGATACATTAAATATCAGTTCACTCAGTTTCAAGTTAAAAGCATAACCGATCATAATCTTATTATCTTAATTTGGACATCATGACACAACTTGGATTCGCCGGAACGCGGAAATATCTTTATATTAAAAAATCCAGGGTCTCGAACACATTCTATCGATTATGTTCTGATCACAAAATCAGATATCCTTTTACCAAGGAACAATATATCAAAAAAAACCCGCCGTATATGGCGGGTTTTTCTATTTATCGTCGATGACGGCGGCTATGCCGTCTTCTTCTGTGACTTTTGGTGGGCGGCAGATCCTTCGAAGCTCAGGAGACCTGTCCACATCTGCCCCAGATGAACCCGGAATTGGACAAAACAACGGCTTGGATCGTCATATTTCTGACGCATCATCGATCAGACATCCCGGAAAAAAAGAATATCGGCGATTTGTGAGAATGGGCAGGTTGAAACCCCCGCTTGCGCCGTCAGGAACCCTTTCCTGACGGAATCCGTGGGCGGAGGATTAAGGAATCTGCCCCAAATCAAAGGGAGGTGGTTGAATGAAAGGTGTCGTATACTGATGTTCTGTCAGGTCTTGTTGAAAATCCTGAATATTTATGAAGGGCCTGAGGCTTTGCGAGGGTGTGACCTGACATGATAATCAAGTAATGTGTCAGGTCACAATTCCGACCGGAGCCGGAATAAGGACCTGACACAACATTGAAGAGTTCACTAATTTCAAAACGGAGGGTAATGTATGAGACAGAGACTCTTTATCACGACAGATTAGTAGGTCGGGTTCCGAGAGAATGAGCGTTGGCGAATGAACGAGAAACCCGACATCCCTTATGAAAACCCTCCGTCGTTATAATCTGAAAAATCAATATTACTTTGTCACAATTGTTACTTATAAACGTGAAAATATTCTATTAGCCGATCCTGATCTTATCTGGGAGTCATGGGCGCTTGCGACACCAACCGCATGGGTACTTTTGCCCGATCACCTTCATTTTTTATTCAACATTGAGAATAAGAACATATCGGACGTTATTCACCATTTCAAGATTGGATTCTCAAGAAAATATCGCGATTGTTATCACCCTGGCAGAGTATGGCAAAACCGTCTCTGGGATCACATTATAAGAGACCAGAATGATTTCATCCGTCATTTTGATTATATTCATTATAATCCGGTCAAGCACGGTATGGTGAGACAACCTTTCGACTGGAATTATTCATCAATTCATAACTATTCAGATTTTTATTCGAGTGATTGGGGTGTTTTGGGAAATATGGATTATACAGGTACATATGGTGAGTAATCGTCGGGTTTCTCATTCATTTTCGTCAAAGACGAAAATTCATTCGGAACCCGACCTACTAATATAGGTGGGCCGCCGCCGATCAGTTTCGAGTATGGGGATTGAGGCAAGAATATGTTTGTGGTGTCGGGTGTCCTTCGCAAGGCTCAGGATTTTACGGCGACCCGACATCACATTAATCAATAGATCGTACAACAAAAGCGCGTCGGCTTGCAATCCGGCGCGCTTTTTATATGAGATGGGGTATATCCTAATCAATCAATGCAGAGGGGCAGATGTGGACAGGTCTCCTGAGCTTCGAAGGATCTGCCGCCCACAGGGAAAAAAATACCCAAAAAAACATCTTACCCAACCAGGACCTTCTCCAGTCGTTCACAGATGTAATCGACTTCCTGCTCGTTGATAATCAGCGGCGGGGAAATCCTGATGGTGTGTCCGTAGCTGTCGTTGGCCAACATATCCATAGCGAGCAACTGCTCGCAGTATTTCATGGCATCGCCGTCTTTGACCTCAAGACCGATGAACAGACCGCGGCCGCGAACCTCTTTGACATGTTTCGAACGTGATGCGATATCCTTGATCTTCTCAAGAAGGACCTTTCCGGTATCGGCCGATTTCTGCACCAGGTTATCTTCTTCCATCACGTCGATGGCGGCCAGACCGGCGACACATGCCAGCGGATAACCGCCGAACGTGGAACCGTCCTTGCCGGGGCCGAAGGTTTCATCCATCAGTTCCCTGTTGGTAACCATGACCGAAACCGGGACGACTCCGCCCGCGATGGCTTTGCCGAGCGTGACCGCATCCGGGATAACATTTTCATGTTCGAGGCAGAAAGCCTTACCGGTGCGTCCCATGCCGACCTGTATCTCGTCGAACAGGAGAAGCATATCATGTTTATCGCACAGGTCGCGGAGCCCTTTGAGGAATCCGGCCGGCGGGATATACATGCCGCCTTCACCCTGCATCGGTTCGACCAGAATACCGCAGGTATTCTTGGTAATAAGTTTTTCGGTAGCTTCGAGATCGCCGTATGGCGCCGATTTGAAACCGGGAGTGAGCGGGCCGAAACCCTCTTTGTATTTATCGGTAGTCGAGAATGAAATCGTGGTAATCATGCGGCCGTGGAAATTTTTGTCATAGACAATAATTTCCTGATTGCCGTCGGTGATACCTTTTCTTTTATAACCATAATGGCGGGCCAGCTTGACAGCCGTCTCGACCGACTCGACACCGCCGTTTTTCGGCAGAGCCTTGTTGCCGTTTTCGCCGAATCTCAGACCGAGTTGCGGTACCAGTTGCGAGACTCTTTTGAGGAACAGCGACAAAACATCGGTATAAACGACATTGGAAATAACCGAGCCGTAGCCTTCCTGAAGCGCCTTCACCAGGGCCGCGACAATCTTCGGGTGATGATGTCCGGCGTTGGCGGCGCTGTATGCGGCCAAACAGTCAAGGATTTTTCTTCCGTCCTGAGTGTATAACCATGCCCCTTCAGTTTTGCGAACAATTGTTTTTAAGCGTCGATAATGATTTGCTCCGTAAATTTCGTCCATCTCGAGAATTTCTTTGTCGGACAGGTTGGAGTAACCAATCGTTTTCTTTTCGTTTACTGACAGCGTCATGTCAATCACCTCCGTTCCGTTTTAAACAAAATTGCGCGTCAATATAATACTTTAAAGTTTAAAGGCAACCCCCGCGGAGTAAAATCTTGGGGGATTTAATGTCAATTTTGCAGGATTTAGATATCCCTTGTAACAGCCAGCGATTCAGCCTTTTTGGACCTGATATCATCGGCCGAATAGTCAAAGGATTTGACGAATTTTTCGACCCATTGGAAGACATTATAGCGGCGGACTTCGGCGCGGAGTTTTCGCATCCGTTCTTTCTGCTCCTCGACATCCATATAGTAGGCGTGGTAGATGGCGTCGGCCACCTCTTCGAGATTATACGGGTTGACCAGAATGGCGCCGACATCGAGCCGGCCGGCGGCGCCCGCAAATTCGGACAGAATCAGCACCCCGACATCGTCGTAACATGATGCGCAATATTCTTTTGCGACCAGGTTCATACCGTCTTTCAGGGGCGTTATCAGGGCGATTTCGGAGGCCTTGTAGTAGCCGAGAAGTTCCCCCGGTTCGAGCGAGCCGTAAATATAATGAATCGGCACCCATCCGCGGGTGGTATGTTTGCTGTTGATACGGCCGACCATCTCGTCGATCTGGCTTTTCATCTGCTGGTATTCGAGGACCTCGGTGCGGCTGGGCACGACGACCTGCATCAGCACGATTTTTTCCTTGAGTTCCGGGTAGCGGTCGAGCAGGTTTGCGAAGGCCAGCAGGCGGTGCGGGATACCCTTGGTGTAATCGAGCCGATCGATACCGAGGACAATTTTCTGGTTGGGATATTCCTCGTGAATAAACCAGGCGGTGTCGTTGACCTCTTTCGATTTGGCGAAATCGTTGAAATATTTAAAGTCGATACTAATCGCGAATGACCCGATGCGGGTGGTTCGGTTTTCATAGCGGATAACCGGATATTTCCGATGGTGGCTTATCTGGGCCGAGGGGATCAGGTGGCGGACACAGTGGATAAAATTACGCCGGTCGCGCTCGGTCTGAAAACCGATCAGCCGGAAGGCCAGAAGCGCCTCGAGAATTTCCTGTCGCCAGGGCAATTTGATATATATATCCTGGGGCGGAAACGGCACATGGAGGAAAAACGCCGAACGGTCATTGAAACCCATCTCGTTCAAGAAGTGTCCGACCAGCATCAGGTGATAATCCTGCACCCAGATAAAATTGCTGTCGCCCGCCTTGTCGGCCACCGCCCGGGCGAATTTGTAGTTAACTTTCTGGTATATTTCCCAATCGGTGGAATCAAAAGTACAGTGATCGAGCAGATCATGAAACAACGGCCACAGCGCCCCGTTTGAGAATCCCCGGTAGAAACCATGGATTTCATCTTCGGTAAGATTCACCGTCCCGAGATTATAGCCGATATCTGAGGTCGAATTATCGAGCAGTTCGCGGACCTCGTCGTTGATCTCGGCGCCGGGCCAGCCGATCCAGTCACCCTCGTGGTCTTTGAGAACCGGCGCCAGAGCGGTTACCAGTCCTCCCGAACCGGGGGTAAGATGCCAGCCATCATCCTCGTGTTCGAGTTTCACCGGGAGCCGATTGGAAACAAGAATCGGTTTAAGCTCTTTTATTTTTTTAGCTTGTGCTGTCAACTTCGATCCACCTGTCTAAAAATTCATACAATTCATCGGGCGGTTTGATCCTGACTTTGGCGGCGGTTTCTTTGGGTTCCGATCGAACCAGCACACCAAGGGCATTTTCGGGCAGTACGGAAAAGGCATCTTCATCGGTCAGATCATCGCCCAGATAAGCGGCCGGTGTTGAACGGGAATATCGTTTCAGTACATTTTCTACGACATTCCCCTTGTTATTACCGGGAATTTTCAATTCCAGCCCACCATCGAAACTTGAGTATGTCAGCTCATATTCCGTCTCTAACCTGCTCCAATTATCGCCTATTTTATCCTTGAGTTCAACAACTTTATTTTTTTTCACTCCCCGGAAATGGACCGCCAGCGAGACCGGCTTGATTTCGAGGTAATCACCAAGGTCGTTATTTTCTATATACTTACGCGCCTCGGCGAGGCCTCTAAGCGGCTTTTGCCCGGCCTCGATAAGCATATATTCGCCATCGGCCGACAATCTCTCCCAGCCGTGACTGCCCCATATTTCGGGGTATTTTTTCAGCTTCAGCAGCGGCTTGAGGTCGGCTATGGCCCGACCCGATATAATGATAACATCGGTCCTTTTCAGCCCGATAATCTTATCCAGCCGTTCCTCGACACCCGGATACGGTACGGCCAGGTCGCGCTCTTTTCGGAACGGCGCCAGTGTGCCGTCATAATCCAGAAAAAGCAGGCGTTTTTCGGCCAGGGACAATTTCTTAAAAAACTGATCGATTAATAAATCCAAAACAACATCAACAGATGATCGTTATATCAGGCCGCGGCAATCAGCCTGTCGGCGAAACCGCGACGCAATCCCACTATAAGAGTAAGATACTCTCTTAAATGCCGGGTTAAAAGGTAATTTTCGCGGACAAATTCTTTACCTTTTTGCCCCATGCTTTCGATCACCTCTTCATGATTCAGCAGATACCGGACACGCTGGGCCAAACCTTCGGGGGTATTGACCAGAAATCCGGTGTGGTGGTTGATAACCTGCAGGATAATACCGCCGACATGGCCGCCGATAACCGGTTTGCCTTTCCACAGTCCCTCGGTGACGGTCAGCCCGAAACCCTCGCGGGTCGATTTTTGTATGATGATGCGCGATGCGCGCTGGATGGCGTTGATGGTCCGGTGGGCATCGGGCGGAAGAAGCAGAATATGAATATCGGGATCATCCATCGCCGCCTCTTTCACCTCGCGCAACACCTCGGCTCCTTCGGGGTCATCATCGGCGCCGCCTCCGGCCAGCACAAGCTGGGCATTGCAGCATTTTTTGATCAGCCGGTAACCGTAAATGACACCGAGCGGGTCCTTGAAACGGTCGAACCGCGACACCTGCGTCAGAATCGGCAAATCCGGATTAAGTTCGAACTGCCCGAGTATATTTTTGATCTCATCATCCGGCAGTTCGATATTTTTTTCGCTGAGCGGGTCGATACTGGGCGCGATAAGGAACTGCGGATGCGGCAGGGCGCGGGTGAATTCGGCCATGGAGAAAATAGATGCGTCGTAGCCCTCGAGATACGGCCTGAGATATTTCCAGACCGGTCGAAACGGCTGCGAGGCGTCGATATGACAGCGCCAGATCCATTTGCCCCGGCGGTTGGGGCAGAGCTGATGCAACATGGCCGGCTGCGGGTCATGGATGATGACGACATCGGCATCCTCGAGTTTGTCCCGCAATTTGTCGGCGTTCTGCCGGTTGGTTTCTTCGTAGGCCTCTATATGGTTCCGGGTCAGATGGACCGGGTTGCCCTGCAACCCGTTATGAAATAATTTGGTTGTGTCGAAAAACGGTGCGTTGCCCTCGATCACCTCCCACGAGGCATCGATACCAAGTTCGCGCATAAACGGTATCATCCACGACAATATTTCGGCGACGCCGCCGCCGGTTCTGGTCGAGTTGACATGGACAACTTTCAATCCCTCGAGATTTCCGGCCAGTTGCCAGAGACGGTTGATGACGGCCGGGCCGATAATCGGCTCGTATGTCTGCAGTGATCTTATTTCTTCGGCCATGTTTTTTCAATCTCTTTAATGGTGCTGTATAATTTCTGTTGCAACTCGCGCAGGCTCATAAAATAGAAATCGACCTGCGAAAAGGCCTCGATAAGCGCCTTGCCGCGATCATTCCAGCTTGTCAGCCAGAATGAGAAATCATCCATCAGGTCGGGTGTTCGCCGCCGCGCTTCCCAGAAATGATAAAATAGCGAGCTGGTCGTCATAGCCGCCACAGCCTTTCCCAGGTCTTCCGGTTTTTCGATGACGCGGTTGGTGTCGAAAACGACGGTGGTGGCCTCTTTGAAAAAGAAGGCCTGATCGTGCAGCGCCCACGGTATATAATGTATCTCGCTTAAACGGTCGGCGATTATATCGAGCAGTTCCTTGCGTAGTTCTTCCATACTGGCGAAGCTGTACGGGTGGAGATTCTCCAGCCGCTCGGCAAGCGCGTGATCGTGAAGCGCCCGTCGCGCCCACCGCGCAAAATCATTATGAAATTCGGGATCATCGAATGACGGCCGGATAGCTGTTTCGCAAAAATGATGGTACAGTGAATCGACCGGGCAGTTGCTCACCCGCTCATGAAGTTCGCGGAGGTTAATAGCCGGAAGCAGGTCGCAGATTCTTATGATAAGCGCACAATCCTTGATGGCGAATGGTGTCACATCGGAATGGCTTTCCTGCTTATTATTTTCCAAAACTTTTTCTTTCATATTTAGCGTAACAAATTCCGGGCAAAATTGCTCCGATAAAATTAAATATCTTATACTAATTTCTATCGGCGTCGAACCAAATCATTTAATCTTTTGGGCGACAGGGAGCAGAATAATCAAAAAAAATACGGTAATAATTTGTTATGCGCGAGAATTTTACTTCAATTTATAGGTCAGAAGCGCCAGAAGCGATATAATCGCCTCGGCAATCGTGATCAGCACGCGGTGGATGAGCGCGATCGAGGCCGCCACCGGCTGGCCCAGCGGGGCCGCCAGGAGAAGCGTCATGACACCCTCGCGGACACCCAGTCCGCCCGGTGAAATAAGCGCGATATAGCCGAGATTGTAGGCGGCGATATAAACACCGGCGCCGAATATGACATCCATCGGCATCTCGGCGATCAGCGCCTTGAGGAAAAAATGAAAAGATAAACCGAACAATATCCATGTGACGATATACCAGAGAAAAATAGCGACCCGGTTGCCGGTTGTCGGCTTATAGCCCACTGGTTCCTGTTTGAATATTTTGAGAATCTTGTTCAGCGCCCAGTCGAGACCGTCGGGCCACAAGAATAGAACAAGAAACAGCAGAAAAACCGCGGCCATAAAGATATAGATAATATTGCTGTAAACGGCCAGTGAGTCTGGCATATCGAAACCGCCGAGAAAAATCAGCACCAGCAGGAACGAGGCCGGGAGCGCGTACGCCTGCACCAGCGCGAACGAGGCCAGCGAGGTTTTGGCCGGCACCTTGACTTCTTTGGCGAGACCGACCATGCCGATCACCTGCCAGATTTTGCCCGGTATATAGCGTCCCAGGTTGGCCAGATAAACCACCCGGAACGATTCATGCAGTTTGATATTATGGCCGAAACCACGCAGGATGGTCCGCCACCCCTGGCAGGCGGCGAGATAGGCGCCGCCGAGAAAAATAACGGTAAGCACGGCATAGAGCGGATCGACCCGCCATTCCCAGTTTTCCAGTTCGGCCCAGTTACTGTGTATGGTTCGGGCGAGAAAATATAAAATAACTGCGGCGATCAGCCACCCGGCGATCTGTTTTATAATCTTCTTGTTCATCATCTTAATATACAACTATCGGACAATTGAGGATTAATTGCAAGGAAGAAATGACGGGGGGGTTGGTGATAAATGAGTATGGTGTCAGGTCACAATTCCGACCAGAGTCGAAATCAGGACCTGACACAACAATAATATCTTTATTCCCTCTACGAGAGGGTTGCCCGAGTCGGGTAAGGCAGAATCCGCAGGTCCCCGCCCCGGCGGGGAGCAAGTGATCCTGCCAATTAAGCCACATCGGTAGTACACATTATCATTCAGGCGTAGGGACAGAACATCGTTCTGTCCTTCTTTGTTAAAGCAACCATGTTGCCATAACGAGGACAGCGCAATACGCTGTCCCTACAACTTAATGTTACTTCATTGCAAAAAATAAAATAATTGCCGGTTCATAAATATTCTTACCTGCGCCGTCAGGAACCCTTTCCTGACGGAATCTTATTTAAACAATGGTGTAGATATTCATTGTAGGGGCGACCCTTGCGGTCGCCCGCGCATCGCAAACACGGGCGACCGCAAGGGTCGCCCCTACGATGTACTGTGTACTAAGATATATATACACAAAAAGGACAGCGCGGGGCGCTGTCCTTATATAATGGAAAATGAGGTCGGTCCTGCTATTCGCAGAAAATCTTGACGCTCTCGTCGTCCTCGTCGATATCGATACTCATCGCCTGCAACGACTCGAATATTTGATCCAGCTTCTCGCTATTTATGTTTTTGACATCGATATCGATACCCTTGTCTTTCAGTTTGGCGTTGACTTTCTCGCTGACATCGAACGGCATAAACGAACCCAGTTTGACCCCGGCGCGGAAAAGTTGCAGCGGCACCCTTATATTGACATTCTCCCCTTTGCCCTTTTTGCCTTTGACCACCACCCGCAAATTTTTGGGTTTACGATCCGAATCCGGTTCGGGGCGGGCTTCGGTTCCGGCTTCGTGTTTGGGCGTTTCCGGCGCGGCCTTTTTTTCGCCGACCGCATCGAGCAACCGCTCGGCCTCGTCGGCGGAGATCTTTCCCTCGGCCAGCATGTTCAATATTTGACGACGTTCTTCAGACATATCATCCTCCTCCTAAAAAGGATTCATAAAATCAAAATTGTTTTCGTGAATTAAAATCGAGTCGATGCGATACGCCGACGGAACAACACCGATACCGTCGAATATTTTCGTGTCGGTGAGAATTCTGCCGCTCGCGCGTATAATTCTGATCGCATCATCGACCGTTATCCGACCTGTCGCTAACAGGTCCAGCGTTTCCAGAGTTGTCGTAGACATAATTAAATAACCTCCCACCTGAGTGGATTATTCCCCTTTGAGAAGCTTGATTGCTTCATCCGGTGTTATCTCGCCGCGTTCGAGACGGCTGAGTATCTCGTTTTTGTCGGCGATGGTTTCGATTTTGACAAAATCAAGGCTTTCGGCTATTTTGTTCAATCGGTTCTTGATAGTCGGATAGCTCACCCCGAATGTCTGCTCCATCTGTTTGATCGAACCGTGAGATCCGATAAAGGCGGCCGCGAAAATCTGATCATCGGCGGTGAGTCGGGCCAGCGGGGGTAGCTCGAATGCGCCCTCGATCGCGATATCCTTGTTTTTCAGCCGCACTTTTTCGATCACCAGCGGCTCATCGCCGGTCATTTTGGTTAATTCCTGCCAATCTTTAGTCATATATCCTCCAGATTAATTTATTTGATATATTCTACGCCGTATAATTAATTATGTTTCAAATAAATTTCATTATTCTTAAATATATTAATATTAATCGTCTTGTCAATGAATATTATTAATATTTTATTGAAATATTAATAAAATGTGGACAAGATGTTGATAATATAGGTTATGTTATTGTGGGACAGATGTATAGATTAATTTATTAATGTAGGTCAGGAGCCCTGTCGAAAAGCCGAATGAAATGAGAGCTTTTCGATCCAGAGCGAAGCGAAAGAGCTCCTGACGTTTTTTCTCTTTGTCAGGAGTTTTCTCGCTTTAGCATAGTAGGTCGGGTTCCGAGAAGGTCTCCGGACGATCTAGAAACCCGACATCCTTTCTTTTTATATCAAATCGACAATTTGTTTTCATATTATCTTGTCGGGTTTCTCATTCATGCGCTTCGCTCGTTCATTCGGAACCCGACCTACTACTACTTCATGTTGATTTTGAATGACAAAAAGTGTCACAAAAAGATCATATTATTATATTTTAGGCATAAATATTCTCTGAAATAGGGATAATATTGGCATTTAGACGTCTTAAATCACATATTTATTACTCTTTATTATAGGAAGAAACGTCATTTGTAAAAGGTCATAGAAGTTGCTTCCTTTAAGCAAAGGAAGAATTCTTCTTAATTACTTGTATAAATAATAAATACCTATAGTCGGCCTGATCTAAAACTTAAATAAGAGGGGAGGGAATATTGAAATTGAACACATTTTAAGAAATGAAATGCCATATTTGGCAAGCCCATATTTATCTGCAAGAAATTGAAAGGAGGAGTTTATGGTTAGGCTAAAAATGATTATAATCTTGATAATCCTGATATTGCCGTTAGCGGCAACAGGTTCGCCGCCAAGCCTGATGAAAAGGAATATTGATATTGACTTTAATTTGGAAAGCAATCCTGAAAAAATCGGTGATTTATTAAGTATAGAATGGTCGTTTATACTTAGACATGAAGTTGATTCTTTTTCCAGAGTTATCTTCGAAGAGTATGATACGACACGAATAGTCAAAGCCTATTTACACACCGCCGGATCTTTGGATTATGTTTCGGGCGATACATTATGGTGGGGTATTCCAGATTATGATAAGGAATACACCTTTATAACCACATTTCGAATCGCTGAAAATGATTTGATCGCTGTTAGACCTACTATAGAAACACACAACGAATTGTATAAAAAATCTATGAAAACCAGAAATAGCATAAAAGGCTGTCTATTTGATTATAGGGTTGCCAGAGAATACAAGGAAAATATAACAATTACACCCACGGGCGATACGATAATTGATAGAATCGGCTATAGTCCGCCTTCTTATCCTTGTATTGATGACTCATACTATCCTAAATTGCTACCTGCTAAAACTTCAAAAAGAGGGGAGGGAATATTGCAATTAAACACATTTTAAGAAATGAAATGCCATATTTGACAAACCCGTATTTATCTTCAGGAAATTGAAAGGAGGATATAATGTTGAAATTTGTGATTATGCACCTAACATTTTGTTTTCTTCTTGTTGGTACTGTATCCGGCCGTCCACCCTCAAATGAAGCGCCCAATATTGAAATGAAATTTACATTAGATCAGAAGCCGGAAAAAATCGGTGATATTTTCACAGTGAGTTGTGAGGTTTCATTTAATTTGTCGGAGGACAGTATAATCCAGAAGTATTTCTGGGGTATGTCGGATAAATATTTCGCGAAATGCTATTTTGACACACATCCGCGACAAAGTGCAAAATGTATGAATAGCGCTACGTGGACAAAAGCTGAATTGGGTAGAAAATTTACATATTCTGCAGAATATGAAGTATTGAAAACCGGCAAATTCAGCATATGGCCCGTGGTGGAAATTCATGACAGCCAAAATTCAGGAAATGATAAAAACTTTATTGCGCGTAATACTGTAAAGGGCAGTTTTATACACATAATGGGCAATGTTGCGGATAAGAGTGGTGAATCACCCAAAACAGATATGGATAATAATGACGTTACGGTTTTTGAGGCGAAAATACCGTCAGAACATAATCAAGTAGATTTGAACGGTAAAATAATTGATGAGCCGGATGTGCAGCAAATTACCCCCCCCCCCAGACAATCTTTAATATAAATATTGATAATTTATCGGCAGTGGATACAATCAGCATAGTAGGTCGGGTTCCGAGAGAGTCTCCGGACGAATGAGAAACCCGACATCCTTTCTTTTTATATCAAATCAACAATTTGTTTTCATATTAATTTGTCGGGTTTCTCATTCATGCGCTTCGCTCATTCATTCGGAACCCGACCTACTCTTTCCGAGTTGGCGAATAGCTCGCCCAGGCCCGCGATATCCATCAGCTTGCGGTACTCGCCACCCGAGGCATAAAGATCATGCGCCGCGCCCTGCTCCGTGATGATACCGTCGTTGAGCACGATCACCCTGTCGATCCAGTCCTCGAGCGTAAGTGTCAGGCGGTGCGAGGTCATGACGGTGATATTCTCCGGCGGGCGAAGCTGTTTCAGGCCGTCGAGTATGTTCCGCTCCGACACGACATCCATCGACGAGGTTATCTCGTCGAGCAGAAGCAGGCGCGGTTTTTTGAGGGCCGCGCGGAGTATCGCCACTTTTTGGGTCTGGCCGGATGAGAACCGTATGCCGCCCACCCCGAGCGGTGTGTCGTAACCTGAGGGCAGCGACATCAGCCACGAATCGAGCCCGAGTATTCCGGCGGTGCGGCGCACCTCGCTCTCGTCGAGATGCGGCCCGGCCATCAGCATATTTTCCATAATCGTGCCGCTGAAAAAGAAATTGTCGGCCATAACCATCGCCACATCGGACTGATAATCGGACAGCCTGATATTCGACAGCGGGATATCGTCGGCCAGCAGTCTCCCCCCGCCCGGCTCGAACATCCCGGCCATAATTCTCAGCAGTGTCGTTTTGCCGCTCCCGGTGGGCCCGACAATAATCAGACCCTCGCCGCATGACATCGCCAGCGAAATATTTTTGAGACATCGCCGGTTGCCGGGATAGGCGAAATCGACATTATCCAGCCGGATATTTTCGCGTATGGCGAATCCCTTGCGAATCGGTTTTGTCTCGCCGTTCTGCGCCTCATCGAGCACCTCGGTAACACGCTGGGCCGGAACCGACGAGGCCATCAGCGACTGGTACATCCCCAGCGCCTGTTCGGCGGGTCGCAATAGAAGCGGGATATACATTCCCAGCGCGACGGCGTCACCCAGCGTCAGTCGATCCTGAAACACCAGGTACCAGCCGCCGACCGTCAGAACCACGCCCCATCCGTAACTTACCGCCCAGCTCAGCCGTCCCCAGATAAGCTGTGTCCGCCAGATACCGAAAGCGATTTTTATTTTATCTCTCAGCAGGTTGGTGTACATCGTCTTCAACCACCGCCCGACCCCGAACAGCCGTGCCGTCGGGACACCCTGAATCGCCTCGTTGGCGCGCGTGGTCAACTGCTCGTCTTTCAGCCGCGTTTCCTGTTGCCATTGTCTCAGTTTCACCGAAAGAATCGTGTTGGTCAGGTAATAGAACGGTACAATCGCAACCACCAGCCCGGTGACCAGCAGGCTGATATTGGCCATCATGCCGACAGTCAACACGGCCGTCAGCAGGAGCGAAATGATCTGCGGCAAAATCCCGGCCAGGCTTCCGGCGGTGCGGTCGGCATCGGCGGCGATACGCTCCAGGAACATCCCCGACTGATGGCTCTCCACGTACGACACCGGCACCCGGTGAAGCGCGTGGAACACGCGCATACGGATACGAAACGCGATCAGGTTGTTGGTGTATGTCGTCAGGTAACCGTTAACCGCGCCGAGCACCGAGGCGATAACATTGAGCCCCACCATGATGGCGCTGAGTATATAAAACAGCATGAAATCGCGGGCCGGATAGGCGACATCGATAATCTGTCGCGTGATCTGCGGCGTAATCAGCGATTGCGCGTACACCGCCACCCCGAGAAGACCGATAATAATCAACCGCCGGCGATACCTTCGGGTTTCACCTTGCAGGTTCCGGATATATTTCAGCGGCCCGAACGCCCGCTGAATAAATGATCGAATTTTATCCCTCATCGGTACAATATAATCCTTTATTTTTCAAAATGCTACATTGTTCTCTTGTATTCCTCCGGCGCCCGCGGGCAGATCGGTGTCGGGCTCCAGCGAGTCCCGTTGTGGATGATGCAGTCCCGGACGCACTGGCCGTAGGCGTACTGGCACTCCTCGAACTCCTCGCAGTCGAAGCACGGTGTCCCTTTGAAACGCTCGCGCGGGGGATGCAGAAGGTACTCATCGAGTTCCCTGCTTTTCCATACCTCCATAATCGACTGGGTGCGCAGATCGCCGATATAATCCCCCTCGCGCTCGGGCATCTGCTCGCACGCCACCACTTTACCGCTGGCACAGATGGTGAAACTCGACCTCCCGGCGGTGCAGGCGCTGCGGTTTTTCCATGTCTCGTTGGTTTCCTCGCGCGACTTCCCCTCCGGCTGCGGGCCGCCGTTCTGGTAATATATTTCCTCGCCGGGGAACTCATCGCGAAGTTTATCAAGTTGCTCATCGAGCCATTTGAAATCATCGGGATGGTTGAACAATTTGTCCTGATGGTGGTAACCGCTTTTACAGTATGTCGCAAAACGAACCGTCGACATACCCATCGCCTTGAAGTCGCGGTACATTTTCGGCAGTGTCGGCAGATTGTACGGCGTGATGACGCATTTGATCTCGATCTGCTCGAATCCTGCATCCTTGACATTCTGAATCGATTTCATCGTCCGCTCGCAGAATCCGGGGCTCTGTGTCAGGAAATCGGCGATTTCCGGCACGGTCGAATCGATACTGAACTGGATACCCTGCACATAGTCGTACTCCCGGAGACGTTGCGCCGCTTCCAGCGAGACATACGCCTTGGTCGCCAGAACGGTCGGCTCGAATTTATACTCACTCATCAATTCGCAAAACTCGAAAATATGCGGATAGCACATGACATCGCCGCCCGAGACATAGATTCCCAGCACACCGCCCTCATGCGCCTCTTTCGCGATCTCTTTCACCCGCTCGAACGGGAGCAGATCCTCCCTGGCGACTGGCGGCTTGTCCATATAGCAGTACTGGCAGTTGGTCTGGCAGTCGTTGGTCAACAGCCATAATAAACTGATCGGAAACGCAAGCTGGGGATCGGACGGGCGGAAGTTCTCCATCTTCACCAGAAAATCGGTGGTGCGATAGACCGGGATACGCGGGCGCAGGTCCGCTTCCACTTTGTCGAGCTGGACAAGCAACGGATCGAGCGCCCCGCCCTGCGGATCGCAGTGGATTTTAAGGACGTTTTGCAGAAGAATTTTCGCATCCTCGCCCGGTGTTTCGGATTTATCGTCGGCCATGGTCGAGGCCAGATCGGCCACCTCGCCGCAGGTTCTTCGACCGTCGAAAAGCGTTATTACCGCGGAAGTTACCGGGTCCATTCTGATCAGCGGCACCGCCGCCTCGCCCGGGAACGCCGCGATCACGTATTTCCCATCATTGCGCAACCGCGCATTGGGGTGAATAGCATATACATCGTCTTCAACGAATTCCATATTGTCAACTCCTTCGATCATAAATTGTACTGTTCTCAACAATATGTTTTATGCGGTGCGCCCGTAACAGGCGCACCGTCTTGTGGAAATCAGCGCTCAGGCCGATGTTGGCTTATACAAAGGTGGCAATCCAATTCCAGCATCCCTGGTTGGAAGTGCATCTCCCCTGCGTGCATAGGTTCCCAACACACTGATCGAAAACACAGTCAACCGAGTAGCAACCGGTGGAGTAACAGCCGACTTCGCATCCGCCGATGCATCCCGAAGTCTGGTTGGTACCCACACGGCAGGCTACAATCCCGGTGTCGATTGCAGCCGGTTCGGACCCGTTGGTGACCGTGAATTTCAAGCCACTTTCGGCAAGCGCTTTTTTGATTTCATCGTTTGCCATAATTAAATAACTCCTGTTATTGATTAATGTCCATAGATGGGCGTTACGACGCCTCTAATGAACAAAACAAAGGACCAAAAACGGGGGCGCGCGACCTCGATAGATGCAATATGTATCGGACCAAAAGACGTGTTGCAGCATTTCCAATGTCTTCCCGTCGCGATTTAACCATCCGATAAAACGGAAGGTTTGGAGAATGATACGATTTCAAGCGGTGATGATAATTCGAGTTGCTAAAGCGACCCGCCCGGTGATTTATGCAATAATGTTACAGTAAATACAATATTTCACCTGCCCGGCAATTTGTCAATACCTGACAGCGAAAAATATTAATTTACGGAAATGGATCGATGTACGGCGGATCAGATGTTGTCCATGCGGCGAAGGAGAATGACGCCGATGGCAAAACCGACGCCACCGACACCCAGCAGAATCGCGGCTGGTATAAAAAGTTCACCAAAAGTGAACCCGCGCCACACCGCCCCCTCGATCGAGAGTATGGCCCATTTTATCGGGCTGATATGGCTGATGCTCTGCATCCATTTCGGCATAAAGGCCAGCGGGAACATCGCCCCGCCCAGCATACCCATAACCAGCAGAATCGACCATCCGGCCGACGAAACCGACTGCTCGGTGCGGCCGAGCGATGACAGAAACATCATCAGGCCGACAAAGCAAAGAGCGGCGCAGATGACGGCGAAAATCAACAGCGGTAAATCGGCGATACGGACACCGAATATGAAATGCCCGGCCGTCATGATAATTGCGGCGACACCGACACACGCGATAAAACAGGCCAGCCCCTTACCGGCCAGTATCTGCGCATAGCTGATTGGGGCCAGACGGAGCCGCAGGTATGTTCCCTGTTCGCGTTCGCGCACCACCGCCCCGGCGAATGTGGCGGCGCAGGCCAGCAAGCCCCAGAGCGAGGCCGAGGGAAACATGATCTCAAAAGCGCTGCGGGGGCCCTCGCGCTCGGTGCTGACATCCGCCCTTTCGATATTGAGTTGCATCACCCCGGATGATGTCGTCGTTGTTGCTGTGTCGTGGCCGGTTGAATCGGCTCCAAGCGAATCCATGGCGCCGTAGAAATTATCCAGGCTGGAAAAAAGATTTTTCAGCATATTTTTATCGCCTGGATTCATATTCGCCGAGGAATCGACAGCGGCTATTTGCTCCTTAAGTCGCGGCCGCATCAGATCCGGTTTGGTCATAATTTCCTGTTGCATTTGAAACAGCGCCTGGGTCAGCAATCCCTCTATAAAACCGCTCTCGGCGCGGCGTGAGGGATCGATACCCAGCTCGATATAGCTTATATCCGACGGCGCGAACAGGTTCATGTTCTCGAAGCCCTTTTTCAAAACGACATACGCCGTTTGTTTTCCCCGGCGCACCAGATCGACCGCCTCATCGCGCGGCAGTTCACTGACCGCAAACGACTCTGATTTATCCAGCCGAACGACGAATTTTTGCGAATACTCGGTATTGTCCTGGTCGGACACGACTATTTTCATTCCGCGCGCCGAACCGCCGCCGCCCGAGAATATCGACCCGAAAAATATGGCAAAGAGAAACGGGAAACCGATGACCCAGAAAAAGGCCAGCCTGTCGCGCCAGAGCAGGCGAAGATCGGTGAGGGCCATGGTGATTATCGAACGCATCAGTCGCGAAGCCTCCTGCCGGTGAGATTCAAAAAGACCGCCTCGAGATCGGCGCGGTCGATTTGCACCTTGTCGAATTTGTACCCCGACTGTATCAGCCGCGTCAACTGCTCCATCGGTTGATCGGTTTCGATACGAAGCCTGTTGCCGTCGATATTACCCGGTATATCGGCCGTGTCGGTGGGCGCTTTTTCGAAGACCGCCTCGATGACCGATTTGCCGCCATGCTGTTCGATCAGTCCCTCGACCGTATCGAGCGCGAGAATTTTCCCGTGATCTATAACAGCCACCCGGTCGCACAGCCGCTGGGCCTCTTCCATGTAATGCGTGGTATATATAATGGTGCGGCCCTCGGCTTTCAGCTTTTCGATACTCTCAAAAATCATCAGCCGCGACTGCGGATCGACCCCGACCGTCGGTTCGTCGAATAGAATCACCGGCGGTTCATGCACCAGCGCGCAGGCCATATTGAGGCGGCGTTTCATCCCGCCCGAAAATGTTTTCACGCGGCTTCCTCTACGCTCAGTCAACCCGGCAAAATCCAGAGCCCAATCGACCCGCTCTTTTAATTTGCTTCCGGAAAGATGATATAGTTTCGCGAAATAGTTAAGGTTTTCCTCGGCGGTGAGTTCCGAATAAATCGCCAGCGATTGAGGGGCATTGCCGAGTTGCAGCCGGACCTCGCTTTTGGTGGGGTCATCGAAACCGTTGATTTTGATCGAACCGGCATCAGGTCGCAGCAGTCCCACCATCATATTGATGGTGGTCGTTTTGCCGGCCCCGTTCGGCCCCAGCAGGCCGAAGGTCTCGCCTTTGATGATTTCGAAAGAGATACCATCGACGGCGGTAATACTGCCATAGCTTTTGCGGATTTCGGTGACTTCAATCATAATATTTTAAATCTGCCTTCGAGAACAATATACGAAGTTAATTGGAGGATGTTACCATATAATTAGGGTGGGGATAGATTGGTATTAGGAGTATGGATGCCCCACAGCTTGTCGGGTTTCTCATTCATGCGCTTCGCTCATTCATTCGGAACCCGACCTACCGGGCTAAGATGTTACCATATAATTGCAACATTTTGTGCGCGGCAGATGTCCACAGGCCTCCTGAGCTTCGAAGGATCTGCCCGGTCTTCAAAAAAACGCCTTTTCATTGCCGCTACCGTTACATGGTTTGAAACCCGGAGCAAAGCTCCGGTCCACGGCCGCCGATATTGATAAATCAATGTTAATGGTACCGTTTTAACACGCCATTCGGCCTTCCTTGACATAAAGCTTATAGATACTTATATATAGTATATTGAAAAAATCACAGTTCTTGGTTATGACAGTGCGTTTGAGTGATAAATCCGGCCGATGTGAACGAGGAGCGCGAATTTTTAAGAAAGCATGGAGCACCTTATGAGCGATAAATTAATCTTATGGGCAATCGTTATAGCCTACATGCTGTTCGTTTTTTTCAAAGGAGTAATGAAGGTAAGAAAAATCGGATCCACCGATGATTTTTTGGTAGCCGGTAGAAATGTAAACTGGTTTCTGCTCTTCTGTACTATGGGTGCAACGATTATCGGCGGCGGATACTCTATTGGTGCAATTGGAAAAACCTATGAGTGGGGTATCCTGATGCTGTTGGTATCTACCGGGGGTTATTTACACTTCATATTTTCCGGTTTGTTCGTAGCTCCACAATTTCGCGATGCAAAACTGTATACAGTCGCCGGATATTTCGGCCATCGTTTTGGAGAAAAACCCCGTTTTTTCGTCTTGATCCTGTCGCTTCTTTTTTCAGTTTTTATTGTCGCCGCCCAGATGGCGGCCTTCGGCACGGTGACCGCCGCAATCCTTCCTGATCTCGCAGATAGTCTGCACATGTTGCAATGGGCCATTCTTGTCAGTGGTATCATGGTCGTAATTTACAGTACCGCCGGTGGACTGATGGCGGTTATCCACACCGACCTTTTTCAATTTATTGTACTATTGGCGGGATTTGTAATCACTCTGGCGTTTTGCATTCCGGATATAGCCGATTCTTATAATTCGGATACGGGGAAATTCGTCCCTTCAAGGTTCGGGATGGCCGATATCCCTCAGCCACAGAAATTCGCCGAACAATTAATTCAGGATTCGAATTCCGTAACAACACATATAAGATCACATCTTGATAAGGATGAGATTAATGCAATCAGGCGGGTCGCCGACCGCGATACATCAACAAGCAATCAGCGAAGTCTTATAGTAACGCTCAATAAACTATTGGACGAACCGAAACTTTACGATTCAACCGCTTTTGCCCGGGTAAACCTGACGAAGCAGACACTCGAACGCCTTAACAGAAATGAAATTCAGGAAGGTCGCGATCTCAGACGGCTCAACCTATCCCTCATACAGGACGCATATCCCGAGCAGATCTCACGCAACAGGGAAATTTCCGCCGACTTTTTCAAGGTTGAGGGCGGAAAGGGATGGTTATTTTTAATCACCACTTTTTTGGCTTTCTTACTGGGCGAAACATTTGCACCCGGTTATGCGACCCGTTATTGCGTCGGCAAAAATATCAGGGAAACGCGGCTTGGAATTGCGGGAGTCGGTTTCTTTCTGGCCTTTACATTTCCGGTCATTCTGTTTTTTATTGCCCTGTTTGCCCGGATTCAATTTCCGGATATTGATCCGCAACAGGCCCTGCCGATGGTTGTCGATCAGCTTCATAATCCTGTTGTCGGCGGACTGATAATCGGCGCTCTTCTGATGGCAGTGATGTCGTCGGCGGATTCGGCCCTTAACTCCTCTACGGCGATTTTCGTAAAAGACCTGTTTGAACATCAACTGGGATGGAAAGACAAAGGCGACGGTCGAATGCTGTTAATTGCACGAATATGCACTGCCGCGCTTGGACTTGCCGCAATATTGATAGCCGTGCTCTGGTCGGATATAATAGGCCTGTTGCTTTTCACCTACCATATCTGGGCCCCGGCCATAATTCTTCCCGTAGTAGTCGGCGCTCTATGGAAAAAGCGATCCGCTAAACTAACTCAGCATATATTTATAACGATGATATCTGCGACAGTACTTACTTTATTGTATCGTGGAATTTTATCGCTTAAGACCAATTTCGATGTCTTGTTGTTTGGGGATAATGCATATAGTATAATGGAAAGTCTTGATCCTGCGGTGTTCGGCGTTGTCGTCTCTTGTATAGTCTTTGTATCGTTAAGATTTTTGCCGAAATTAATACCGGCTAAAAAAACCGAATGACGTTTTTGTAAGGAAGGAGTCTTCGGTTGAAGATCCCCCGCTTCGCGGCGGGTGTGGCCCGGAGCTCGGCTCCGGGTTTCTAAATATGTCTAATGATTCACCCATCATCATTTTTTATCCCATCCGTCCTTAGCGAATTATTACATTTATAAATTCATGCATATCACGAACCGGTCAATACTCGTTGTTTCATTGCCATAAAAGCTGCATTCTCTGAAACCCGGAGCGAAGCTCCGGGCCACGTCTGCCTACCAGACTGGGGCAGATCCTTCGTTCCTCAGGAGGCCTGTGGACATCTGCCGCCCACGGAACGAAGGATTCTTGTTTTATAAGGCTACATCAGTGCTTTAACGCCGGACAGCGCAATACGCTGTCCCTACAATGTATCGTTATTTCATTGCATGAAGTAAAATAATTGCCGTTTCGAAATGAAGATCCCGTCAGGAAAGGGTTCCTGACGGCGCAAAAAACGCAGAAATCGACAATAAAATATTAAATGCGGGGAAAATCAGAACGGCCTATTCGGCCGGGGTGATATTGCGGCAGATGACTATGGCGCCCTGCTCAACACCGACATGATCCGCAATAACGTGGCACTTGGCCTTGAACAAAAAGAAAATATCCTTGTCGGTCTCGTACAATGTCTCGAAATTACCCTGACCCTTGGCGATAACCATATCGGCCCGTTCGAACCGCGCGCGGCACTCCTCGGAACAATCCTCGATAATCATCCCCGGCGCATCCGACCCAGTGTCGATAACCTCGACCAGTTCGGTTATCCCGGCCGTGCGCGCGTCCTCCATGACGGCGTCGTTGAGCACCGGGCGGCCACGCACGACGAAGGTAATTTTTTCTCTGGGCAAAAGCTCTATCAATAATCTATCGAACACGATTTCGCCGGAATTGTCGCCGACATAAAGAATCTCGCCGCTTCGCTCGATCGCGGCGCGCATATTTTCGAGCATATCGAGATCGAGTTCGGCCGCCAGGGCATGGTCCATCGCATCATATACCGAACCGATATCCAGATCGCGCTTGACGCCGTAGTCGATAATGTTTCCGGCGATAGCCAGCCGCACCGCCGTCTCGAGCGGATCGGGCGACTCGTTGATCTGCTTGCGAAGTTTTTCATACAGATTGAGCGCATAACGGTTGTATCGGGTTTTGATGTCTTTGTAGGGATCGTCGTTACCGGTATATTGCCGGATCAACCGGTGGATTATCTGGCCCATCAGGGGCGGCGACTGGTGGAAATCCATTTTGGCCGACTCGATTAGCACCTCACGCAACACTTTTTCGCGAATTTCGTCGTCATCGGTGACAAAACTCACGGCGTCATAGGCCTGCCGGATAAAACAGGGGACACATTCCAGAAATGTTCTCAACTAAAACTCCATCTCATCTAATCGTTCAAGGCAGACAACTTAACACAAAAGCGGCTCTCTGGCAAGCGCCGTATGGCTTTTATACGAAGCGTTTTTTCGATTTCATTAAAAAAAACGATTGACAACCGCCGCCAATACGCTTCATTTATATCAGATTCGTAAAAATCTCATATCAAAATCGAAAGTTATATTATGCCGCAGAAAAAAGAGCATGGGGGTTATTCGGATACGCCGCTCCTGGCGGAGCTTTATGATCTGGTGCCGGGTTATGTCAACCGCGCCGATCTCGATTTTTATATCGAATATGCCCGCCGGGCGGGCGGCCGCGTCCTTGAGCTTGGCTGCGGCACGGGGCGGGTGCTGATTCCGCTCGCCCGCGAAGGTATTAAAATCACCGGGATCGATGCTTCCGAATTCATGCTGGCGCGGTGCCAAGCCAAACTTGCCAAAGAACCGCCCGAAATCCGGCAAAACGTGAAAATTATATCCGGCGACATGCGATCATTCGAGTCGGATAAATCGTTCGCGCTGGTTATAACGCCGTTCCGCGCATTTCAGCATCTTATCACCCCCGCCGACCAGATCGCCTGTGTGAGCCGCATCCATAAGCATCTTCGGCCGGGCGGCAGATTTATCCTCGATATTTACAATCCCGATCTGCGGCGTATCGCTTTGCTCCCGCAGCCGCAGGAAACCGAAGATGTCCCGGAATTCGAGCTTCCCGACGGCCGTCTCATGCGCCGGACTAATCGCGTCACCAAAATCAACCGCGCCGGGCAGTATATGGATGTTGAGATTATATATTATGTGACCCCCAGAGTCGGTAAAACCGAACGGCTGGTGCACGCTTTCGAGATGCGCTATCTGTTCCGCTACGAGGTCGAACACCTGTTGGCGCGCTGCGGTTTACGGGTGGTCGAGCTGTTTGGCAACTACGACAAATCGCGTTTCACCGACAACTCTCCGGAGATGATTTTTGTCGCCGAAAAACCGGCCGAATAAATACTTTGCAAAGAGTGCTTAAATCATTTGCCAAATGGTGCGGCTGTGCCTATTTTCCCCCCTGAATTTAATATACTTTTTAGGATCGAATAAAATGGGGTTTATGATATGAAGACAAACCTGATCAACGAATTTATAAAATCGATCGAGCTGTTTGCCGATCTCGATGACGACGAGCGCCGGGAAGTTTCCAAAAATATGGAAGAGGTGATTTACGAAAAAGATGACATGCTTTTCCAGGAAAACACCCCGCGCAAATATCTGTATGTAATCCACAGCGGCGAATTGGAGTTGTTCAAAAGAACACCTTTCGGCGAAGAAAAACGGCTGTCGATATTTTCCAAGTATGATTTTCTGGGCGAGGGGGCGCTGATGGATGACTATCCCCACTCGACCTCCGGGCGCGCCATGATCAAAACCGCCGCTTTTATTATCAGCCGCGACAAATTCGCCGAGCTGGTCGCGACCAAACCGGATATCGGTGTCAAGGTGCTCTCGCGTATCGCGCGGGTTATTTCACGCCGGATGCGCCAGGCCAGCACACGGGTGGTCGATGCCGGGGCGCAGTATATTTCCGGCCGCACCCGCAAGGAGCATGATCTTCTCGGCGAACGCGAGGTCCCTTACGAATTTTACTACGGTGTCCAGACACTCCGGGCGCTCGAGAATTTCAATATCAGCGGTATCTCGCTGTCGCATTTCCCGGTGCTGATTGAGGCGCTGGCGATGGTAAAAATGGCGGCGGCCAAAGCCAATTACGATCTTGGCCTGCTCTCGAAACCGGTCGCCGAGGCCATCATACAGGCCTGCAACGAAATCATCAACGGCCGCATGCATTCGCATTTCGTGGTCGATATGATTCAGGGCGGCGCCGGAACCTCGACCAACATGAACGCCAACGAGGTTATCGCCAACCGGGCGCTCGAGATACTTGGCTACGAAAAAGGCGATTACAAATACTGCCACCCCAATAACCATGTCAACCTGTCGCAATCGACCAACGACGCCTATCCCACCGCCCTGCATATCGCCCTGATCAAAAGCAACGAGAAACTGGTCGATGTGTTGCGCGACCTGATTAAGACTTTCCGGAAAAAAGTGCGGCAGTTTTCGAAAATTATCAAAATGGGGCGCACCCAGCTTCAGGATGCGGTGCCGATGACGCTCGGACAGTCTTTCGAGGCCTACGCCACCACGCTCGAAGAGGAAATCGAACGGCTCGAGGATAACGCCGAGTTGTTCCTCGAGGTGAACATGGGCGGGACGGCCATCGGGACCGGGATCAACACCGATCCGCGATACAGCAGTAAGGTCATTCAGCACCTGCGCGATATCACCGGGCTGAAATTTATCCTCGCGCCGAACCTGGTCGAGGCGACACAGGATACCGGGGCGGCGGTGATGTATTCCTCTGCCACCAAGCGGCTGGCGGTGAAACTTTCGAAAATATCCAACGACCTGCGTCTGCTGTCATCGGGACCGCGCGCCGGTCTTAACGAAATCAACCTGCCGCCGATGCAGCCCGGCTCGTCGATCATGCCGGGCAAAGTCAACCCGGTCATACCCGAGGTGGTCAACCAGATCGCATTCAAAGTGATCGGCAACGACCTGACCGTAACGCTCGCGGCCGAGGCGGGCCAGCTCGAACTGAACGTCATGGAACCGGTTATCGGGCAGTCGATTTTCGAATCGATTGAGATGCTCAAAAACGGCATGGTGACGCTGATGCATCGCTGTGTCGAGGGTATTACCGCCAATGAGGAACGCTGCCGGATGATGGTCGAGCGGAGTATCGGGCTGGTGACGGCGCTGGTGCCGAAACTCGGCTACGAAATTTGCTCCGATCTGGCCAAAGAGGCGCAAAAGACAAACCGCGGCGTCTATGAACTTGTGCTGGAGAAAAACCTGCTGTCGAAAAAACAGCTGGATAATCTTCTGGCCCCCGAAAAAATGATCAAACCGCAGAAATCGAAATAGATACGACCATGTTTACTCCCGATGAACTCGATAAAATGCGGTTGCGGCTGGAGAAACAGCTTAATATCAGGATCAGAAAAAAACATATCCGCGCCCTGACCGTCTATCCCACTCATCAGCAGATACCCAATATGTATATCGAGGTGGGCAAAACATACCGCAACCTCGAACCGGCCGCACCGCCCGATCAGGTGCTGGCCATTTTCGAGTCGGTTTCTTTTCTGGTGTGCACAAAAAAACGGGGTATCGATGAGGGCCTGCCGTATTTTTTCGCCCGCGAGGATGCCCGCAAAGTCGAAGAGATGGAATGAGTTAGCGAACATATTCGCCATCTCCGGTAAAAACAAAAAAAATAAAAAAAACGAAACTTTTTACTTGACATTTTGGTTATAACTGACGATATAGTCATATATGACGATATGGTCATATATGACGGAAAGGTCAGATAAAAATGATAGTTGCAGAAATCGAGTCTTCATCGAAAACCGGCACACGTCAGCAGTTGCGGTCCATAAAAACCCGGCAAAAATTGCTGATGGCGGCTCGTGAGGTTTTTGCCGAAAAGGGCATGGATCTTACGACAATAGATGAAATTACGGTAAGGGCCGATGTCGGCAAGGGGACTTTTTACTATCATTTCAGGACAAAGGAGAAATTGATCAATGAGCTTATCCGGGGGATGCTTGACGAACTGACCTCGGCAATTGAGGTAAAATGCCGAGGTTATAGCGAGTTAACCGAACTTCTTGATAAAATCATTGGAACACACATTGAGTTTTTCAGTAGCCGCTGGGAGGACTTTGTCTTGTTCTTCCAGGGACGAGCCGATTTGACTCTTCAGACGGGGTACAACGGTATTGAAACGCCGTTTCTCGATTATCTGGAGAGTATCGAATCTATACTGGACTCAGCTATCAAACGCCATTTACCCGCGCCGGTTCTCCGACGGATTGCCTGTGCCGTTACCGGGTTTATCTCGGGTTACTATTCTTTCGCGGTCATCTCAACCGAGGGTGAAGACGTTGACGAAACGCTGCGTTCACTGAGGGGTGCTTTGGTTGCAAGCCTGTCGAGGTTTATCAGGGAGACCACCCCATCGGCGACATCGGGCGACGACGCTCCAGTGTAGTGTATCGTTGACACGGCCCGCATAAAAGTGCGGTTGCCGACATCAGAAAACCCTTTATTTCAAGGGAAAAAATGAATACCACCATCACCAGAAACGACTGTATAGTCGAACGTGCGGAAAAAGAGTCTGTCTGGGGAATAGCCTCCAGTTTCGACATCTACAACTGCAATCCGGAAACTATCCGCGATGCCGAAAAGATCAGACAGTTCGTCATCGAATTATGCGATTTGATCGAGATGAAACGTTTCGGGGAAACCCTCATCGTAAACTTCGGCGAGGATGAAAGAGTAGCCGGTTATTCCATGACGCAATTGATCGAGACGTCTCTGATCTCGGCCCATTTCGCCAATCTGACCAACACGACCTATCTCGATGTTTTCAGTTGCAAGCCGTATGATCCGGCAGTGGTCGAGGATTTTGCTCAGAAATTTTTCGGCGGGACGCATGTCAAGACCAACATCAATTTCAGGTATTAACTATGGCAAATATTCGAATAGTCTCAGATCTCGATGAATGTCGAAGTATCTGGAAGCGGGTGATGCCGTCGGAACAATTGACCGACCTGTGGGAGATTCGGGCCTGTTTCCAGAATAATTTTCGACGTTCTCCCTGTTTTATAGTCTCCGAGCACGGCGATGAGATCGTCGGGTTGCTGCCTCTCAGTCGAATCGAGGAAGACGCCAGCTACGCTTTTTTTCCCGGGGAAACCTGGAACGGTCACACCTGGCTCGAACAGAACCGGATTATATCCGCGAGCAATCAGGTGTTGCAGGATATGCTCGATGCAATACCGGGGCAATACCATCTGCGCTATCTATTGCCGACAAACTCCGGCGGCCAGGGCGCAAAAATTATCGACGAGGTCGGATACCTGTTTTGCCCCGGTCAATATGATTATGACATGGAAAAATATTTCGGCGTTTTTTCGCATAAATCGGCCAAACGCATCAGACGCGATATTGCCTCACTGGCGGAGAAGCAACTCCAATTTCGCTATGATGATCTCAATGATTTCGATGAAATGGTGCGTCTCAACATCGAACGGTTCGGCGAAAATTCATACTATTTCGACCCCCGCTTTCAACGGAGTTTCCGGGATTTGATGCACTATCTCGACAAAACCGGCCGGCTGCGGATGACCGGTGTCGTGATTGCCGGTAAAACCGCAGCGGTGGACATGGGCGCGATATACAACGGCACCTATACTCTGTTGGCCGGAGGTACCAATGCGGCCTTTCCCGGAGTGGCTAAATTGATCAACACGCACCACATGCAACGGGCCTGCATCGAGAGAATCGAAGCGGTCGATTTTCTATGCGGCAATTTTTCCTGGAAGACAATGTTTCACCTTTCTCCCCGGCCGTTGTACATGTTTACGAATATACCGCAGGCAGTCACGGTTCCGGCCGACACTGTCATGCCGTTGATGGAGAAATCGCGGATGCGGAGATCGGCATATGCCGGTTAAAAAAGTGTTGTTGGTCGGAACGACAACCGACTACATCGACATAATCGCCCGCCGTTATCCCGGGCGGGCGCTGTTTATCACCGATCATAAGGAACGGGAGAGTGCATGGGAAGCGCCTCCCGTCGACGGCGGCGAATTGCTGTGCGATCTCACGAAATACGGCGAGACGACGGCCAAGCTCAGAGAATATCTGGATCGGCATAAAATAGAATTAAACGGGGTGGTTTGTTTCGACGATGAATCGTTGGCGCCGGCATCGTATATTGCATCGGCATTTGCTCTGCGGTACCCGTCGGCGTCGGCGGTGGCCAACAGCCGGAGCAAGTTTTTGTCCCGGAGGTTGTGGAATGCGGCCGGTCTCCCCTGTCCGCAAACGGCACTGATCGGAAGTGCCGACGAGGCAGTCGAATTTCATCGTCGAATCAAAGCCCCGGTGGTGGTTAAACCGTTGACGGGGTCGGGAAGCGAGCTCACTTTTGCCTGTCGTACCGATGATGAATGTCGATCGGCTTTCGATATGGTTGCCGCCGGTCTGGAAAACCGTACCGGATGCCGCCTGTATTCGACGGCTGGCGGCAATATCGTGATCGAAGAATTCATCGGCGGCGACGAGTACAGCACCGATTTCATGATTGACGGCAACCGGCTGGAAATCATCCGAGTCGCGCGTAAGATAATGTCGGGGGATGGTGTTTTCGGCACCGCCATGGGATATATGGTCCCGGCCGATTTGCCCGAAAGCCTGAATCTCGAAAAATTATCAGAGCAATTCGGAAAGGCGGTCCGGTCGCTGGGGATTATGCGGTCGCTGTGCATGATCGATTTTATAGTGCGCGAAGATAAAGCTGTCATGCTCGAAACAGCCCCTCGCCCCGGCGGCGACAATATACCTTTTCTTATCCACCGAAGCTGCGGATTCGACATACTCGGCGCCGCTCTCGATTTCGCCGAAGGTAAAGAGATATCAATCCCGGCGCCGGGCACATGGAAGCGGTTAATAGGGGCAAGGATAATGGCGGTCCGGGATGGGATAATCACCGGAATGGACATTTCGCAAGTCACTTCGGATTCAAGGTATCGCGAGCATTATTTCAAGCGACATCCCGGACACCGCGTGACCCTGCCCCCCGATGATTACGATTCACGTATTTTGGGACATGTAATTTTCGAGCCAAATGATTGGGATCGAGCCCGCGAGGAAACATCCGAGATTCTTGAGAAAATCATTATTTTACAGGATCGAGCGCCATGCAAAGCAACACCGATTTGTTGAAAATAGCGGCCGAGATTCTCGAGAAAAAAAGTCCAACATTAGATGCTGACGAATTGAAACGGTTCGTTCAGTCATATCTCGACCGCCGGGAAGTATTTCTTGCGGCCGCCGAAACAAACGGTTCGCCGCTCTACATCATTGACCGCGAAACACTCATCGACAGGCTGCATACATTTGCAACCGAATTTTTCGATCAGCTTAATAATGTGGAAATGTTTTATGCCGTCAAGAGTAACAATCACCCCGACCTGGTCAAAATGGTCGTCAAAGAAAAATACGGCCTCGATGTCTCCAGTGGTACCGAGCTGCAACTGGCCATAGAGGCTAATGCCCAAAAAATAATTTTCAGCGGGCCCGGCAAAACCGATGATGAGCTGGCTTTGGCCGCACAGCATGCCGATAAAGTGACCATCCTTATCGACAGCTTCGGTGAACTGGTCCGTCTCGACAGGGCCGTTCACAAGGCCGGTGTTAATATCCGGGCGGGAATCCGTCTGACAACCGATGAAAACGGCTTATGGCGCAAATTCGGCATTCCTCTGTCGGAGCTGGAGCATTTTTTCGCAGAGGCCGACCGCTTTAATCAAATTGACCTGGCTGGATTGCAGTTTCATACAAGCTGGAATTTGAATCCGGTCCATCAAACCGCTTTTATCGAACGATTGGGGCAGGAGATAAAACGTCTGTCGGAGACGCGACGGGCCCGGATTCGATTTATCGATATCGGCGGGGGCTACTGGCCTCCGCAGGGGGAATGGCTGCAATCGGCAGGAACACCGGAGGGCAACCTGGCCCGAGTTCTCTCGAATAATAATACGCCGACGACCCACTACCGTCTGCCTGCGGCGGCCATCGATGAGTTCGCGCATGCCATAGCGCGGGCGCTAAAGAAGAATATATTTAAATTTCTCGATTGTACAATCTATCTCGAACCCGGCCGCTGGATTTGTAATGACGCCATGCACATATTGTTGCAGGTAGTTGATAAAAAGGCTGATGATCTTATTATAACCGATGCCGGCACGAACAGCATCGGATGGGAAAGATTCGAGACCGATTATTTCCCGGTTATCAATCTCAGCCGTCCCGGCCTTGATGAGCACGGCGCGTATGTTCTCGGATCGTTGTGCACGCCTCATGACGTCTGGGGTTACAGCTTCTTCGGCGGGGGAATAGAACCGTGCGATTATCTGTTGATTCCGACACAGGGGGCCTATACTTACAGCCTGAGGCAGAATTTCATCAAGCCTCTTCCGGACTCGGTGATTGTTTAGATTAGCATAAAAAAAAGCGCGCCGTCATGACGCGCTTTTTTTATGTCTAATAAATACGTTACTTCGTTATACCCAGCACATCGAGTATGAACGTGTATTCGAACGCGATTTCATGGATACGTTCATAACGTCCCGATTTGCCGCCGTGGCCGGCGCCCATGTTGGTTTTCAGCAACAGGCGGTTGTTGTCGGTTTTCATCGCCCGCAGTTTGGCCGCCCACTTGGTCGGCTCCCAGTACTGCACACGGGTGTCGTTGAGACCGCCGGTGATCAGCATATTCGGGTAAGCCTTGGCCTCGACATTGTCATACGGGCTGTACGTCATCATGTAGTCGTAATATTCTTCCTCGTTCGGATTGCCCCACTCTTCGTACTCGAGCACGGTCAACGGTATCGACTCGTCGAGCATGGTGTTGACGACATCCACGAACGGCACATCTGCCACCACCGCCTTGAACAGGTCGGGCCGCATATTCACCACCGCACCGACAAGCAGACCGCCGGCCGATCCGCCGCCGATGACCAGTTTATCTTTGGAAGTGTAATTTTCCTTGATAAGATATTCGGCGCAGGCTATAAAGTCGGTGAAGGTGTTCATCTTGTTCAGCAGTTTGCCGTCGTCATACCAGTAACGTCCCATCTCGCCGCCGCCGCGAATATGCGGGATGGCATAGACAAAACCGCGGTCGAGCAGACTTATCCGGCTGACCGAGAACCAGGGATCCATGCTCATCCCGTAAGAGCCGTAGCCATATAGGAAAAACGGATTGTTGCCTTTCACATCAACATCTTTCCGCCAAACGATCGATATCGGAATTTCGGTACCGTCGCCGGCAGTCGCCCAGATACGATCGGTAACATACTGCTCGGAATCGTATCCGCCCAGAATTTCCTTCTGCTTTTTCAACTCGCGTTCGCGAGTCTTCATGTTGTAGTCATAAACGGAACTGGGCGTCACCATCGACTCATAACTGAACCGCACCAGGTCGCTGTTGAAATCGGGGTTGGAACTCCGGTAAATCGAATAGGTCGGTTCCGGGAAGGAAACTGTATGTTCCTCTTTGTTGTTGAGGTTCATAACAAGAATTCTCGGCAGTCCGTCCTTGCGCTCGTAAACAACCAGGTAGTTTTTGAATACGTCGAAATCCTCGAGCATCACCTTGGTGTCGTGCGGGATGACTTCTTTCCAGTATTTACGGGCCAGGCGCGAAGCTGAGGTGGTCATCAGCTTGTAGTTTTTGGCATCGTTGTCGTTGGTCAGAATATACAGTTTGTTGCCGTGGCTCTCGACCCAGTATTTCATATCTTTCTGGCGTGGGTGAATCATCCGGAATTTGCCGGTCGGCTTGTCGGCGTCGAGTATCCTTACTTCCGAGGTCGTCTTGTTGCCGAACTGCATCATCAGATATTTTTTATTTTTGGTCCTGGCGATATCCAGCCAGAAAGCCTCGTCTTCTTCATGGTACACCAGAACATCTTTTTGTGGATCGGAACCAAGTTTATGCCGGAACAATTTGAACGGCCGCCAGGTGTCGTCGAAAACGGTGTAAAAAATGGTCTTGTTGTCGTTGGCCCATACCAGCGAGTTGGAAACTTCACTGATAACATCGCCCATCAGTTCGCCGGTTTCGAGATTTTTCACATATATATCATAGCGCTCGTTGCCTTTGTCGTCGATAGCATAGGCGAGAAGCTTATGATCCGGGCTGACCTTGTAGGCGCCCAGCGAGAGAAAATCCTTACCTTCGGCCAGGGCATTGACATCGAGAATAATTTGCTCCTCGTTTTCGAGACTGCCCTGCTTGCGGCAGTATATCGAATACTGCTTACCCTCTTCGGTGCGCGAGTAATAGTAATAGTCGTCTCTTTTGACCGGGACCGAGAGATCTGTCTCTTTGATACGGCCCAGTATTTCATCATAAATCGTGGCCTGGAGTTTTTCGGTATGTTTCATCACCTGTTCGGTGTAGGCGTTTTCCGCCTCGAGATAGGCGATAACATCGGGATTTTCCTTATCCCTCATCCAGAAATAGTCGTCGGCTCTTTCTTGTCCGAGGACGGTATCGACATGGCTCACTTTGGCGGCCACGGGGGGCTGCGGAGCGGTGGAACAACCATTGTTAATCATGGCCGCTCCCATGAGTATGATCACCATCGACAGAAAGAGAAAAATACGAGATTTCATTAAATATCGTTCCTTTCATAAACGGTTTGACAGGTTCATCTATATGAACAGATATACGGTTTTTCATTGTCATTGTTACTTGATAAATATTTTCATGATGCCGAGGCCGGTCAGAGTGGCGATACTGACAATTATACCGGCAATGACCACTCCCAGCGCGAGGTACATGAAGGATTTTCTTTTTTGAAGCCGGAGAAGCCAGGCCGCGACTGTCCCGGTGTAGGCGCCGGTGATCGGCAGCGGGATGGCTACGAAGAGCATAATCCCCCAGTAGCCGTATTTCGCGACATTCTTCTCCGCTTTTTTGCGGGTGCGATCGACATATTTATCGAAAATTTTTCGATAAATGCCGATTTTGTAGAAATACTTGTGAACCGTCTCGAGGAATATATACATAATAGGTATCACCAGCATATTGGACACCACGCAGAGTATAAAGGCGGGCACGATGCCGATATCGTTGGCGACCGCATACGGGATACCGCCGCGAAGCTCCGAAATCGGCAGGAGCGAGAGTATGAACGAGTGAATCCAGATATTCATCATATATCTTCTTATATTCTCTTATACACCCCGAGAGTCTTAAAAAATTCTGACTAATATAAGAATAAGCGGCATTAAAAGCTACAAATAAGATAAACAAGACGTGTGACAGCAGGTTCCGGCTTTTTGACACATATTGAACTTTCGTCCAAAAATTAATTGCTATGCCTGTAATTTCATTCGTAACTTGTTATTCGGTATGCGCCGATATTATATTAAAATCCATAGCAGGGATTTATCTGATGATATCACGACGGGAAGTTATAAAATTTTTGGGGTCGGTACCGGCCATGATTTATTTATCACAAATAACAGGATGCGCCTCGGGGCGTGACCCGAAACCGTTTCCGCCGGAAACGAAAGCGACCGTTTACAAAGCGGCCGGCCCCGAACCGGCCGTGACAACCGGCCGGCTGATCGAAAAAATCGGCGGGATCGAGACGATTATCGACAAAGAAGATATTGTCATTCTCAAGGTCAACAGCCAGTGGTGGCATCAGGGTATGACCAACACCGATGTTATCGCCGAATTCATCCGGATGGTTCTCGATATGCCCGGTTTCGCCGGCGAAATAATTCTTGCCGACAACAACCAGAGCGCCACCCCCGAAAAACGGGGCTGGACAACCGATAAACGCAACGGGCGGTTCAATTACAACGAACTGATCGAATATTTCAACGGCCAAGGTTTTCCCAATGTCGGCAAATATCACTGGCACCCGGCCGGCCCGAATCCCACCCCGCTTCAGTTCGGCGGCGCGGGCGATAATGTGGTCAAGCATCCTTCCGAGGGCGACGGCTATATCTGGCCCGAGGATTTATATTATGAGTGCCCCTACGGAAACAAATGTATTCTCGCCTACCCGGTTTTCACCTCGTCTTACAGTGGGGTCACTGTCGATTTAAAAGACGGCGCCTTCAAAGACGGCCAATACACCGGCCAGCCGATCAAATTCATAAATTTCGCGGCGCTTAACCATCACGGCCCCTATACCGGCGTCACCGCCGCGGTGAAAAATTATATGGGTGTCGTCGATATGAGTTGCGGCTATCCCGGCCCGGCACCGAAAGGGACTTTCAACACCCACCATATCGGCGCTTCAGCCACGTTCCGCTGGATGGCCCACCACCGCCGCACCCTCAGGCATATCCCGGTCGTCAGGGAATTTTACGAACGGCACCCGGTGTTCCGTTTCCGCTACACCGGCGGCGTTCTCGGTAAATATATGAAAGAGATCCGCCGGGCCGACCTGAATATTATTACCGCTATAAATATCGGCTGGGGACATCGGATAGAACCGAAAATGGCCGCTCGCGCCGACACCGTGCTGGCCTCGACCGATCCGGTCGCGCTCGACTATCATGCCGCCGCCAATGTTCTCTACCCGGCCACAGTCGATGCCGGCGCGCCCGATTATTACCGGAAACTCAACAATCCGGATATCAACGACGGTCCTCTGCGGAATTTCCTGCAGGAATGTCGCCGCGAACTGGGCGGGACTCTCGACCCGGACAAAATCGAAATTATCACCGCTTGATATTTTCCTTTATAAAATCGACTTCTCGAAGCGTATTTTCTGGCAGGCAATCAGCAACAGATTATACATAAAAGAGGATATAATTATGGCGGATTCACTTCGCGATAAAAAATGCGTCCCGTGCGAGGGCGGTATCGCTCCCCTTGGCGATGATGAAATCGCCGATCTGATGCCACAGGTGCCGGGCTGGGTAGTTCGGGAGATGGCCGACCGTGGCAAACAGGTTCGAACGCTTCAGAAACGCCTCCAATTCAAGAACTTCCGCGAGGCGATGGCGTTTCTTCGCAAAGTCGAGGAGCTGGCCGAAAGCGAGGGGCATCACCCCGATTTTTGTGTCCATTACAACAAGGTCGATTTCACCATCTGGACCCACGCCATCTCCGGTCTGCATGAAAACGACTTTATCATGGCGGCGAGAATAGACAGGCTGAACGAATAAGAAAACCGTTGAAATATATCCCAACAGCCTTGTTATCGCCGATGCAATTATATATATTTGTATAATTAATTTTTCAGCTAAAAAATCAAATAGTATGCGGGAATCTTATAACTATGCCCATAAATGAAAATTGCAAACTGGCCGGCCGCACGGCTTTTGTGACCGGGGCGGGGCGCGGTATCGGACGCGCCACGGCGCTGCTTATGGCCGAACACGCCGCCGACCTGATTCTTGTCTCGCGGACAAATTCCGAACTCGAGAAAACCGCCGATGAATGCCGCGAAAAAAATGTCACCGTCATGACCGAGACAATCGACCTGGGCCGGCAGGATGAAATCGACCGGCTTTTCGATCGTATAAAGAGACATTTCAAAACGGTTGATATCCTGATAAACAATGCCGCCCGTTTCAGTTCCGGGATGATGAAAGATTACGACGCCGACGAATTCCGCCTGATTCTGGAAACCAATGTCACCGCGCCGTTTTACCTGGCGCAGAAAATGGCCGCCATGACCGACCGAGACAAAGGCGGCGCCATTGTCAATGTATCCTCGTTTTCGGGCTGTTTCGGTGTGGAAAAATTCCCCGGTTTCGGCGCCTACAATATCGGTAAATACGGCCTGTGGGGGCTGACCGAAATTCTGGCCCTCGAATTCGGCGAACTTAATATCCGCGTCAATCAGGTATCCCCCTCGGGGGTGGATACGAAAATGTTCCGTGAGGCGGTCCCGCCCGGTGTCGAACCCGATCTCACACCCGGGCAGGTGGCGGCGCAGATATTATATCTGGTATCGGATGACTCGGCGCCGCTGACCGGCGCCAATATCATGATTAAATAGTGCAGGACCATGATCGATCTGGAAAAATCGGAAAAACTCCCGCGCCCGAGAAGGTATTTCAATATTTCCATAATCTGGATATTTTATTTCCGTAATGTGATCCGAATCCTCTATTATCTCCGTATCCCCCATGAAGCAATAACACTGCTTTCGGTCATACTCGGCGTTTTTTCGGCATATTTATTCTACGCCGGAAATTTCATCGCCGCCGCCGTGACGCTTCACTTCAAGGATATTTTCGATGCTTCCGACGGTGCGATCGCGCGCCTGACCGGACGGGGGCATTTGATCGGGCGGTATCTTGATTCGCTCGGCGATTTTTTCTCGCTGACACTGGTCATGCTTGCCATCGGATTGCGCGCGGCGCAAACGGGTGAACACATTTATATTGTCTGGAGCGCTGTCGCCGTTTTTTCCACGTTCATCCAGTGCTCGTTTTTCAATTATTATCAATTGTCATATCTAAAAGCCTTCGGTGTCGATACATTATCATCCAAGCGCGACGAAACCGCCCGCGCCGACCGTTACGGCGGTTTCGAATCGAAACCGGCCCGTATCCTGCTGGATATTTGCAGGCTGTTCTATATAATCGTTTATAGCTGGCAGGACAAACTGGTCGCCGCGATTGATCGTTTTCTTGTTGGTAAAAATAACAGGAATATCGAATTGAGCGATGAGAAGCGGTACGGCAATAAATTCCTGATGACTCTTCAATCGGCGCTGTGCTTTGGCACGCATATATTTATCATAATATCGGCGGCGCTCTGGGGTAAACCGGAAACCGCCCTGATTTTTATTGCCGTATTTATGAACATTTATCTGTTAATCGTGTTATATCTCCGTAAGAGGCATTATCGCATACAGGCGGCGTCAAACCCGGCTGTTTCGCGGCCCCAAATTAAGACTTTAGAGGAATAAACCGTGAAAACAACATTAACCAAACGAATGACATTTTCTGCGGGGCACAGAATATTCAATCCGGAATTCAGCGATGAAAAAAATCGCGATATTTTCGGCGATTGCGCCAATCCCAACGGCCACGGGCACAATTATGTGCTCGAAGTGACCGTCACCGGCGACATCGACAAGGAAACCGGGATGATTATCAACCTCAAGCAACTTAAACATGTCATTGAAACCGAAATTATTTCCAAAGTCGATCATAAAAATTTAAACACCGATGTCGAATTTATGCGGGGGGTCATCCCCACCACCGAGAATCTCGCGCAGAAAATATGGGAAATTCTCGACCATAGTCTGGGCGGTAATCTCCTGGATAAAATCGTCATCCGGGAATCCGAAAACAACAAAATCGAAATAAGCCGTCAGGCCGGGGGTTAGTATGAAGGATCTGCAAAATTCACCCGACAACAGAAATATTCATATCGATAAAGTCGGTATAAAGGACCTCAAACTGCCGATTGTCGTCAAGGACCAGCACAGGATGCGCCAGGCGACTGTCGCCGATGTCAATTTCTATGTCGATCTGCCGCACCTGTTCAAGGGTACGCACATGAGCCGTTTCGTGGAAATTCTCAACGATCACAAAGACGAGTTTGATATTTCCAATCTCGAGAGCATACTGCGGAAAACCCAGAAAAAACTGCACGCCCTCAAGGCTCACCTCGAATTGACCTTCCCCTATTTCATCAAGAAAAAGGCGCCCGTCTCGGGAGCCGAGGGCATCATGGATTATGAATGCACCATCTCGGCGACCACCAACGGCGGCGACAAAATGGATATAATCAGCACCATCCGCGTGCCGGTGACGACGCTCTGCCCCTGCTCGAAAGAGATATCGAAATACGGGGCACACAACCAGCGCTCGATAATAACCCTGTCGGTTCGCACCAACGAGTTTATCTGGCTCGAAGAATTGATCGAGATGATCGAGAAAGAGGCGTCGTGCGAAATATACTCGCTTCTGAAACGGCCGGATGAAAAATACGTTACCGAGAAAGCCTACGAAAATCCGCGTTTTGTCGAGGATATCGTCCGAGGTGTTACACAGAAACTGGTCCGCGACACCCGTGTTGACTGGTTCACCATCGAATCGGACAACATCGAATCGATTCACAACCACAATGCCTACGCCTTAATCGAGCGCAATCTCAAAGCGGAACGCGAGGAATCCACACGCTCGGAGCGCGCCCGGAAATTAAATAAAACGGCGGTATAAAACTATTGATAAGAAATTAAAAGGGCCCCGTTACGGGGCCTTTTTTATAGGAAAAAAGAAAAAAAGCAAAAAAAAGCAAACACACAACCTCAAAGGACAACAGAAATATTTTTTTCGATCGCACTTCGGACACAGTCAATCAGTTCGCGGGCGCCATACGGTTTGGAGAGCCGCCCCGACAAGCCGTAATCCTCATGCTTTTGCATCATTTTATCTTCCGTATAGCCGCTTGAAATAATCACCGCCATATTCGGATCGATCCCGAGAATTTTATCGACCAGCTTCAAACCGCTCAATTCGCCCGGCAATTCAAGATCCATGATGACGGCATCGAGATGCCTCCCCGCCGACAGATATTCACTCAGCAGTTGGACGGCCTCGACCCCGTCGCTGGCCGTAACCACATGATACCCGGCGCGATCGAGCACCTGCTCGGCCACATCGACCACAACCTCTTCATCCTCGATTAATAGAATATTTCCGGCGGTGACACCGGTATCGAAAGCCTGATTTTTTTTCGCCCCTTTATTCATCATAAACCTCTTGGCATTTATATCGACAGGTTGCCGTATTATTTTATTGAATCGGAGGTACAAAAAGCATAACATCAAAGTATAATTTATTTTGGGCGACAATTTGCCGCACGAAAAATGTGGAAATAAAAACAAGGGGCGTATAAATGAACACCATCGATTCATTTTTGTATAATATTCTGTTAAGGGACTATATTTCTATATCTACAAAAAAAGCTTCATTAATGGGAGGGAGCGATGTTTAATAATTCTCCAAAAAACAGGTTCCATACGTACATCTGGATCGCCCTGGCCTCGATTATCCTCATTTCGGGGGCCGGTGTAGCGGTCGATCTCCTGGCCTCGGGACCGCAGACCGAACCCGACTTAAACGTAAAGGTCACCAAATTTTACCCGACCGGCGACATCGACCGCCGGGGCAATTTCACGGTCGAATTCAGCCGCGATATGGTTCCCGACGACAGTCTCGACAAAGCGGTGCTTGATCCGCCGATCGAGTTCGACCCGCCGATCCCGGGTATCGCCCGCTGGATCGAAAAAAACACGCTTCGGTTTTATCCCGATGATGTTCTCGCCCCGGCAACGAATTATAAGACAAAAATAAAATCCAAAGAAGAATTTATCTACGGCAACCGGATCAACGAGAAAAAATCGTTCGAGTTCAGGACACCGCCGTTCCGGATCATCAAAAAAGACAGCCGAATCCGCGTAATCGAGGGGGACGAGCGCGGTCATGCCCGGCTCGAAATCGGTTTGTTTTTTAATTATCCCGTCGATATCGCGCAACTCCAGGAGCTTCTCAACATTGAGGGTGAAGAAAACGCCGCCGTCAAAAATCCCACCTTCGAAATAACCGATACCTGGGAAACATCAACCGCGACGGCCGACGACGGCAGAATCATTCAATATGCCATGAATGTCGTTCTTCGGACACAGCCGATAAAGGTGAGCGAAAAGAAACAGTTCTATCGGCTGACTCTCGATAAGGGGCTGGGTTGCAAAGACTGCGGCGAACCGTTGATGGAAAAATTCGAGAAGACTATCGAGATGAATCCCGGCCGGCGCTTGAGCGTCCGGAACGTGCGCGCCGAGGCCCGACCCGATATCAGCACCATCAACGTCAATTTCAACACCAGAATCGCATCGTCCGGCTATGACGATTATATCGAGATCAAACCGGAAATCGACTTCGCCCCTTTCACCAGTTACTCGACTTTGAACCTCCGGGGAAAATTCACTTCGGGGCAAACCTATGAAGTAATAATTAAAAGAGGCTTCCCCAGCGCCGGCGGAATGGACATGGAGGATGAATTTTCGACCCTCGTCAAGATCCCCGACCTGCCGCCGTCGGTAAAATTCGCCTCGCGCGGCATATATCTCCCCAAACAGGGCGCCGGGTTTCTGGAAATCGAATCGGTCAATATCGACGAACTGGCGGTCGAGATAAATAAAGTATTTGTCAACAATATCGTCTATGAGTTGACTTCGGGCAACAGAAACTACAACCGCTACACTTCCGACATCAGCCGGGTCGGGCGGAAATTCTACGACACCACCATGACGCTCGACTATACGACCAATACCCCCCTGACGACAACCGTCGATATCGGCGGTTTTGTTGGCGACACCGCCAGGGGTATTTTCAAAATCCACGCCCGTAACAAAAAACAGCGCTGGACACAGGACAACCGCATGGTCATGATGACCGATATCGGTATCTCGGCGCGGATGTCGGATGATTATCTTATGGTCTGGGCCAATTCGCTGTCCGATGTCTCACCGATTTCCAAGGCAAAAGTGAAACTGCACAGCAAAAACAACCAGGTATTATTGGACGGCAAAACCGATTCGCGCGGTATCGCCGTCTTCAAAAACATCGGCGACAAATTGAAGGGTTTCGAACCGTTCCTGATAACCGTCGCCAAAGACGATGATCTTTCATACCTGAAATTCGCCGAATGTCTTCTCCCGACCAGCGATTTCGAGGTCAAGGGCCGCCCCTATCTGACAACCGGTTATGACGCTTTCATCTACACCGATCGCGGTGTCTATCGGCCGGGCGAAACGGCGCATATATCATGTATCGTTCGCGGACAGGAAGGTTCGACTCCGCCGGAGTTCCCCTATTTTATCACCGTTTATGAACCGGGCAACCGCGAACTCCGGAGCTTCCGGCTCAAAACCGAAGGGAGCGGGCTATTGACGGTCGATCTCGATATCCCCGACTTCGCCAAAACAGGCGGATACAAACTCGAGGCGCATATCGGCGAGGATATGATCATCGGATCGGCGAAATTCAATGTCGAAGAATTCATGCCCAACCGGATCAGGGTCGATGTGGTCACACAAAAACCGGTCTTCTACACCGGCGACACTGTTCGAATTGACGTTACCGGCAAATATTTCTTCGGCGCGCCCGCCGCCGATCATAAAGTATCGGGCCGGATGACTATCGAAAAATATCAATTCAAATCTACCGAACATACCGAGTACGCTTTTACCGATCACGAGCGAGAATTCGCGCCGATCAAAATAAAATTGCCCGATCAAAAACTCGACGACACCGGTTGTTATACATACACCCATTCTGTCCCCGATGACATCACACCTCCATCGGCGCTCAAAGCGGTCATTGCCGCCGCCGTATCGGAACCGGGCGGACGGACCGTGGCCGCAACCACTACCGCGCTGGTTCACCCCTACACGAAATATATAGGGCTGAAACGTGCCGCCGAGGGCTATGCCAAAATCGGCGAACCGTGCGACATCGATTTCGTCGCCGTGGCAAGCGACGGCGGGCCGGCGACAGTGGACACTCTGCAGGTGATGTTCTACCGCGTGGTGTACAACTCGGTGTTGAAAAAGAACAGAAGTGGGATTTACCGTTATGTCTCCGAGCCGACCGATGTCCCGGTTGATTCAGCCCGTGTGCATCTTCCCGCCGGGGGCGCGACGACATCGTTCATCCCGCCCGAATACGGCCATTATAAGGTTATCGCCACCGATCCGGTCGGCGGGCATAGGGCCGCGATTTCGTTCTATGCCAGCGGCTGGGGTTATGCGCCGTGGTCGATGGAAACACCCGACCGCATCGATATAGATCTCGACCGCGAGCATTACGAGGCCGGCGAGGATGCCATCGTGCAAATACGCTCGCCGTTCGGCGGAAAACTGCTGTTGACCATCGAGCACGATAAGATACTCGATTTCATAACGTACGAGATGGATGAAAACACCGCCGAGATAACCATCCCGGTCAAAAAAGATTATTTCCCCAACGTGTATATCACGGCGACGGTTATAAAGAAAGCGGCCGATGTTGACCGTGTCTCGCCCGCGCGGGCGTTCGGGGTGGCGCCGCTGATGCTGAATATCGCGCAAAAAGCTCTGCCGGTTGAATTAAGCGTCCCCGAAGTGATGGAACCGAAAAACAAAGCCGTCATCGATATCGATGTCGGCACGCCGGGTCTGACCGAGGTGACAGTGGCGGCGGTCGATGCCGGGATACTCCGCCTGACCGATTTCCGACTCCCCGACCCTTTGACGTACTTTCACGGCAAACGCATGATGTATCTCAAACCGTATGATCTCTATTCTTTCATCTATCCCGAGGTCGAACGGGCCGCGAGCCATCTCAGCCCGCCCGGCGGCGCGTCAGAGGAATTGGCATCGATTATGGCGCCTGATTTCGAGGAGGACGCGCGCAAGCGCCGCCTCAATCCTTTCAAATCGCGGCGCATCGAACCGGTCGCGCTCTGGAGCGGTATTGTCACCACCGACAAGAACGGCAAAGCGACGGTCGAGTTCGATGTCCCCGAGTTCAACGGCAAGCTGGTCGTCATGGCGGTGGCGGTCAAAGATGACAAATTCGGTTCCGCCTCCGAAGAAATAATCGTCCGCGACAAGATCATCATACAGGAAAGTTTCCCGAGATTCGTCAGCCCCGGCGACTCATTCGACGGGATGATCATGCTTTTCAACAACACCGGCGACGAGGCGAATATCAGCGTCAAACTCGAGCTCGACGGCCCGCTGGAAATAATCTCCGAACCGTCGCAAAACATAACCATCGCCGACAACACCGAGGGCGCCGTCATATTCAAACTGAGGGCGCAGAAAAAACCGGGAAAAATATCCTGCAAAATCATAGCCGCCGATGGTACGGCCCGATCCGAAATAAATTTTGAGATGCCCAACCGCCCGGCCGCGCCGCTGGAGCTTAAATACGGTTCGGGTCAGGTAATGGCGGGGGGCAGTGATAAATTCACCATGCCCGGCGGCTGGATCGACGGCACCGATCAGTACGTTATTCATACATCGTCATTCGCCGCGGCACAGTTCCACCGCGACATAAATTTCCTCGTGCAATATCCTTATGGCTGTCTCGAACAGACCACCTCGCGCCTCTTCCCGCTTCTCTATTTCAACGACCTGGCGCGTTTCGTGCAACCCGAGGTTTTCGGAAGCAAGGGTCCCGATTATTTCATTCGCGATGGAATTCTCAGGCTTATCGGGATGATGAAAACCGACGGCAATTTTATGTTCTGGCCGGACGGCAAATACTACAGCCCGTGGGCGTCGATTTATGCCTCGCACTTTATGATAGAGGCGCACAACGCCGGTTATCATATAAACAATAAAGTCTATAAGACCGTACTTAAAAATATCCGGGATATCGCGCGCGGCAAAATTAAAGACGACAAAATCGAGACGCCCGAGAGAATTTACGCCGTCTACGTGCTCGCCCGCGCCGGCAAAATGGAAAACAAAATATTGAATTATCTCAGGGATATCTACACCGCCGACATCCCTGTCTTCTCACGCTATCAACTGGCCGGTGCGCTCGGTCTTTCCGGCGACACCGCCTCGGCGCTGGCGATTATCCCGCAGGACGTACAACCGGCCGTCTACGACCCCGAGACCGGCCACAGGTTCGATTCCGGGGTGCGTACCAACGCCATCCTGCTCGAGGTGCTCAACGATATCGATCCCGACAACCCCACCTGCGCCGTCCTGGCGAAATCGCTTCTTGAGGATGCCCGGATCGGGCGATGGTACACCACACAGGCGACTTCATACGCCCTGATGGCGCTGGGCAAGTATTTCCGCGACTGGCGCGAGTCAGATTTTACAGGTCAACTGACCATCGAAACCGACCGCACCTATACCATCGACACCACCGACTATAAAATCGTCCGCGACGACATCGGCGGGAAAGAAATAAATCTCACAATCGACGGTGAGGGTATCTGCTATTACTACTGGCAGTCGGGCGGCGTCCCGACAGAAGCCGCGCCCGCTGAATACACCCGGGGCATAAAAGTATCCCGCGAATATCTCGACAGCGAGGGCAACCGTCTCGATATCAATGTCGTCCCGCTCGGCGAACAGGTGGTCTGTCACATAGCGGCCTCGGCCGTCGATCAGAACCTGCAGAATGTCGTCATCAGCGACCTACTCCCGGCCGGTTTCGAAATCGAGAACCCGCGACTGGAAACATCACCGGTTCTGTCATGGATACCGCGCACCAACAGTTATTTCGCATACAAAGACATCCGCGACGACCGTCTTCTTCTCTTCACCAATCTCCGGCCCAATAATAGTGTCGAGTTCTACTACAGCCTGCGCGCCATCTCGGCCGGAAAATTCGCAATCCCGCCGATCGCCGCCGAATGTATGTACAATCCCATGGTCGCCGGGGCGTCGTCATCCGGTGTTCTCATGATCAACGGAGATAATTAATCGAATGGTATGATGACATGCGTAAGATGATACACAACAAAAGGCGGCCGGCCAAAATCCTGCTGGCATCACTGGCGGGATTTCTGCTGCTGTTTGTCGCTTTCGATCGCGTGATCTTCCCGCTACCGGTCGAAAAACTGCACCGCGACAACGCGCATTTTGTCTATGACCGCAACGGCCGCCTGCTCAATTGTTTTGCATCATCCGATCATTTCTGGCGCATCCCGGTCGAGCTCGAAAAGATATCGCCTAATCTAATAGAAGCCGTCATCGCAACCGAGGATCGTTTTTTCTACCAACATCCCGGTTTCAACCCGATCTCGCTGGCGCAGGCGGCTATCGACAATATCAAGGCGGGAAAAGTCGTGCGCGGCGGCTCGACCATCACCATGCAAATCGCCCGCATGATTGAACCGAAAAAACGCACCGTCCCCGGTAAACTGATCGAAATTTACCGCGCCGTCCAGCTCGAATTGCGCTACTCCAAAAAGGAACTGCTGAGTATCTATTTCAATCTCGTGCCGTACGGCGGCAATATCGAGGGTGTCGGCGCGGCGGCGTATTTTTATTTCTGCAAAACGCCGGGGCAGTTGTCGTGGTCGGAGGCGGCTATCCTGACCGCCATACCCGGCTCGCCGAATAAGTTCCGACCCGATCTAAGCCGTGACGGGTGCCGCGACCGCCGCGACCGGATACTGGCCCACCTGAAAAACCGGTCGGTCATCGACGAGCGAACCTACAACGCCGCCGTCGGGGAAGAAATCCCCGCCGCCCGCTATGAGCGGCCGTTTGTCGCGCCGCAATTTTGCCAGAGCATAATCACCGATTATCCCGCGATACCCGAACTGACCACCACCATCGACCTCGATCTTCAAACCACCTGTGAACGGCTGGCACGCGCGCAACATCATGCGCTCGCGGAAAAAGACATACACAATCTTTCGCTGGTCGTTCTCGACAACAGCACCGGCGAAATACTGGCGCTGGTCGGTTCGCCCGATTTCGAGGACACCAGACACAGCGGCCAGATCAACGGCGCGCTCGCTCTCCGTTCACCCGGCTCGGCGCTCAAACCGTTCGTCTATGCCCTCGGTTTCGAGCATGGCCTCATCACCCCGCTGTCGCGACTCGATGACATCCCGGTCAACTACGCCGGCTACACGCCGGAAAATTACGACGAAACGCACAGCGGTATCGTCACCGTCCGCGAGGCGCTCATCCGCTCGCTCAATATCCCCGCCGTGAACATCGCCGCCGCCGTCGGCCTGGAACAATATTACGATTTTCTCAAAGCCGGCGGGCTGTCGTCGCTCAAAAATAAGTACCATGAGTACGGTCTGCCGCTGGTGCTCGGAGCGGGCGAGGTTTCTCTCCTCGAACTGAGCAATTTCTACGCCGTTTTCGGGCGCGGCGGGATATACCGCCCCGTGCAAACAATGATGAACCACGACACAACCGCCGCCGAAAGAATCATGTCCGAAGAATCCTGCTTCATCATCTCGGATATTCTCGCCAATTTGCGAAGACCGGAACTTACCCGCTCATGGCGCAATACCATCGACCGCCCGATTATCGCCTGGAAAACCGGCACATCGTACGGCCGCCGCGATGCCTGGGCCGTCGGCTACAATCCCGATTTTACGGTCGGTGTCTGGGCCGGAAACTTCTCCGGCGAGGGATCGCCGTTTCTGGTCGGCGTCGAATCCGCCTCGCCCCTGATGCTGGCCGTGTTCGACGAACTCACCCGCGGTAAAGCGCCGGTATGGTTCGATCGACCCGACGGCGTCGAGCTTCGCGACGTCTGCACCGTCAGCGGCATGCCGCCCGGAAAAAACTGCCGCCACACCACCAGGGATTATTTTATCAAAGGTGTCTCGCCCATCGAACCGTGCAGCGTCCATAAACGAATTTTTGTCGATCACCACACCGGGTATAAATTGTGCCGGGGGTGCATGTATCAGGCGGCCGCCATCGACACGCAGATTGTCGAGCGGTGGCCGTCACGTCTCTCCGACTGGATGATCAAACAGGGGCTGGTCAAACCGCTCCCCGAGCATAATCCGTACTGCACCGGCCTGGCCGCCGCCGACGCTCCGGTGATTATCTCGCCGGAACCGGATGTCCTTTATGAAATCCGCGCCTCGGCCCCGGTCGAATACCAGAAAATCATGTTCAGGGCATCCGTTTCGCTCGAAAGCGGCCGGGTGCACTGGTTTCTCGATGATCGCTTGTATGCCACCGCCGGTGCGGGCGAGAATGTTTTCTACCCGCCGGAACCGGGCCGCCACAGCCTGATGTGCGTCGACGAACTCGGCCGATCCACCCGCATGGTATTCGAAGTTAGATAGCGCTATTGCGTAAACAACGGAAATTTCGTAATATTGGATACGGCCTGTTGGCATCATTGATCGATGTATTTGGATAGAACGGATTATATGACTGGTATGAAAAATAGTCGAAATGCATCCGCGTCCGGAAATGCGATTATTATTCTATTTCTGGTTACGAGTCTTTTTCATATCCGGCAGCTCTGGGGAATAAATCTGCCGGTCTTCTATTCGGATATCGTCCTGTATGTTTTATGCGGCCTGGCGTTCATTGCCGTCATTCCGCCGATAACCGCAAAAATAGTGGTCGGGCTTGATCGCCTGGAGTCATTTATGCGCCGGAGCGGGGTATCTCGGAATACTATGTATATTTCCTTTGCCATTCTTTTTAGTGCGCTATGCCTTCATTTCCGATCGGACACGACATTCCTCGGCGACGGCCACCTGCGTACCAATCAACTCACCTTTGGAAGATGGTTTCTGCCGACCGAATTTCTGGACTTTTTTCTGCACGCCGCCTTTTTCAATCTCATCCTCAAACCGCTCGGTTACAGTTCTCTGCAATGCTACCAAATTTTCAGTTCTCTCTGCGGTCTTGTCTTCATAATCGGTATATGGAAACTGGCGAACAGGCTGTTCAAACGATCGGTAATCACCGCTTTTCTTCTTCTGATCTCGTCCGGTGTAGCCGCTTTCTTCTTCGGATATGTCGAAAGTTATTCACTCGTCACATGCTTTGTGCCGTTTGTCATCATTGCCGGAATAGACGCCCTTGATAATGCGAAAAGGACGCCGTTGTTTATTTTATTCTGCATCATAGCCGCCTTGATTCACGCGGCCGCCATATTCATCTTAACTCCGGTTCTGGTTTATGTTATTTTAATAAATTACGCAGGGGAAAAGTTAAAAATATCCTCGATAAGCAAAACACTCGCTGGTGGGATCATCGCAACTGTTTTAATTATCTATTTTGTACGCATATTTTTCGAAACAGGTATCGAACGGTACATCCTGCCGATAATTCCCGGCGACAACTCACCTCAGGCATTATTGACAGTGCGGCATCTACTGAATATCGTCAACTGGATGTGTCTGGCGGCGCTTCCCGCACCGGTCATTATTGCACTCATCGTCAAATCCAAAGAAACGCTTGGTGATACGCAAAGACGTCCGGTGTCTTTTGCCGTATGGATAATCATTCCCGCTTTTCTGTTTATATTATTTTTTACGCCGCAGCTTGGTGGGCCGCGCGACTGGGACCTGTTCGCTTTTGCCTTTTTTATCATACTAATCGCCCTGCTCATACCGCTTTCGGTATATTCTCGCAAGACAATTCCGGCGTCGATCCTGCCCGTCGTCCTCGTCTCGATTATTTTGACCGGCTCGATGGTCGGTATCAACAGCTCAATCGCCAAATCAACCGACCGCTTCGCCGAGATTATCGAGGTGAGCAAATTCAACAACCTGTTCAAGGAGTATAATCTTCTCAACGCCTATGCCGGCGATCATCCCGAGATAAGCAACAGACGTCTCGAGTTTGCCCTGATGGCATGGGAACAACCACCGCCGAAAAAAAGTGATTCCACATTGATACTCAATAAACTCGGCGATTACTACATAACCGAAAACAAACCTGACGAGGCAAAAAGATATTTGAATCTGTCGCTTGCAACCGATCCATATAATATTCTAACCTATCATCATCTGATAAATTACCATAGAAGCTTTGGGACAAAAGATAATCTTCTAGAAATAGCGGATACCATGTCAACGCGTTTTCCATCGAGCGCCAAAGCGCAGATGGATGCCGGGGTGCTGTTCATGCAATTAAATCAAAACGAGCGCGGCCGCGCCTGTCTGAAAAAGGCCTATATGCTCGACAGCAACGATGTTTTTGTCATCGTGAATTATGCCAATCTTTTCATGCATGACAAAAATTACCCTACGTCCGTCAGATTACTTAAGCGTGCAGTGGCTATCAATCCCGATTATTTCAAGGCCAATTACAATCTCGCCCTGGCTTATATAGGAATAAACGCAATATCAGAGGCGCAATTATATCTTAAACACGCCACTCAACTGGCCACAACGCAGCGGGAAATAGACAATCTACAACAACTTAGAGACATTTTGGGTAAAACAGAGATTTATTAAATTCTACATTTACCCAAGCTTGACATCCAACTGGTTATTATATATATTCAAGTGGATATTGGGCTAATTACATCTACTTGATTTACATCACCGACATAAGCTACTATCCGCTTTATACATTTTTTATAAGCATTGCCTTTTTGATATTTAGATGAAAGGAGGTATGGTTATGTAAATTGTGTGGGGGCTGAATTTGAAACTCAAATTTGAAAATTATTGGGAGGTTTAAAATGCTATCAAAAAGTACTTTGTCCAAAATTTCGTTTCTTTGTTTATCAGTAATATTTATATGCACCTACCCCTTATATTCTGCAACGATTTATGTCTATCCATGGGAATCAACTATACAAGATGGAATTGATTCTGCAAATAGTGGTGATACCGTACTAGTCGATAAACCGGTTGGACCCTATCAATATACTGGAACGGGTAACTGCGATATTAGTTTTCATGGTAAGCAAATCGTTCTAAAGTCTATTCATGGTCCTGAATACACGCCAATAGATTTGGAAGGGTCAGGAACGCGTGCCTTTATTTTTAACGAAGGTGAATCGTCATCAGCGAAGTTAATAGGCTTTAAAATCAAAAACGGTGATGTTAGATACCATAATGATTCCAATAATATGGCGGATAGGAATGGAGGTGCCATTAAACTGCAGGCATCCCCGGTAATAGAAAATTGTATATTCGAGAATTGCATGGGGGAGTATGGTGGTGCCATATATATCAAATCCGTGAGTGGTGATACATTGGTGACTCCAATCATCATTGACTGTGAGTTTATTGCAGATTCCGCATTATATGAATATTCCAGCACAAGTGACTATAGTGGTGGGGCAATCTATTGTGGTTCTGGCGCTAACCCTACAATTACAGATTGTATATTCACTAATAACTTTGCCTGGGCATATGGAGGCGCAATATCGGGTATTAATGCAACAATAAATAATTGCCTCTTTTATCTCAACTCCACAGATGATACATATGGTGGTGCTGCCGGTGGGGCGGTTTTTATAGCTGATTCAATGACAATAAGGGGTTGTACTATATCCAAAAATTACTCACCAAATGGCGGTGGTATATATGCCGGTGAGAATTCTTCATCGTATATTGCAAACAATATTATAGCATTTAACTATTTCACTGGCATAAAATGCTATAATAATGCATGTATTACATTTTCTTGTAATAACTTCTGGAACCATAGTGGCGGTCATATTATTGGATATTGTGATACTACGGACGTGGATATGTTTACAATATTTGAGGATCCGCTATTTTGTGATATTTCCATCAATAATTATTATATATCTTCATATTCACCTTGTGATGAGGATAGTAGTAACTGCGGCATTTTGATTGGTAAATACAATGATAATTGTGATTATTGCTGTAATAATCCCGGTGATGTTAATAATGATGGTGTTGTTAACATTTTGGATACATCATTTTTGACTGATTATTTATATAGAGGAGGTAACCCACCACCATGCCCGGATGAAGCTGATCCTAATAATGATTGTTCAATTAACATTTTGGATGTTACACAAATTATTAACTACTTATACAATGGAGGACCAGCTCCTGAATGCGGCTGTATCCTATAGACTATTGTCTGCAGGCTACCATTTATGCCACAATTGTCATAACGAGTATTTATTCCAAATGTCAATCAGCTGACGCGATTTGACACATTTTTCTTATACAAAAAAAACCGGGGGGCCGGACGGCTCCCCGGTTAATATATGATATGTAAGTCTGAAGGTCGAAATTATTTGGCGTCGAGTATGTTCTGCGCCTCTTCCTTATCGACATCCATTACATATTTGATACCGCTGATACGCGCGCAATCCTCGGTCAATGCGCACAGATCGTCGCGGCTGATATGCTCCATCGCGAATTTGCGGCCGCCGGCCATCAACTGCCGCAAACCCTGGGCCAGACGCTCATAGTAGGTGTACAATCCGAGCGCCCCGGTCGGGATCTTCTCGAATGCATCGTTGCCGAGTTTCTGGCGCAGGTCGGAGGCGGTGACGAATATCTCGTCCTTGGTCGTGCCGAACCGCTCGACATAAACCGGCACCTGATGCGCATCGATGGTGCGTCCGATCGTCTTGCCGACCATCGTCGCCGCAAGCGGGCCGCGGGCCATACCGATAAGCTTGACATACGGCGCGCCGAGAGCCAGACCCTTGAACATCTGATCCTCGAACGTGAAACCACCGGCCGCCACCAGCGGCGGGACATACTCGCCCTTGTCGTCGAGATGCTTGGCATACTGATACAGAAGCGAATGCAGTTCGACCGGGGGCATACCCCACTCGTTCATCATCCGCCACGGGCTCATACCGGTGCCGCCGCCGGCGCCGTCAACCGTGAGCAGATCGATTTTGTACTTCGAGGCAAACTTGATGGCGCGGGCCAGATCGGCCGGACGATAGGCGCCTGTTTTGAGGAAAACATATTTCGCGCCGGCTTTGCGAAGCTGCTCGACACGTTCCGCGAAACCTTCTTCGGTCACCATACCGACCCGTGAATGACGCTCGAATTCATGGAAAGCGCCGTTCTCGAAAGCCTTGATGACATTCGGATCGGTCGGGTTGGGGAGAACGACATAGCCGCGCTCGTAAAGAAGCTGAGCTTTCTCGAGACTCTTGATCTTCACCTCACCGCCGATATTCTTGGCGCCCTGTCCCCATTTAAGCTCGACACATTCGACACCCAGCTCGTTGATGGCGTACTCCTGCGTCCCCAGCCGGGTATCTTCGATATTGGCCTGGACGATGGTCGCCCCGTAGCCGTCCATCTGGTGATCCTTGAACAGTTTGACACGGCGCTTGAGATCGACCGTATCGACCGCTTTGCCGTCCTTGATAACCGTCTCCGGATCCATACCGACCACATTCTCGCCGATCGTCAGACCGGTTCCGGCCAGAGCCGTTCCGATCGCAAGACCGTCCCAGTTGTTTTTGGCGACATCGGTCGAACCGATGCCGGGGATCATGATCGGCAGACGGAACTTGAGACCCTTGTCGTGCCCGAAATGAACCTCAAGATTGACATTGGGGAAAATCGCCTTGTCGCTGTCGGCCTCGATACCGTGCGCGCCGACCGCGGTTCCCATTATATTAAAATGCGAATAATCGACAGGATAGGCTTTCTCGGCGGCGGTGGTGATAACACCGAAAGGCTGCGGGTAGATCACTTCATGGCCGCGATAGGCCGATTTGCCGATTTCGCACATTCCGATACAGCCGTCAACACAGGTAACACACATCCCCGACGAGGGGACAACCGAACCCTCGGTTCTGTTTTTGGTCAGGGTTGCGGCCGAGGCATTTACTCTCGAATAAGACATCTTTTATATTCCTCCTATTACTTTAGTCTTCCCTAATTTCGCAGGCCACGCATGGCTTCATATAACACATCATATCATCGAATTTATCTTTATCCAGACAGGGCGGGGTGAGATTGGCACAACCGCCGCAGATAGCCTTCTCCGGTTCGGTGTACGTGCACCGTAACTGGCAGGCCGGACAAACATAGATGCATCCGCCGCACTGGCGGCAGACATCCGACGGCACGTCGAACGGCGTCCCGATGGAGCGGTTTTCACCGCGCCCGCGGAAACCGATCGCCTTCGCCATCATCTGCTCCTCGCACATCCGCACGCACAGCCCGCACAGGATGCAATCTTCGAATTCCTGTTTGAACCGCTGCTGGCGAATCTGCATTTCCGACGCAAGGTCCTGGATCACTTTCGACTGCGGGCACGAAGCCAGCAGAAGTTCCAGGATCATCTTGCGCGCCCGTATCACCCGCGCCGAGGCGGTTCGGACAACCATCCCCTCCTCGACCGGATAGGTGCACGATGAAACCAGCCTGGACCTCGGCCCCTCGCCGATCTCCACCACACACAGACGGCAGGCGCCGTACGGCGTCAAACCTTCCATATGACACAATGTGGGGATGGGAAAACCGAGAAATTTGGCCGCTTCCAGAATAGTCGTTCCCTCGTCGACGGAAACCTGGAGACCGTTTATGGTTAATGTAATCATGCTGATTCACCTCCCGCCGCCAGGGCTTTTTCTTCTTCCAACTCGTCGGCTTCAGCCGGCCTGGTAAATTCGAGATCGCACCTCAGACAGCGGCACGCCTCGCGCTGCGCTTCCTCGACCGAAAGCGACATTTCCACCTCGGCGAAACCGCGCTTGCGCCACTGAACCGACGCCCGCGGTGTATCCACCCGCTCGGTACCGGCCAGCTCCTCGCTGCCCTCGATCGGTTCGACATACACCTTCGGAAGCGTCACCTCCGGCGGCTGCTTCATCTCCTGGCCGTTAATATACCGGTCGATCATCACCGCCGCCCGCTTGCCGGCCGCGATGGCATCGACAATCGTGTTCGGCCCGGTGACCAGATCGCCGCCGGCAAATACGCCCGGACGATTGGTGCACAGTGTCTCGTTATCGACCTTGACGGTGTTGATCCTGGCATCGGTCTCGATTTCCATCGAACTGGCAACCGAGATACAGTCCAGATCCGATCCCTCGCTGATGGCCACCACCAGCGTGTCGAGCGGCACCACGTGTTCGCTGCCCTTGATCGGCACCGGCCGCCGGCGCCCGCTGGCATCCGGTTCGCCCAGCTCGTTGCGGAGACACTCAAGTCCGACCAGTCGGCCGTCCTTGGAAATAACCCGGCACGGCGTTATGAGCGTTTCGAGATTGACGCCTTCCTGTATCATGGCCTCGATCTCTTCCTCATAGGCCGGCATCTCTTTGCGGGTACGGCGGTAGAATATGGTCACCTCTTTGGCGTCCTCCTGCCTGACCGCCACCCGCGCGGCATCGACCGCCGAGTTGCCGCCGCCGATCACACCGACCGCGCCTTTGGCCCGCTTCTTGCCGAGAACATTAAACTCACGGAGGAATTGTATCGATGGGTAAACACCCTCGGCATCCTCGCCTTCGATCTGAAGCGGCTTGCTCTTGTGAGCACCCAGCGCCAGGAAGATCGCTTTGTAACCCTCCTCGAACAACTGGTCGATTCCAACATCCTTGCCCAGCGCCATGTTGCACTTCAACTCGATGTTGTCATCTATGAGAGACTCTATCTCCTTTTCAATTACTTCTCTGGGAAGCCGGTAAGACGGTATGGCGGTGAACATCATCCCGCCCGGTTTCTTCTCGGCCTCGAATACGGTAACTTTATAACCGTTCAGCGACAAATAATGCGCCGCCGTCAATCCGGCCGGACCGCCGCCGATAATCGCCACCCTGTCGCTGTTCTCGCCGGCCGCGGCCGTCCTGACAGGGACATAAGTGGTGGGATCGACACGGTCGGTCACGAACCGCTTGAGGGCGCGAATCGCTATCGGGTCGCCGCCGCTGGTGCCGGCGCGACACTTCTCCTCGCAGGGATGGTTGCATACGCGGGCGCACACCGACGGGAACGGGTTGGCCTGGCGGATAACCGTGTAGGCCTGTTCGTACTCGCCTCGCGATATATGCGCCACATAGCGCCACGCCTCCGTCCCCAGCGGACAGGTCGCCTGGCACGGCGCGCCGACCAGTTCCTTGCACACCCCGGCCGGACAGCGCTTGTTGACGACATGCTCGACATACTCGTCGCGGAAATATCGCAACGTGCTCAACACCGGGTTGGCCGCCGACTGCCCCAGACCGCACATGGTGGTGTCCCGGACAACCAGCGCCAGCTCCTCGAGAAGATCGAGCGATTCCAGCGTCGCTTTACCCTTGGTGATATCGTCGAGTATCTCATACATCCGCTGCGTCCCCTTACGGCAGGTGAAACATTTGCCGCAGGACTCGTCTTTGAGAAAACTCATGAAATATTTGGCGAGATCCACCATGCAGGTGTTTTCGTCCATGACAATCATGCCGCCCGAACCCATAATCGATCCGGCCTTGGCCAAATTGTCATAGTCAATCGGAAGATCGAACATGCTCGCCGGGATACATCCACCCGACGGGCCGCCCGTCTGCACCGCTTTTATTTTGGCCTCGCCGATCGGTCCGCCGCCGATGTCATAGACAACCTCGCGGATCTTGATACCCAGCGGCACCTCGACCAGACCGGTGTTCTTGATTTTTCCCACCAGCGAGAAAATCTTGGTCCCGGTGTTGCCGGGGACACCCACGCGGGCATATTCATCGGCCCCGCGGCCGATAATAACCGGGATATTGGCGAGCGTCTCGACATTGTTGATACAGGTCGGGTACCCGTTGATACCTTTCTGGATCGGGTACGGCGGCCGCTGCCGCGGCTCGCCCATAAAACCCTCGATCGATTTTATCAACGCCGTCTCTTCACCGCAGACAAATGCGCCCGCGCCGCGCACGATCTCGATATCGAAATTGATACCGGTCCCGAGTATGTTCTCGCCCAGCAAACCCATCTCGCGGGCCTGCCGCAATGCTATCAAGGTGTGCTTGATGGCCAGCGGATACTCGTTGCGGGCATATATAATTCCCTGGGTGGCGCCGATCGCTATACCGGCTATAATCATACCCTCGATTATGGCATTAGGGTTCCCCTCCAGAAGCGACCTATCCATATAGGCCCCGGGATCGCCTTCATCCGCATTGCAGACGGTGTACTTAATGCCCTTGCCCCCGTTGGAGGCCCGGGCCAGCTCCCATTTTTTACCGGTAGGAAATCCGGCCCCGCCGCGTCCCCTCAAACCGGACGCGAGCACCTCTTTGACAATCCAATCCGGATCATTCTTGGCCAGAACCTTCTCCAGGGCGCTGTAGCCGCCCTGCTCGATATAATCGAAAATTCTTATCGGGTCCAGCTTTTCGTTATTGCCGATAACGGTCCGTGTCTGCTTGCGGAAAAAAGGTATCTCATCCTGACTCTTGTATATCTTGTTACCCGGCTTCTCGTGGTATATCAACTGGTCGTCGATATATCCACCCAGAGCCGCCTCGATAACCCGCGGAACATCCTCCATCCCTAAATTGGGATAGAGATGCGCACCGGGCTGAATCAGAATAAAAGGCTCCACTTCGCAAAAACCCTGGCAACCCGTAATCCTGAGATCAACCTTCTCCCGAAGACTGCGCTCGATTATATATCTTTTGATTACCCTGATGATGTCGTTGGCGCCGCTGGCCTGACCGCATGTCCCGGCACTGACTATCAGCGTCGGTTTTTCGTATCGAATGTTCTTCTCACTCAATATGCGCCGGCGGAACTCAACGAATTCATCAATGGATGAAATTCTCCTCATATTGAAATCTCCCTTGCATCTTCAGATAGCCGTTCCCTATTCCAGCGAACTGCCGCTTAGGTCAAGCATGTGTCCCCGACAGCCGCGGCGCGAACAAATCTGCACTATCCCCCCGCCGCGCACGATCATCGGTACCATGGGCGCTCCGCACTCACCGCAATTGGCCCCTCCAATCAGCTCGGCATGACAGTGCGGACAAAACATGTTAACGATCGTATCGGGCGGTATCTCGTGCTCCGAATCCACATGATAGCTGCCGTAAAGACCCGACAGCGTAAGACGGCCGTGCTTGTTCCCGAACGATACCGTCACGCGTATCGCCGGCTGACCGTCGATCAAATGGCGCGAATCCATCAGACTGTGGTTGCACCGGGCGCAACTGACCTCGACCGGGAAAACCCGCCGGTCCGACTCGACCTGGACCATATCCAGACCGCTCCGGGTTTTGGCAAGAATATCCCCCACCATCGAGGTCTTGACCTTCGAAAAATAATGACCGTCCACGACGACTATCGGACCCAGGGCGCAGGCCCCGAGACAGTTGACCGTCTCGAGCGTAAACTCCTTGTCCTCGGTCGTTTCTCCGGCCCTGATACCCAGTTGCTTCTCGATCTCATGGGCAATGGCCGGTCCTCCCCTCACATGGCAGGCTGTTCCCAGACAGACCGATATCAGATGTTTCCCGCGCGGCTTGAGACTGAACGCTTTGTAAAACGTGGCGACGCCGTAAACGTCAACCAGCGAGCGTCCGGTTTTATCCGCCACTTCGCGCAAAACATCCTCGGGCAAATACCCGTACTTGGCCTGTACTTCTTCCAGGATGGAGACAAGTCCGCCATGATTTCCTTCATTCGACTTTAAAATACTGGTAATATCCGCTTGCTCCATTATTCAACCTTTCGTTGAACGTCCTCTCTATTTAATGTTGTAGGTCATCCCTTGATATGTATAAATAGTTGGTTTTTAGCAGTACTCCTCGCAGTGCCAGACACCGCCCTCCGGCTTCGGAAGCGTGCAATTGTCGCGATTGGCGCAGTTGACACACAATCCCTTGAGCGGCTTCGACTCCGCCGGCGATTTGGTCAATCCCTCCGGTACGGCGCCCTTATCCCCTTTGGCACCGGTGGAAGGCACAAAAAAACCGTCATAGTTTTCACAATAGACGGCGTCATATCCCCGTTTGGCCCGGTAAACACAAGTATCTGCATTATTGCAGGTGGAACAAAGTCCGGGCGAATGTATCTTTTCGGAGCTAAGCATGATAAACGCCTCCTTTGTTTCCTTTATCGCTTAGCATGGTGAACATGAAAAAAAGAAATAGGAAATATAATAAAAGGGGGACATGCCTCATTTTCTCATTATTAGCAAGGAGTTGTGGAAAATGCGTCGGCATGTCCCTGAACCTTTTGTATCCGAACAATTCAGGTCTGTCAACATCGTTGTTTAACATAATTGTCCGCATACCGAATTATATGTAACAACTTGTGTACCAATTTATTCCGACCCGGCAACAAAATCGGCAAACGTCGAAAAACTCTTTTCCATTGCGTATAATTATATGCCGGACAACAACTAACAGATCATATCATATACTTTTTAGGCATTATTGTATATCTCCATAAGTCCAACGGAGACAAAATATTGCGGGTAATACTGTCCCGGTGGGGAATAACTCCCCGATTTCGCCCACTGGCGTCATAAAGCTGTTACACAAAAACAGTTACAACGCCGGTGGGATGAAATACCTCCCCCAACCCCCCGTAGATCAAACATTCCTGTCTGATCTAATGTGGTGTCGGGTCACCGTTAAATCCTGAGCTTCGAAGGGCACCCGACACCCGGCGGACGCCTCGGCGACCGCCAATAACAATATATGTTATGTCAGTAAAAGCATTGTAGGTCAAGCCTCTCCGAGGCTTGACGTCAAATCTCGGAGAGATTTGACCTACTGAATCCCATAGAGATCGAAGCCCCGGTAGGTCGAAATCCCCCAAGTCACCTTCCGGGCGACGGCGGGGTTTCGACACTTTCTACTTTTCATATTATGTCATGCGCCAACTAATCCGCGGACAGGAATGTCCTCGCTACGGTGGGATTATAAGGGTGGCATTCCCAAACGGATCAATGCCTGGCATTGATCAAGTTTGGGGATGAAACAATGTTTGATAATTCAATATGATGATTATTTAACCATTGAATTTCATTGATGTCTTTGCGAGGGTGGACACTCCGGTGGCCGACCGAAGCAATCTAATAATAATTTTTGAGATTGCTTCGTCACTCGATGACTCGCTCCTCGCAATGACATTGTCGGTAAGTTTAGTCAGCGCCGATCGGCTGGCATAACACTCACCACACAAAAAAAGCTCCGGCTTGTTTCCAAACCGGAGCCGTGTTCAATACCCCGCATAACACAGGCAAGCGGATAGGTTTCCTGTGGCTATGAGAGGGACTGCCGTCCGTACGCAGGGTACCAAAATATTTTCCAGATATCCGGCTAGTGGTACTCCTCACAGTACAAAACCTTTTCCGTATTACCCCTGCTTTCACATTCGGCGCGGTAATCGCAGGTGCAGCACAAACCGCTTGTGGTGTCGATTGTCTCGACAATATATTTTTTATAGTCGATCGACGATTTCGCCTCTCCACAAGCGCCGTCAATACACTCAAACTGTTCGCAATACTGTATCGGTTCTTTTGAGTGACTTTTATACACGCATGTCGGCGCACTGACACAGTTGACACAAATTCCATCCTGCACATTGTCTAAACTGTCGGCCATCGATAAGCCTCCTTCGCAAAAATTATCCGGGCGGTTCAACATTCCCCGCATTGTTTAATTTATTATTCTGCAAGAAGTGTGCCGTCGGGCTGATATCGGAGTCTTTGGGACAATATTATGATGTGAAAATTCATCCCCCACACAACCGATTTACCAAACAGGAATTTATTCGGAAAAATATTTTCGGGAAAATCGCCGGGGGCTCGCCCCACATCCTCAGTGTCGCATTTATGTCATTGTCTCACATAACCTTACAACAACACACAAAGCGCGGACCCAGTGCCCATATTTATACTGCATGATATATATTCAGCGCAGTTGATCCAACTCGCCGGAAATGATAATTATTACCATAAATTAATGGTAAATAACCTGTATTTTATTGATTGTACTACTGTGTGAATGTACTGTCGGTGATACACAAAGCGGGATTAAATCGGGGAGAAATGCACCGGCGGGGAAATATTCGCCATAAATCACGGCTATTATTCATTCGATATATTCTTGAGTTTTTCCCTCAAAGTCTTACGGTCGATACCCAGAATTTCGGCCGCTCTGGTCTTGTTACCGTTGACACTGGCCAGCACATTTTTGATATACTCAAGTTCGACATCGGCCAGCGTCCGGGTCAGTCCGGCCGATGACGACACCGAAAAACGCATCGCCGGCGGCAGTTCGGAAACATCGATAGTATCGCCGTCGGTCATGACAATCATGCGGTGCATAAGGTTTTCCAGTTCGCGAACATTACCTGTCCATGTATAATTATGCAATGCGGCCAGCGCCTCATCGGTGAAACTCGGCGCCTTGCGGCCGTATTCCTCGGCATATTTGGCCGCGAAATGCCGCGCCAGAAGATAAATATCCTCGCCCCGGTCGCGAAGCGGCGGCACCGCGATCGTTATCACCGACAGGCGGAAATACAAATCCTCGCGCATCGCTTTCTTGTTGACGAGATTGAGCATATTTTTATTCGATGCGGCCAGTATCCGAACATCGACCTTGCGCGTCCGGCTGTCGCCGACCATACTCACCTCGCGGTTTTGCAGTACCCGCAGAAGTTTGACCTGCATCGCCAGTGATGTTTCACTTATTTCGTCGAGAAAAATCGTCCCGCCCTCGGCTGTCTGGAAAAATCCGGCCCGCGACTCGGTCGCCCCGGTGAACGCCCCCTTGACATGCCCGAACAACTCGCTCTCCAGCAAACCTTCCGGGATACCGCCGCAGTTGACCGGCACGAACGGCGCCGAGGCGCGGCGGCTGTTATAATGTATTGCGCGCGCGACAAGCTCCTTGCCGGTCCCGCTCTCGCCCGTTATCAGGACCGTGGCCGATGTCTGCGCCGCCTTGCCGATACTCTTGAACACTTTCTGCATCGCCGGCGACTCGCCCAGCATCCCTTCCGGCGAAGATATTTTTTTGACAACAGCATTCTCCGTCGCCCGGCGCGAATGCTGCTTCTTCAGAATCTTTTTGACCGACTCGAAAAGCTCCTCGTCGGTGAACGGCTTCGCCAGGTATTCCTCGGCCCCGATCTTGATCGCCTTGACCGCGCTTTCGACCGTGGCATAACCGGTAATCATCATTATCTCGGTATCCCGGAGATTTTCACGGACATGGCGCACCAGATCGAGTCCGCCGATTTTGGGCATTTTCAAATCGGTTATCACCAGGTCAACCGTCGTCCCTTTCAAAAAATCGATCGCCTCGGCCACTCCCCCGGCGGTAAAAACGCTGTATCCCTGCGAGGACAGGTTGCGCTGTAATATCTCCAGCGTGTCGGCCGCATCATCGACAACCAGTATCGACGCCTTTTTCTTAGGCATCCTTTTTCTCCTTGCTGTTTTGCTTTTCGCTCTGCTCGGTTTTACCGTTGATCGGCAGACGCACCTCGAATTTCGAGCCCTTGCCAACCTCGCTCTCGACCAGAACAAAACCACCGTGCGATGCTACGATGCCGTGTACCACCGACAGCCCGAGCCCCGTCCCCTCATCGACATCCTTGGTCGTATAAAACGGTATAAATATCTTCTTCAGCACCTCGCCGTCCATACCGCTCCCGTTATCCTCGATAATCAGCGAAACATGCTCCGATCTGGCGACCGTCGATATCGTAATCCGTCCCCCGTCCGGCGTCGCCTGCACCGCGTTGACCACCAGGTTCACCAGCACCTGGTACATCTGCGCCCGGTCGGCAACGATCGTCGGAAGATTCTCATCCAGCTTTTTTACGAGCTCGATACCCGCCTTACGGCACCGCGCCGACAGAAAATACAGACCTTCCCCGACCAGCCGGCTCAGATCGACATTTTCTTTCTCCGGCGGCGTCTGGCGTGAGAAGATCATAAGCTTGCGGACTATCTCGCGCGCGTGCAGCGACGCTCTCTCGATCTTATCGATATCCTTCGCCGTCTGTTCGCTGATCCCCTCCGATTTCATCGCCAGTTGCGCAAAACCAAGTATGCTCCCCAGCGGTTCGTTCAATTCATGCGCCACCCCGGCAGCAAGCTGACCGATGGTCGCCAGACGATCGGCATGACGCAACTGATCGCGGAGCCGCTCTTTCTCTTGTTCGCCCTCTTTGCGATCGACTATCAAAGCGATTTCGTCGGCGACGGCGTTGAGCAGACTCCGCTCCTCCTTGAGAAATGGCCCTTCATCCAGATCCGGCTTCTTCTTCCGGTACACGATTTCCACCACGCCGCGCTTGCGACCGTCGCCGTATATATCCGCCGACTGCTTCTGTACGCCACTGTCGAAACCATCGGTGGCATACACACCCTCATCGAGCATGATCCGCGCCGAGGCCACATCCGGATAGAGCCATCCCGATGGAAGAAGTTCCACCGCGTTGCCCAAAATATCCTCGAGCGATATCCCCGGTTGCGAAGCCACCTTGGCAATACCGTATAAACAGGTCAACTCCTTGACACGCTCCCGAAGCGCCACCTGCGCCCGCCTGTATGTAAACGAAATCCCCAGTATCTGAGCGATTTCCTCGAATAATTCAATTGTATTGCCCCCGAACTGATCCGCCTCATCACCCTTTAAAATCATAAGGCCCTGCTTCTCACCGTCCACCTCAAACGGTATAATCGCCAGCGATCGAGTTCCTTCCCCGATATCGACCGACCGCGTCTCACCCTCAATTATAAACGGCTTGTCGATCCGGCCGATCCGAAAACTCCCGTTGCGCGAAAAATAGGGCGGCGTACCGTCATACCGACCCGAATATACCTCGGCGCATAAATTCTCAAGATCGTTATCTTCGGTCATCACCGTCGTCGGCCGATGACGGCTGTCAAGCCTCGACTTTTTCCTCTCGAGATAGTATGAATCGGGATCATCGATAGCGATACCGCTGCGATGCAACACCCCCCGCTCGAGCACCCGCAGTTCGATATAATTACAGCCGCAAAATGCCGACAGAAGTGTCGTCACTCTCTTGAAATACTCATTGCGAGGAAAACCCTTGTGGGCATAATTGAGAATGCGGCGCGATAACATCACCAGGTCGCGCGCCAGATTTATACCTGATTCTTCCATAGCCGTTCTATCCGAATCCTCCATTTACGGTCTCTCGGTAATCGACATCATAATATAAAACAATTTTCCCTTTTTTGTGCAATTCTCGTCGAACCGGAGAATTTACTTCGCTGTCAATAATGTAAATTAAAATATCCGATATGGCAAGCGGTCTGGGCGGGAAACAACACAAATTACCGCCGGATTTTTACCCCGACGATAATGAATAATGTCAATTTCGACCGATTGGCCCGAAAATACTTACGAACGACACTCAACCGGACAAAAATCTCAGCCGATCGCGCCGCGGACCGCCTCGAGAAGCTGATCCTTGTCGATCGGCTTGTCGAAAACCGCCACCGGCTTCTTGACCGCCAGATGACGCCCCGGAACACCACTGATTATTATGATCGGCACTCCGGCAAGCTTCTCGTCGCGATGCATCTTCCGGTAAAAATCGGTCCCGGTATCTTTGGGCATCTGAAGATCGAGCGTGATCAAATCGGGCGTCTCGCGTTTCGCAACCTCGAGACCCTCGACACCGTCCGAGGCGGTGATCGTCTCGTAACCTTCTTTCTCGAGAAGAACCTTCAGGTAGTTTCTGATATCTTCTTCGTCTTCGATGATCAGGATTTTTTTACTCATATGCTATCCCCACTGTCGCCCCCTCGAATTTGATTTATATCCCGCATTAAAATAAGGTAAAATCTCTATGATTTCAAGCTATAAATCCA
>Ga0272443_10000463_pt1 | contig 75250 bp, 75 predicted proteins | sample SSMAcet12_FD_193581 | JGI IMG/M metagenome (GOLD analysis project Ga0272443, IMG submission 193581) | Marine sediment archaeal communities from Little Sippewissett salt marsh, Falmouth, MA, United States - SSM-Acet-12 | ecosystem: Environmental > Aquatic > Marine > Wetlands > Sediment ...
GGGTTGTACCTAAATAGGGCAGGTAGGCGTCGGGCCTCTTCTCGACCAGTTTCTTGTAGATATCCTGGGCCTCTTTGTACGCCGCCTCGGCCTCGTCAAACCGCCTCAAGTCGCTGTACAGATTTCCAAGGTTGTTCTGGGTTGTACCTAAATAGGGCAGGTAGGCGTCGGGCCTCTTCTCGACCAGTTTCTTGTAGATATCCTGGGCCTCTTTGTACGCCGCCTCGGCCTCGTCAAACCGCCTCAAGTCGCTGTACAGATTTCCTATAGTGCCCAATATCGGGGCTTTGTCTTTCCCTGCAAGGCTCTTTTTGAGGTACTCACCTACATTTATCAGTCTTTTAAACCTATAGTGAACCGGCTTCGCATCTTGACTTAGTTTGAAAAAGAGAGGCAGTACTTCTTTATTGTGATTTGATCTCGCTTTATGAAAGAGGCACTCTACTGCGTCATCGAGGCCAGGATCTGCATCCCCAAATTTATTTTTATAGTATTCTGCTGCCATCTCATGCAGTTCACTTTCATCATCGTTTATGGCTTCCTGTATGTGTTTATATGAAAATAGATAGATGCCTTCAAATCCTCTTCTCTTCTCCAGCATACCTGCATCAACCAGCTCGGAGAAATGTTCACCGAAGTTGGTCGAATAAGTTTTTTCAACTGCGTCTATGTCGATATTACTCTCCAAATCGGTGTTTATTGCCGACAAGCTCTTTAATAGTTTGAACGCCCCCTCGCTCAATGCCTCCGTCACCACCCTCTTCAGAAATTCTTCATTATGTTTTGGGTTTGATATATCAAGACTCTGTTTGTAGTTTTTGACTCTCTGAAAATTTATTTTATCGTAATTTCTGACCAAAATCTCAGTCGAAACTGGATGACCTTCTGCAATTTGCTTAATGGTCTCTTTAGCTCCATCGCTGATATTCTTTCCGAACTTCTCAGCTATTAGGTTTATAAGTTCGTCTCGATCATCTTCATTGATACCAAAAAGAGGGTGCTCGTTCCTGGCTATGCCAGATTTTCTTTTCGATGCCAGGACAACTCCACCACTTATTTTCGTTACAAGCTCTTCGACATCTCCATCTGCGAGGTGAGAGTCATCGATAAAAAGATAGATCCCCTCTTCGACGATTCTATCAATTATCACTTTTAGTTTATCATTTTTATCTTTTGCTTTTATATCCTCGTCGATCGATAGCGCGTCGGTGATATCGTCTAAAGTAATCTTGTTTCCAATGATCTCGTATCGACCATCGGCACACTTATCCTTAAAATATTTGTATCCGGAACCTGTGCGATAAGACTGGTTTGTTCCAATTGTAACTACCCTCTTGCCTTTCAATTTTTGGATGAGTAATGCCACCTGGATCAAGGTGGTCTTCCCGACACCACCAACCCCATAGACTTCCACGCTCTCTTCCATCTTCTCCAACAGTTCTTCGAGATCTTCTCTCCTTCCACAAAAGTCCTTTAGGCTTATTTTTCCCTCTAAGTACCACTTGACTATGTTTTTTGCCAGATCAGACTTTATTCTGCTTACATCTGCAACCTTCGGACAGAATTCTCCTCCTGCTTCATTTTTAAATTCCAATGATTTATTACTAATTTCAAAATAATGCTCAACGTCTTCTTTGGCGATTCCATTGAAGGTTGGACAATCTCTGATCTCGCACCAATCGATCTTTTTCCAATTCCAATTCTTCAATTTTCGTATGATATCCCAGCCACTATCAACCAAATAGGCTTGATGAGGTTTGTCCTCTGACAATGCCGTTTTATATTCGCAATGGGTGTAAGATATTCCGCCAGTCCTCTCTTTTAAGGGACAATCCGCTTTGCAACCTTTGATCACACATTCTTCGATAAAAGTGCCGTACCACGGAGAAATCAGGAAAATCACGACATCGCTGTTCTTCAATTCGCTTATGCTGACCTCATGAGAAGTCTTCCCATCAGGAACAAAATTCTCCATGCCTATTTCAACGAGCGCCTCATTCAAGTTATCAAGAATTTGTCGTCTCTCATCACTCAAATCTCTGAAAGTGGAGCTCAAAAATACCTTCAACATATCCCTTCACCCATATGTTTCAAACATGTGTCCACTCTAAAAAACCTATCTATTCATGGACGAAGTCTCGAACAGCTCAATTAGATCTTGCTGAAAGATTTACAAAAAAAGTTTGGTATTGTGCAATCCTCAGCGGCTCCACCCTCACCCCTTGTACTTCCCCCCCACCACTTCTCGTATCCGCTCTGCGGTCTTTGGCCCAACGAGCTCCACCTCGGTCAAATCCTCTGGCGTTGCAGTTAGCACCTTCTCGACGCACCCAAAATGCCGAAGCAGGTTTCGCGCCACAGCCTGGCCAACGCCCGGAATCGACGATATCAGGTACTCCTGCTGCTCGGTCAACGTCTTGTGGGTCTTTTTGCCGTGAACCATAGGCACGCCGCCGTGCTGTTCTTGCTCGCGCCTTGCTATTGCCGCGATCACGGATACGGTCTCGTCTTCATCTTGTGTCGGAATTATGGCGACTCCAAAGTCGACCGCGATCGATGCGAGCGCGCCCCGGATCGCGTTTGGATGAATCTGCCGGGCGTAAAGATTGCGCCCCTCAAGGATCATGATCGGCCGCTCGTAGGTCCGTGAAAGGTCCCGGGCCTGGCCGAACAGGTTTCGAACAGGGTCCACTAGCGAATCCACGAAGTCGTTTGCGGTCTTTCGCTCGATTGCAACCCGATCACTGATCACGTAGTCGCCAACTTCGAGGTTCCTAAGGGCAATGCCGACACCTTGCGCCTCCAGCCGTTTTGCCATCCCCCGCTCTCTTGGGTCCACGGCGACGAGGGCGCTAACTTCCTCTGCCATCTCTTCTTCAGGCCGGATCTGGCCCTGATCTGGAAACCCCGGTAACGAAGATGTGCGGGCGCCAACCTCGCCCAACTGGAGCTGCCTTGCAGCATTTGCGCTTGTGCTTGCACCGTTTGCACCGCAACCAGGCAAGCCCGCCGGAGAAAATCCCGGCCTCTTTTCAGGCCAGCTCATCTCCCTGATCTGCTGCTGCATGTTCCGCTCTTTTCGATCGCTAATCCAGCGGTAGGCTTCATCTCTCGTCCCCTTGGCAACGAGCACGACGACTCTTCCCTCCCTTGCACGACCGGTCCTCCCCTTTCGCTGGATGGACCGAATCTCGCTTGGAACAGGCTCGTAAAACAGAACCAGGTCTGTAGAGGGAATGTCGATTCCCTCTTCTCCAACCGACGTTGCGATGAGGACGTTTCGCTCGCCATCACGAAACCGTTGGAGAACTTCTGCCTGCTGCTTTTGGGAAAGGCCCTCATCCGATATCCGGCTGCTTTGCCCAACGAACCTGACAGGCCGGACGATCTCTTCGCCACAATCTTCCAAAAACTCGAGGACTGAGCTTGCAGTGTCCCGATAATTCGTGAACACCATGATCCTGGAGTCCTCTTTTGTGCGGAGCTGCTCTTCTACTAGGGCCTTCACGGCCAAGAGCTTCGGATGATCCACGTCGAGCCTTTCTAGACTGTAGATCGCTTCGCCTATCCTCGGATCTTCCATTATCCGCTTGGAGGCTTTGCTCCCGCCCCTGGACCGAGATTCAGACCCGAGCCGCTCCATGTATCTCGAAAGAGAATCGACCCCTTGAGTTTCGGCAAGCTCCACGGCATGCTTCAGCTTCAAAACCTCTGCCAAGACCGAGACCGCCTGGTAGAGAGAAGGTGTCGGGTTCCTGGCAATCGAAGACCTGAGCATCTTTTGCATATCCAAAAGCTCTCGCTTGGATGCTCGACGGAGCCATTTGGGAGATCTGCCGCTCCGCTCTTCTTCGAACTTTCCCAGAACCTCAATCCTGTCGTCGAGAACATCCTCTAGAAGGTTCCTGATCTTCAAAATGTCCTGAGGAACGTTCACCTTGACGATCTCGATCTCCCTTTTGTGAATATAAGGGGCGACATCGGGATCGTCTTCGGTTCTGGTTTCCACCTTCTCCATCCCCAGGTTGGAACAGACCTCCTCGATCTTCTCAATGCTGCTTCCAGGACTTGCTGTGATTCCCAAAACCAGAGGATCTTCGCGTTCCCGAAGATACCTTTCAGCTATGTAAACGTAAGCGTAGTTTCCAACACCCCTATGAGCCTCGTCAAAAATGATGCAAGATGTGTCCCGAAGCCCGATCCTCCTTGCAAGGAGGTCGTTTTCGATAACCTGAGGCGTGGAGACGACGACCCTTGCGTCCTCCCACATCTCTTTTCGCTTTTCTGGAGGCTTTTCGCCTGTGAAGTGAACGACGATTGAAGGATCCGCCAAAACGTTTCTCAAAAAAGATGCGTGCTGCTCTACAAGGGGCCTTGTCGGGGCCATGAAGAGCACTTTTCCTTCATCGAGCCTGGCCAATATGACCATGAGCGCAACAATGGTCTTGCCCAAACCCGTGGGCAAGACCACCAGGCACGAATCCTGGAGCGCACAGGCCGCAAGCTCCAGCTGGAAAAGCCTCCTTTCCACGGCATTTTCCTTGAGGAGAGGGTGCCGAACGTAAGAGGTCATCGCCATCGGTTATGCCAGCATCTCATAAAAGTCCTTGTGCGGGTTAATCAGGAGACTTTCTGCGATCTCTCTTGCAGCCTCGTGAGGATCGCGGGAACCTTCCGAGTCCAAGTAAAGTTTCCAAACCGTCGACCTCTCGACCCCTTTTACCATGTCGAACCCGAGCCGGTTTCGAAGCCTGTCCATTGTCGTTATGGCCTCGCCATCTTCGATATGCAACGCCACCTTGACCGGAACATAACCCGTATCGAACACCAGACAATCCATCGATGCAAGATAGCTTTCCTTGTTCTCGTTTACAAGCTCTTTTGCAAACCTCTTGGCAAGGTCGATTGGATCTTCGATGTCGTCGTCTACCTCGATTGACCAGAGCCTCTCCTTTCCAAGATCGGTCAGGACTTCGCCGTAACCCATCCTTCTCACCAAAGTGTTCTTGACGGTTACAGCTTCTGCGTCCGGTATCTTCAGCCGAACCCTGAGGTTTATCTTCATCTCCTCACCTCGATGTAACGTTTCATGGACTCGAATATCCTTCTTCCCGGGCCCGGAACCACAGGGTCGGTCTCGTTCTTCCCGGGATCTGTGGTCGGAAGCTGCCATGCAAAAGACGCCCTCTCGGGGTGCGGCATCATTCCCAAAACGTTTCCTTCAGGGTTGCAGATGCCAGCGATGTTCTCGATGCTACCATTGATGTTGACTGGAAAATCCGGCTTTGCATCGCCCTTCTCGTCACAGTACCTGAAGACGATCTGATCTTCTTCGCGCAACCGATCGATCAGGTTCTCATCGGCCGTGACCAGGTTTCCTTCTGCATGAGCCAGAGGGATCTGGAGAAGATCGCCTTTCTCGATCAGGAAACTTCCGCTGCACCTTTTTGAAGGCGCATCGTGCCTAAGAGTTGTCCAGGCACAATAAAATCCTCTTCTTACGATCTTGTCGCCGGACACCATCACGTTCTGGGCAAGCGCCGCATCGATCTCATCGAGACCTGGAAGCAGGCCGGATTCAACGAGGATCTGAAACCCGTTACATATCCCAAGAATCGGCTTTCCCTTCTCGGCTTCTTCTCTGAGAGTGTCCATCACCGGCTCTTTGGATGCAATGGCACCTGCACGGAGCCTGTCCTGGTAAGAGAACCCACCAGGGATAACATATCCATCGAAATCGCAAAGCTCCTGAGCCGACCTGTTCCACCTGAAAATTTCGCCGTCTACTCCGGCGCTCTTGGCCGCAACCAGGGTCTCGTGTTCGCAATTTGTGCCCGGAAACTGTACCACAGCTATCTTCATCTCATCGCCTCCACGAGTCCTTCGGTCCAGGCCTTCTTGGCAACCTCCAGATCCAAGTCAACGACGGTCTTGCCCTTCCTCGTCATCTTCAACCCAAAAGAATCCGTAACGGTGCCAAGCTCCATTACATCAAGGTCGTGCTTTTTCAAGAGCGCCTCTAATTGCTTCTCAGATCCTTTCTTGCATTCGAGCAAGAACCCCGAAGACTCGGAGAAGACCAACCTGTCCGAGCTCAGACTGGCTGATCCGGCTACATCTAAATTCAAATCCAACCCAAGCTTTCCCTTCCCCGCGAGCGCCATCTCGGCAGCAGTTGCGCCAAGACCACCGTTAGAGATGTCGTGAGCCGACACCGCCAACTTCTGGTCGATCGAATCGATGGTGGCGTAGATCATGTTTCGCTCCATCTCGAAACGGACCTTGGGAACGTTTGCACCAGTCACTCCGTAAATTGTGCGGTAGTAATCAGAGCCGCCCAGCTCATCGAACCTGGGGCCGAGAAGATAGATCCGGTTTCCGGCCTCTTTTAGATACATCGAGACGGCGTTGCCGACATCTTCTATCAGGCCGACGCAGGCGATGACAGGCGACGGATCTACTGAGCCCTCGGGAGACTCGTTGTAAAAGCTTACGTTTCCAGAGACGATTGGAACCGGCGTGTTCTCGTAACCTTTGAGCCAGAGCGATTTTGCAGCATCCGAAAGACCCTTTACGCACTCTCTGAACTCCCAGAAAGCTTCTGGCTTTTCGGGGTTGCCGAAGTTGAGGCAGTCGGTCATGGTCCAGGGCTTGGCACCAATTGCTGCCACGTTTCTCATAGCTTCTGCAACTGCCGTTGCGCCAGCCCAGTAGGGGCTGATCCTTCCGTAAAACGAATTTGAGTCAACTGAAAGTGCAATTCCGAACTTCTTGCCTCGAACAGGCGCTATCAGTCCGGCGTCGGCTTCGCCAGGCCTGATCACGGCGTTTCCCTGCACCTCTGTGTCATAGTATCGGTAGATGTGTTCTCTCGACGAACAATTGGGTGACGCCAAAACCTTGAGAAGCGCGTCGCTCAGATCTTCAGGGGCGCAGATATCGGGCTCAGCAAGCTCGGTCGTTCTTGGCCGCTCTTCTCTTTGGTAACGGATTCCCTCGGTGAGGTGCTCGATCGAGATGTTGCAGACGACCTCTCCTTTGTGGTGGGTGATGTACCTCCCGTCGGTGGTGACTTTTCCCACTACCGCCGCCTTTGCGCCCTCGTAGACGTTGGGAAGGTCCCAATGCTCGTTGTAGATCTTCAAGGCCTTTGGAGTGAGCTCGTGCGGACATATGAGCAAGAAACGCTCTTGGGTTTCGGCGCAGCTGACCACCTCTGAAGGGAGATCGCCCACTTTGTGAACCTTGTCTAAATCCAAGTCCATGCCGTAACCTGCATTGGCCCCCATCTCAGAAGAGGCGCAGGTAAATCCTCCGCCACCCAAGTCCTTGAATCCGATTGTGATTTCCTCTTCACGGGCTAGCCTGAAAAGGTCCTCGTTTGCCTTGAAAAGAACGTTCTTCAAGAAGGGGTCCGGAATCTGGATTGCGCCCCTGTTGGCCTCTTCATCCTCTTCTCTCAACTCTTCAGAGGCGAAGGTGACACCGCCAAAGCCGCTTGAATCTGTTGGCTTTCCGATTAATATCACGTCGTAGTTCTTCTCGCCCGCACCTTTGGGCGCTCTGCTTTTGATTATCTCGTTTCTCTTAACGACGCCGATTGCCACGACGTTGACCAAGCAGTTGGCATCGAAACTCTCGTCGAAGACCACGTCCCCGCCCATTATAGGAACGCCGAGGGCGTTTCCGTACTGCCATATCCCATCGACCACGCCTTCTGCAACCCACCGGACGTGATTTGCATCTTCTCCGAAAGGATCGCCAAATCTCAAGGGATCTGCAGTGGCAACCACTTTTGCGCCCATGCAGTTCACGTCTCGGACGATTCCACCTATGCCTGTCGCCGCGCCTTCGTTAGGCAAGATCTGGCTTGGGTGGTTGTGGCTTTCGTGCGCTATGACCACGCACCACTCCTCATCAATGGCCACGATTCCTGCATCTTCCTCAGGTCCTTGCACCACGTTGGGACCTTCGGTATGGAGATACTCGTTCAAGGTGGCCCGACTGCTCTTGTAAGAGCAGTGCTCGCTCCACATAGTATCGTAGTTGAAAAGCTCTGTGAGGGTGGGGTCTCGCCCCAAGTCCTCTGCGATGGAGCGCGCTTCTGAGACCGTCAGGCCAAAGCCTGCCTCGCGCAGGTTTGCCTCAACTTCTTGGTCAGGAAGACCGATTATTCTCAACGATTGACACCTCGTTTACAGGGGGATATTTATGCCCTCAAGGATCGTTATCAATGTGTCGATCAGCTTATTGGAGCTTTTGACAAAAGGTTCGGAAATTGGCGCTTAGCCACAGATATCAGGTGAGGTCCGTAATTGAGAACAAATTAGGTGAGACGCACGTGTTTAGCCGACCTCGGTTTCTTGGTCCGCTTTTTTCCATTGACCAAAACCAATATCATGCAATCGATTCAGGGAGGACAAACACATACCCAAAAGGTATCGTTAAGCACTACACATCGCATCTCTGCGATGCAAGTTCTGGTTGGGTTTCAGCCGTTTGGTCGAAGCTCTTTTCAGCAGATCGCGAGAAGTTTAGGCAGGAAGCCCCTGCCTAGAGGCAGGTGGCAGTTCGCGTTCGCATCACCCGCCTATCCTCTCTCGATCATTGTTCCCACACCACCATGGGTAAATAGCTCCAACAGAATCGAATGCGGCTTTCGGCCATCGATTATGTGCGCGTTCTGAACTCCCCCTTCCACGGCCTTCACGCAGGCTTCGACCTTGGGGATCATCCCACCGGTTACGATCTGATCTTCCACCATCCCTTCGAAATCCGATATCCTGAAACTGGATATCACGCTTTCGGAATCTTCTGGATCCCGTTTCACGCCTTCCACGTCGGTTATCGAGATTAACTTCATTGCACCCAGGGAGACTGCGATATCGCCCGCAGCAGTGTCTGCGTTGACGTTCAGATTGTTGCCTTCACCATCCACAGCTATCGGTGATATGACCGGAATGTAGCCCTTCCCGGCAGTGATCATAACGATCTCAGGGTTTACCGTCACGACCTCGCCAACCCAGCCCAGGTCCACAGCTTCGCCCTCGATCTGGACCGGACCTTTTCTCCTGGCGATGAGAAGCTGGCCGTCTTTGCCCGAGAGACCTATGCCTTTTCCGCCGTGCTTTCCGATCAGGGTTACCAGCTGGGAGTTGATGTTTCCGAGGAGGACCATCCTTGCGATCTCCAGGGTCTCTTCATCTGTGACTCGAAGCCCGCCCACGAAGACCGGCTTTTTCCCAAATAGCGCCATCTTCTGGGTGATCTCAGGACCCCCACCGTGGACAACTACCGGATGGATGCCAACATATCTCAGCAAGACGAGGTCTTGGACGAAATTTTCCAAGACATCTTTGTCACTCATGATCGACCCACCGATCTTCAACACTATTATCGAGTCGTAAAATTCCCTGAGATAGGGCAAAGCCTCGATCAGCACTTGTTCTCTCTTGACAGTCATCAGATGATCCATCCCTCTAAACTATTTTTCTGCGTTTTTCTGCACAGTCCATTGCCCTTCGCCTTTTTTGGTGTTTAACGATACCTTTCGAACAAGTATCGAACTCGTGATATTTCGATATTTTGGCCTATTCGTATCGTTAAGCACTAATCTTGCGAGAACCAATATAGTCTCATCTAATTGGTCCTTGACTATAACCCTTCACTCTATGGACATCAGGACGTCGCCGGGCGCGACAGTCTCCCCAGCTTCGACATAGATCTCCCGAACCACACCGTTCTTGTTGGCGTAGACCTCGTTCTCCATCTTCATAGCCTCAAGAACTGCCACAGCATCGCCTTTAGAGACCTTGTCGCCCTCTTCTACGAGATACCTTAGAATCACGCCCTGCATCGGGACCGTAACGCCGTCCTTGGGCGCTTTGGGTTCTGCTTCTTGGATGGTCATCCCAGCCGGCGCCACTTTGACAAGGTAGGCCTCACCGTCCACTTCCACGTTGAAGGCAGCGGGCTTTCCGCAGATGACCTCTTCTGAGGCCTTGGCACCCCCCACCTTCCCTCTTTTGAGGATCTCTTCTTCGGCTTCACCCTTGAGGAACTTTTCGGCCACCTGGGGGTATAAGGCATAAGTGAGGATGTCTTCTTCCTTCTTGACGAGTCCCCGCTCCTCGGCCTCTCTCTTTATTTTCTCGTACTCAGGGGATAGAATATCTGCAGGCCTGCAGGTTATAGGCTCCTCGTCTTCCAGGATCTCGGCCTTGATCTTGGGGTTGATCTCAGCAGGAGACTTTCCGTAAAGACCTTTTACGTAATCCCTTACTTCTTTTGGAACTGCCTTGTACCTCTCTCCGGTAAGGACGTTCAACACAGCCTGGCTTCCCACGATCTGGCTGGTGGGTGTGACTAGAGGCGGATATCCTAGGTCTTCCCTGACCCTGGGAATCTCGGCCAGGACATCTTCGTACTTGTCCAAGGCCTTCTGTTCTATCAGCTGAGACACGAGGTTAGACAACATACCGCCAGGAACTTGATAGACCAGAACGTTGGTGTCTATCTTGGCAGATATGGGGTTGAAAACAGGCGCATATACTTCCATAATCTTCTCAAAGTACCTCTTAATCTCGGTGAGAAGCTTCAGGTCGAGGCCCGTGTCGTAAGGCGTACCCTCCAGAGATGCGACGATACTCTCAGTTGGTGGATGAGATGAACCCCAGCCCAGGGGTGAGATGGCCGTGTCGAGGATGTCTACACCGGCCTCGCAGGCAAAGATACAGCTCATAGGGGCCATTCCGCTGGTGCAATGAGAATGAAGACCGATTGGTATGTCTATTTGTTCTTTCATCGACTCGATCAGTTCATAGGCGTCGTGGGGCGTGATCAGCCCGGCCATGTCTTTTATACAGATCGAGTCACATCCAAGGTCTGCTAGCTCCACTGCCATTCTCGTGAACTGCTCTATTGTGTGAACTGGACTAGTGGTGTAGCTGACGCTGCCCTGAACGTGAGTGTCCATCTTCTTGGCCGTCTTTATGGCCACTTTCATGTTTCTAATATCGTTTACGGCATCGAATATCCTGAATATGTCCACGCCGTTGAGGGCAGCCTTTTCTACAAACTTCTCCACAATATCGTCGGCGTAATGTCTGTATCCTACCAGGTTCTGACCTCGGAGCAGCATTTGTAGCGGGGTGTTTGGCATGGCCAGTTTCAATGCACGCAGCCGCTCCCAAGGGTCCTCATTGAGGTACCTGATGCAAGAATCAAAAGTAGCGCCACCCCAGACCTCCATCGAGAAGAAACCCACCTGATCGAGTTTCTCCGCAATGGGCAGCATATCTCGAGTTCTCATTCGGGTGGCTAAGAGTGACTGATGAGCGTCCCTAAAGACCGTCTCAGTAAGCTTAACTTTGCTCATGGAATCATCCTTTTCATATCATTTTATGTTTTTCAAGATCCTTTAGCACGTCCTGTCCCCTATCGGTGAGCATGTACTTTTTCCAGGTCTGCTTCTCTGGTGTTATGCACTCGATAAGTTCCAGCTTTTCACACTCCTTTATGGCACGGCTAATGTTCTGAGTAGACCGATCTGTCATATGGGCAACATCAGAAGCTTTAATTACCCTGGCCTGTTGGATCGTTTTCATCAGGAGAATACGTCGATCGGCACCCAGGACCCACCTGCCTATATCATCGATGTCCATAAGGATTACCCGTCTGGATCGTTCTCCCAGAAGAGATTATTATAAGTTATTTAAACTTAGTGGGGACGCAATGCGTTCATATAAATATGTTCCGTGTGTGATTACGCTGATTGTCGTACTGTCAATCCGATAGAGGCATAATATCTCCTTTGAATTGATATGACTTATAAACTATAATCAAAAATTAATTAGATAGAGATGATTTGATCTCGCCAGGTTAGTGTTTAACGATATGGACCGGCAAAATCTAAAAATCCTAAGATTCTTAGATTTGTCTGAAAGGTGTCGTTAAACCATAACTTAGAAGTACTCGGAAATAGGAAAACTTTGATAATAATCTCTAACAGAAAGCGCGTTTTATTTGGCAGCAATACATGAATTCTAGGGGAGGTGGTGAGCAGGAGGATAATGGTGGTAGGGGCTTCTTGCATTCGATGCAGAGTTCGCTTATTTGGTGTTGGCATCAACTAAATTCATATTATATTAATTATGTAGTAATTTTTGTGTAGATCTGTTCAATCGCCTCGAAGGCATGTTCACAACATGTCCACATATATCGTCAATGTGCAGAAAACTGTTATATGAAGTGATCACCTCCATCGACGATCACATATTGTAAGATTGTCCGTTGGATCGACAAATACTGAGCATCTCAGGACCGCACCAAAGGGCCTTTGTAACATGTGACTGGCCCATCCTGTGGGCTTTCTGTACGGAAGTGTACACCACAAGTATCTATTAGTATTTTGTTTGCATCTGCACCGCTCGTGAGGATCTATGAGACTTAGAGTTGTGAGCACAAAAAATGAAATTTCGAACCTGAGCCCCAATGAGAGGGTTGTCCACCTCGCTTTCCGGGCTTCTAACGTGGATTTTCTGAACCTGATGAAGAAGTGTCCCAGGCTTAGGGCCATCCAAGTTCCTCCCTCGTACTACAAGACCATGTCCAAGGCCATTCAGCTCTTCCTGGAAATGCAGGGAATAGAACTTTTGGTGGGTGATGTGTGGGGTCACAGGAAAGACATCGACGAGTACTTCGTGATCGATGGAGGTATTATCGATGAGATCGAATCTCTGGTCAAGAGAGGCGAGAGCATCGAAGATACCAGTGCTCAAGTCCAGAAAAAGACCCGGTTGGCACCGGATCTGATCAGATACATAGCAAAGTCCAAGATGACCGTCTGAACCCGACAGATGGGTCGTCGAGCATCTTACATTTATAGTCGAGAACTTGGTAGTCTCATCGAATTAGTTCTCGACTATACGTTCGCAATAATATACGACCATCGATATCGATGTTGCGAACACATCGATTTAGAAGCTCTACACTAGTACATGTTACAAGTGTCTATTAATAATTTGACCACATTTTTGTAATTGTGAGGTTTAGAATCTATGAGACTTAGAGTTGTGAGTTCGAGAAATGAGATCTCTGGTCTGAGTCCAACCGAGAAAATGATACACTTGGCTTTCAGGCCTTCAAACGTGGATTTACTGGACCTGATGAAAAGGTGTCCTCGGTTGAGAGCTGTTCAGATTCCACCGTCTTACCACAAGACCATGTCCAAGGCCATGAAACTCTTTCTGGAGATGCAAGGCATTGACCTTATTAAGGGTGATGTGTGGGGTCACAGAAAAGACATTGACGAGTACTTCGTGATCAATGAGGAAACCATCGATGAGATTGGATCTCTGGTCAAGAGTGGCGAGAGCATCGAAGGGGCAACTGCTCAAATTCAAATGAGGACCCGACTGGCACCGGATCTGATCAAGTACATTGCTAAGTTCCAGATCATCGCCTGAGGGCGGGATTTGGACTTACCCCCTTCAAGCTCTCGTCTTCATTGTTACTCCGGAAGCACGGAGGGTCACGAATGCTCCGACTTTTAGGTCGGGGATGAAGTGAACCCTTGCCCGTTTTTCATGCGGATCTGTTTTCAAAACTATTTATACGGCCCTCGACCACATGTAACCCGTGCATTCTCCATCAAAAGTCTTATCTAGCAGTAGTCTCGTCCAAGTCCTGATTAAAGTTCGCGAGAACGATATTCGCCCCATCGGCATGGCCGATGACAGGGTGGCGTCGGACAGAGTTCCGGGGCTGCTCCAGAGGGCTTTCGGGCAGGAGTCAAATCCCGGGGGCCTCGACTTTCTGGAGGAATAATTTGGCAGAAGAGTCTGAAGAGATAAAACACATCGTCCGAATAATGAACACAGACCTGGATGGGCACCGGCCAGTTCACATGGCCCTCACCGGCATCAAAGGCATAGGGAGCCGAAATGCTTGGTTGTTGGTCCAGATGGCTGAAATCGATCCCACCGAAACTCTTGGGCTGTTGCCGGACGAGACCATCTCCAAACTGAGGGATGTTGTAGAGTTAGCGCAGGATCGGATCCCTGTTTGGATGAGAAACAGGCGAAAGGACCTTCTCACCGGTGAGGACAAACACGTAATGGGTACCGACCTCATGCTCACCCGGAGAGAGGAAGTAGACATTATGAGGAAAACCCGAAGCTACATCGGGATTCGGCACGAAAGGGGCCTTCGCGTGAGAGGTCAGCGCACTCGATCTACTGGGCGTAAGGGTGCCACAGTGGGTGTAAGCAGGAAGAAGAGGTGAGCAGAGATGGGATATCCTGGTAAGAGTCGCAAATCTTACGATACGCCTCGACACCCCTGGGAAGCTGACAGGATTGCTCAGGAAGTGGAGTTGGTCAAGAACTACGGACTGCGCAACAAGAGGGAACTTTGGAAAGCCCAGAGCATGATCAGAAAGTACCGACGTGCAAGTAGGCTATTGCTTGCCGCCACTGCCAGAGGGGACGTCGGTTTAGAAGTGAAGTCCGAGGAGATTCTAGGCCACCTCAAAAGGTACGGAATGCTGAGCGAGGACAGCGACTTGGACTCGATTCTGTCCATGAAGCTGGAGAATATTCTGGAAAGAAGGCTTCAGACTCAGGTGTACCGTCAAGGGCTCGCAAAGACCCTAAGACAGGCGCGGCAGTTCATAACTCATGGGCACATACAGATCTCTGGACGGAAGGTGACCGTTCCTGGATATTACGTAAAAAGTGGTGAGGAGATGACAATCGACTACTATCCAGGCTCGCCCATGGCAGGAGAGAACCATCCGGAAAGAGCTGTCAGAATACCTAAGGTGGAAGGATAGACATGGCTGGAGAGGGAAAGTGGGGCGTAGCTAACATATATGCCTCCTTCAACAATACAATCATAACCATAACCGATCTCACAGGTGCAGAGACGATCGCTAAGGTCTCAGGCGGTATGGTGGTCAAGGCTGCCAGAGATGAGAGTTCGCCCTATACGGCCATGCAGATGGCAGGTCAGATAGCCGAGCAGGCCATGAACAAGGGGATCATGGGCGTGCATGTCAAAGTGAGAGCGCCTGGTGGAAACAGGCAGCGATCTCCAGGACCTGGCGCTCAGGCAGCCATTAGGGCGCTTGCCAGAGCTGGGTTAAAGATCGGCCGGATCGAAGACGTGACTCCAATTCCACATGACGGCACCAAACCGTCAGGTGGCAAGAGGGGCCGAAGGGTGTAAGCCGTGCAGGTGGAACTGATAGAGCTAAAGGAGAAGAGGGCCCGGTTTCTCTTGACCGGTGTGAAACCCTCCTTTGCCAACGCCATCAGAAGGGCATGCCTCTCTGAGGTGCCCACGCTGGCCATCGATGAGATAAGTATATATGATAATACGTCGGTGCTGTTCGATGAGCAGCTCGCTTTGAGGCTGGGTTTGCTCCCCCTCAAGGCGGAGGATCTCGATCAGTTCGTGATTTCCGATGAGTGTGACTGTGGTGGAGTGGGTTGCCCTGCCTGTCAGGTGGGAATGACCCTCACCGCCGAGGGTCCGGGTACTGTGTACTCCAAGGACATTGTGTTCGCAGATCCCAGTGTAGAGGTGGCATGTGAAAACGTTCCCATCGTGATTCTGGGCGAAGGCGAAAAGTTAATGTTGGAGGGGATCGTCACCTTGGATAAGGGCACGACCCATGCCAGGTGGCAGGTCGGGACCCTTTGTGGGTACAAGAACCTGCCCGAGATCGAGATCGGTGACAACTGCAACAGTTGCGGAAAGTGTGTCGAGGTCTGTCCCCGAAACATCCTGGAAATGGTTGAAGGCCATTTGAAGGTCGTAGACCCGATAAGCTGCTCGAACTGTAGGCTCTGCGTGGATGAGTGCGAAGTTGGCGCGATTAAGGTCGTTCCGATTCGGGATAGCTTCTTGATGAAGATCGACAATGATGGTTCAATATCGGCACGAGATCAGGTGATCGGAGCCGCAAAGGATATAAAGAAACGGGCAACAGCACTCAGCGAACAGCTAAGTGAGTTTGCATAAAACAATGTGCGGGGGTTGCCAAGCCAGGTCAAAGGCGCAAGGTTGAGGGCCTTGTCTCGTAGGAGTTCGTGGGTTCGAATCCCATCCCCCGCACCAAAATTATCTTTTCTGATAGTGATTTTGAAGTCGTCATTCTACCACTTTTGCATCATTCATTGAAGCAGATGGGATAAGTACATTTTCGGCGCAATAGTGCAACTGGCATCAGGATATTAGGTATCACGTTAAGAGATCTCCGAGTAAGACCAATCGGGCTTCATTTGTCATGAGATCGGTATATGGGCGTCTGCTCAATCCTGATAAAAGATTTAGATGCCTCCATCAGGATCTCAACATCAGTCATTGTTCCCTTGGACTTGAGCCGGTCTACCTCAAGCAGAAACTTGCCTAGGATCTCAGGGTCGAACTGATTTTTCTCTGCAAACTTTAAGGCTAGGCTTTTCAGCTCCTTTTTCGATGAGTATCTCTTGGGCGCCTCGCCGTCTATGAAGTTGAATATGTGTCCGCATTTGGCGTGTCCTATGGTCGGAGTTGAGGGGCCGATGCTAGTTTTTATGTAATCTTTGAAGGTGCCGCCGTCGATAATCTCTCCACATCCTCCACACAACATTATTCGCATTTCACATCACGACCAATTAATAAAACTGAATAATATACTTACTAATGTCTAGAGTTCTGCGGTTCTACTTATCATACTTATTTAGTAACCCCTCATACCCCCTAACCTGTATGACAATTTAATTTATCTGCATATCTGTTTATCCGTTCATTACTTATAAAACTTTTGCATATCTAAAGATAGTGGATGGGTTCCTCTTTTGATCCTGTCTGTAGTCGAAAACCAATTAGATGGGACTAATTATTTCTCGCCAGAGTGGTGTTTAACGATATGATTATGTCAGATATCAAACTTGTGCGAGTTAGATATTTGACTCAAATGTATCGTTGGGCACTATAAACCAAAATCAGATGCCCCTTCGCGTTCCTCCCCAGGGTATTGCCATTCCGATGGCGTCGCCCACGGGATTGAATTGGGGTCGGCCCGCTTTTGGATCGCGACCTCAACCGTCCTCCATTTCATCCCCAGTGGGTTCATGCCAGCGCAAAGGGACGCAGGGCTGCAAAGCCGCTCTTGGGGCGACAAAGATCTGAGGAACGGATGCCAAGCTCCTCTGTGTTTCTGAGCTAGTCGGCAAGGTCGGCGATATCAGTGACAGTCAGCAATCATTCCGAAAATATCCAGAAAATCATCTAACAACCATCAACATTTGGCGCCTGTTTTACTCAGTATTTTTCCATCTTTGAACTCTTTGAGCTTTATGTTTCCATCATCTATCACAACAAAGCTGTAATAATTGCAAGGGCTCTTTTCCCAGGAGCCGGTGTTCACCACCTTTGTTTTTGGGTCGTAACAGGCAGGTCGCCTGTGAGTATGGCCATAGACCAGCACCTCGTCCCGTTCCATTCCGAGATAGATGCTTCTCGACTCCAGCTTTGCCAGATGTTCTATGAATGATCCTGCTTTGTGCCGACCAGTGAGCCTTTTTTCTGGGGTTTCCATCATCGACTTTAACGCCCCAGACATGTCCGCAGGCAACCTCTTTAGCGCCTCCAGGATGGACTCTGAGGCTTTGATCATATCCCATAGCTTGCTGGCCGCGTTTCCTGTGTCGTCGCCTGCAAGGCACAGCTGCTCAGCAAACGATTCGTAAGCTGTCTGCGACTTGTAGTAGGGGTTTGCGAGAGTCTCCAACTGGTAGCCGTGTATGAAGAAGAACTTCTCATCACCGCTTGATAATCGAGCCGACTTGGCAACGTCGCTGAAGTGAAGGCCACCTCCAATCAGGTTGTCCTTCAGGTTCAGCATGTGGTAGTCGTGGTTTCCGACCACGTAATGCATCTTCACGTCGCGGTCGAAGTTCATCAATTCGGAGAACACGATGTCGCATTCTGCAAGCGATTTTGCGAAATCCCGCCTCCAGAAATCTATCACGTCGCCGAGAAGGACGAGATCGCCTCCGCTGCTCATATAATCAGTTCTGAGAACCTTCAAAAAGTCCAAAAATTCCTGGTCATCTTTCAGAAGCTTGTTTCCTCTTGTCTTCTTTTCTGCCATGTGCACATCCGATACCACTACGATCATGTACATCACCTCATAGTTGCTATAATTAAATTTTGTTTTGTATCCTCCAGACGGCCTTCCACCACAATTATGCCTTATGGGAAACGGCCGGTTTAGACAAAAATCAAAAGAGTCGAGAGCCGAGGGCGGATGCTTCTGTTTCTCTTTCGCGCTCTTGTGCTGCTCGGGCCGCGTCGATCTCGACGTCAAGCTTTATGGCCTAAATTCGAAAAAATACAATTGGTTGCATTGGGCCCGCTCTTTCCGCAGCCATCAATATTTTCAGCGCTGGAATGATCGATCCCAAGTTCTACTAGGACTTGGTTTGCGGTGTGTCATCCCGAGGCCAGAGAAGCGGAGAGGGGCTACAAGTACGGGGTTTGCCATCTCAAAAAAGTCGGGCAACTTATGGGGGGCCTTGAAGCTCAGGACCCCTGCATCCGGTTGGACGCCGGTAAGGATGTAGATTAGGCGAGGCTCGCGATTTTGGACACGTTCAGATGCGAGCCTGTATGCCAGGTCAGAGACGAGCCGGGCATCCGAATGTATTCTGCAAAGGTAATGGGGTTAGATCGAGATCGACCCGCTTTTGGAGCGCGGCCTCAATCGTCCGCCAGTTCACCCCCATGGTTTCATGCCTAGCGCCAATGGGCACAATACCACAAGCTGCACTCCACAAGCTGCACTCCACAAGCTGCACTTGGAGTGGCAAAAAGCTGCGGGCGGATGCCAGGTTCCTCTGTGTTTCTGAGCTGGTCGGCAAAGTTGATCGTCACCACCCGATTGACAGTCTCCATGAGAGCGCCCTTGGAGCATGGCGCACCGTCCTTTTCGATTATAGTGTTTAACGATACTTTTCGGACAAATATCAAACTCGTAAGAGTTTGATATTTGGCCTATTCGTATCGTTAAACACTATTCTGGCGAGAACCAATTAGTCTCATCTAATTGGTTCTCGACTATAGGTATTGGGATTGGCACTTCTTCGTCAGGGTCTCTGGGTTGTACTGGAAGATGGTGACGCGGGCCAGGGGGCTGAAGATGTCAACGCCCACGATGGCGCCTTTTCTGAGCTTTCCTGCTCTTCACACTTTTCGATGCTTGTATAGCCAGTTCACGCATAAAATGATCAGTTCAAAAATTGGTCACTTAAACGCTTTCCTGATTACAGTCCACATAATCTTCTTGACCTTTTCATCCCGGATACCATCCAAAAACATCTTGATCTCATCGGGCTCGATGGCATCGTCTTCTACTATGTTGTATAGCTGAGTCGTAGCTTCGCTTATGCCTTTGAGCGTCGCCTTACCATCTTTATAAGCGCTCATGTTGGTGCTTTTGAGCTTTTTCAGGCCATCTGTCATCGCGTCTGAAAGGATATCTTCAAATCCAAACATTATACATCACCTCTAACGAACAACGTTCTTACAAGCTAAAACCGTACTTTATATTCAAAAACCAATACCGACTTTCAATTTTGGAATACGTGACCTGTTCTGATATCACCTCCTAAAAGTGGAGTTTGTAACATTTTAGATGGGGGTGTTGCATTCAGACGATCACTGAAATAATCTTTCAGTTCTACCGTTTCCCTCTTCGGCAGTCTATCTATCATATCGTTCGAGCTTTCGCTCGTCTTGCTTTGCATTCTTCAGAATTTCGCACATCTTGCACCTCGCCAAACAAGCGCTGCCATGTCGGCGATAACGAGGGCGCTTTTCGGGCAGACCAATGTCTCCAGGGCCGAGAGCTTGCAAAGGCTTGCAGATTCGGGCTTTGTGACCACCGGGGCATAGATCCGATTCCGGAAGCTTCCTGCCCGTCGAGAAGGCGATCGTACTCGCCGTCCCGAAGCTCGCTTTGGATATCGGCGCCGGTGTCGCGGGTGAAGCATCCTCCCCTTTTTTCGAGGTGGAGTAGAAGGTGGTGGAGGTACGGGCGGCGGGAAGATTCGGGGGCGTGAAGCTCGCAGGGGCAGTGCACGCCGAGCCGGCGCCGGGTTTTCGAGCTGCCAAGCGGATCAAGCGCGAACGCCAGGGGGCAGTCGTTGCGCTTGAGCTTGGCCGGGAGCCCGCCCACTCCCCGGTCCCCGATCGTGCTTTGGAGCTGCAGCACATCGACCCGGGCCAAGCGACCTTCGGCGCTAGCCCGGGCACGCTGGACGATGGCGGCCGAGTGGTGCGCCGTGGGAAGCTGCGACCCTGTCCGGGGATGGTGCTGCTATGGGGAAGGTATGAAAATTAAAGGTGCGCAGTGCAGTTTTTATCTTACGCTAGAGATATCATCCAGATCAAAAACGATCATCCCATCATCCCTCAATTCGCTTTTGTTCTCTATTTTTTTCGCAACAACTGCGAAATATTCCTGCCGTCTTTCATCGTTCCAGCGCACATGTTTTGATCTCTCTAATAGATCATCAAATATCCTTCTTGTATTATCAGCCGTCAAAGTCTGCCATTTGCACTCGACAAACATGATCTCTTTTGAGCCCTCATTCAGTGCGACAACATCGATCTCGTAGGCGTTTGCTCCCTTTTGCCTTCCAGGAATCTTACCCCATTGCCTCCCGATTCTTTCAAAGGCGAAGGGCAATTTACCAGCAATGTTCAGATCTGTGAGGTACTGTTTCGCGATGTCTTCAAAGATATGGCCGAGATACTGGTCGTATGTGGTGTCTATTCGCAAGATCGCTGCATCCCTGTTTATTTCGAGGATCGACCTTGCCGGGTACACATATGTATACCAGAATTTCATGAAATTATCTTCCAGGGCGTAGATGGAGCCTGTCTTTATGTCTCGTGTTTTTTTAAGAGCTACGGCCCATTCTTTGGTTACAAATCCAAGATTTATGAGGACACGCAAGTACTTCGGGAGATTCTGGACAGGTATTCCGGTTTCGTTTGAGATTTCAGATACCCGGTTCTTTCCCTTCGAGATTGCTTCGAGGATCAGCTCGTAGTTGGTCGGGGTCCTCAGTTCTTCCTTCAACAGAAACGCGGCTTCATCATAAAGAAAAGTCGCTCTTTGCAGTATGTTCTCGTTCACGTTATCGATAAACGAAAGATTCTCATCAAACTTGTTGAGGTATGCAGGCACACCCCCAAGACAGCCGTAGATCTTGACCACTTCTTCTGCACTTTTTTGGGGGAAGAACTGGGCGACATGGGCAAACTTTAGAGGTTCCACCTTGATCTGCCCGGTTCGTCTGCCATACAGAGGAGATTTGTATCCAAGAACCTCGTTTTCCATCATCCCTATGCTTGAACCAAGAAGAATCACCATGACATTGGCATCTTTAAGATGCAGGTCCCATGCCGCCTGAAATGAGGACATCGCCGCATTGCTGCCCTCGATTAAGTATGGAACCTCGTCTATAATAATAACCGGCTTGCCTTTTATCTGCTGGGCAACGAATTTGAGGGCGGCATCCCATTTGGTGATCTTTGGCTGGTATATGCCGAGCTGTTCAGATGCCTTTTCCAGAAAGTCTTCCGCCTGCTGCTCAAGGTTGAATTTCTGGGATAGATAGTAGACCGATGGTTTTTCTGCTCTAAATTTGAGGGCGAGTTCGGTTTTGCCAACGCGCCGCCGTCCATAGATTATTACGAGCGATGATGAATCCTTTGCATATTCGGATTCGAGGAAGGCAAGTTCTTCGTCTCTGTTGATAAATAGGGCCATGATCCTAAGTATTGCGAGCATATTAATTTAAGCGTTTCTGTCCCTCGACGTTGGAGGGGTTTCGGGACTTGAGGTGGAGGTTGATGACGTCGAGGGTCTCGCCTCCCTCCTGAACCCTGGCGTGGAGGATCGGCCGCTCCCAGGTCACCAGCTTGGCTTCTTCTCCCCCCTCACCTCCCGAACCCGAACCCGCGGTGCGAGCCGCCACCTTCTGGTAGCGGGGCGCCGGGGCGTAGTCGTGCTTGTACTGCTGGTGCGAGAGGATCTCGTATCTGCTGAGGATGACGAGGTTTCTCTCGTCGTAGACCTGCTTTCCGTCCTCGGTCTTGGTCGAGACCATCGAGTAGTCGGCGTAGGGCGTCCCCTCAATCAGTCGCTCCAGGGCCAGCAGGCGGCGGGGCTGGCCTTCCGTCTCCTGACCGTTCACCTCCTGGAGACAGAGGATGTCGGCCTTTAAGGTGTTTAACCTACAAAAATCAGCGTACTACACTATTTTGAAACCAGCTCTACAAGATCTGCGATCGCTTTCGGTTGCTAGAACCTAAAACATAAAAGCACCCTTACTAGGATAACCCGTGACCCCCCAAATAATTTTGTAATGTTTAGCATCTTTTACGTGTTTACCAACTGCGACGAGAGTAATTTTATCCTCCTTTTTGTGAAAGAAGAACGTGCAGCCGGTTTTAGCGATTCCCCACGATGCATGCATAGCTTTCTGCAGATTTTCCAGCTCTTTGTCGTCATTAATGGCGTTTCCCGTCCGCTTCAATTTTTTGTTGGATTTTCCGTCAGTTACCATACGCTCAAGAGCTGTCTTCACGGTATTTTCATTAAGGTTATGGTCATCGACGAGCTTATTGACCAGCTGTGTCCTATTCGTGTATTCCCCATCATAGGTGACCGTGGCGCCGATTTCGTCAGTTTGTTGTTTTTCCTCATCAAAAATTCGTATCCCTAACGAGTCCGCTACTTGCTTTTTATTGTCATATGTACAAAATCTTTCGCCTAAAGCTTTTGTTATCATCCATTTTACTACGGATTCATTAACGAAAAGATTAATAAACTTCGTAGCACGTTTTTCCACATACTTATACTTCAATTCTTTTTTAACCTGTCTTAGATTTCTCTTGCTTAGTTTTCTTTGTATAATGCTATTGGGGTTTGATATCACCATTTGCAAACTTTTTTGTGTTTGATCCTCTGGTCGATTATCCAAAAGCCCAAGTTCCTGATATCCAAAACTTTTCTCTTGGCTGACAGAATTAGCAACCGCCCTACTTTCATTCTCTTTCGATTTCTCTACTTGCTCATACATTTTTTGAGCCTTATTCCCTTGTATATTAGCTTCTTTTTCCAATCCTATATTGTCATTAATATACACGCTCGCCATCTGCGTCGTGGGCTTCACCCGCCTTTGCATCTGCTGGACCGCATGCCAGCCCTCGTGGGACAGGTGCCTCTCCTGCCCCGGAGACAAATGGATCTCTTGTCCCTGGGTATAAGCAAGCGCATTGAGCTGCGTGGGTTTGGGTGAGTTGTAATGCACGCGCACACCCGAGAAGTCCATGCCCGAGAGGTTCTCAAGACCCATTTTCAGGTGATCAGGCATGCCGGTCCTGTTTGGCGGCGCGTCCTCCTTCGCCTGTAAGACTCGCCCAGTCGCCTGCATCTCCTCCCGCTGCACCGCCCCCCTATTCTGTTGCACCACATGCGTCAGCTCGTGCGCCAGCAGCCGCTGCCCCTCGGAGCTTCCGGGCCGGTACTCCCCCTGCCTGAGAAATATATCCTGCCCAGTGGTGAAGGCCCGCGCCTGGATCGATCGGTTCAGCGAATCAGCCTCTCCATCAGTGTGTACCCTCACCCCGCCGAAGTCGGCGCCGAAGGCCCGCTCCATCGGCTGGCGCACACGGTCCGAGAGGGGCTGCCCCCGGCCCCGAGCCCCCCGGATCGCAGACTCCAGGTCCGGCCCGACGTCCGCACCCTCGGCAACAGGAGCATACCCAGCGCCTGAGACCTTCCGTTGCAGCTCTTCGTCCTCTTCCAGATCCTCTTCATCCACTTGCCTCTGGACCGAGCCCTGCCCAGGGGACAAGATGGCGCCTTCCATCTGTCGCTGCGCCGCCAATACGTCTTCTTCCTCCAGTTCCTCCTCGTCTTCCTGCCTCTGGACCGAATTCTGATCTGAGGACGAGATCGTCTCGACCACACGCTGCGCCACCCGGTCCGCCTCCTGCTCGTACCGATCGCCTGCGGGCCCGAGCCTGAGCTTCGCCTGGACTGCCAACCTTCCTACGTACCTGTTGCCGTGGGTCTGCTGCAGACCCCTCAGCGCCGAGGCCCGCTGAAGGGGTGGAATCCGGGCCAGCTCTGCGGCGATGCTCTCTCCAGAGGGGCCACAGTCGTTGCAGCTCGCCCTCTGGACCGTTTTTCTCAAGACGTTCAGATCGCTCTCTGGCCCCTCTCGGACCGGTTGAATTGCATGAGCGGGCGAAGCAGAATCGTGATCCTTCGCATCCGCCGTTCTCGACACCGATAAAGACTCGTTCATCATCATACACCGCCCATATATTCACCTAATCTTCACATCTCGCATATCAGATCGTAATACGTCCCAAAATCGCTCTGGATGCAGAGCTTTCCCCTCTTCTGGAAAAAGCCGGTCGACTTACGGAAGAGGCCTTGAAGCTCGGGACCCTTGCATCCGGTTGGGCACCGGTAAATATGTGGATTAGGCGAGGGCTCGCGCCTCGGACGCTTTCGAAATAAATTGTCCAAATTCAAGGGGCTTTTGCATGCTGTTTACTTCAATTGATAGGGATCGCTGCCAATGCCGGAATAGCTCCCATCCACGCACGCAGCTTATTGTTATCGTTGAGACGTGCTACGTTACAAATTATATTTAGTTGGGCTTGAGTCAAAACATAGTTGAATGCCACCGGTCCTCCTCTAGAAATGTGGTGATGTCCTGGCCAAAATTCTACTAACCTATCACCCGCCCCAGCTACAGCTGGCGCAAATGAACGTAGCCCGCGAATATAGGCAGATCTTCCTCCGCCACCTGGTCTGCCATTGCTCAACCATGTCTTATATTGACCATAATCCGGATTACTTATTGTATGACGTGTTATTCCGACATGTACGGACACTTGTGGCTGGTTCCCGTGTGTTAACCTTATCCGACCGTTAGTAAAATAAATACTCCCTACATTACCACCCGCCACAGATGCAAATAAAATATTGCCCAATGTGAAGCCAGGAACGACTGTCGTCATGTAGCTGTGTATCGTCTGTGCATTAGGTTCTACAGCCAGCATTGCCGTAACCTCAACAGGAGTTGCTCCATCAGCATATAGTTGATTTATTTGATCCTTTTTCTTGCCTAGTTTGTAACCAATAATGCCTCCAACTATAGTTCCAATTACAGGAACTATGGTCCCTAAAATTGCACCTATTACAGCTCCCTTTTTGGACCAGGGAGCTAGTTGTACTGTACCTGATTCCAATTCACCAGCTTCAGCATTTTCTGTAACATTCCTCGTCTTTTTCAATAGTTCTGATATACTACTTTCGTCACATGATTGAACAATTTGCATTATTCCACCGATGGCTTCCTCTATCTCATTTTCAGAAACAGACGTGATTTTTGATTTGTTTTTCTGCAGTTCGTTTGACAAATCCAACAATTCATGCTGTTCTGCAGAGTACCCATCACCACCTGGCTCAAGTTGTGCAACGGGGCCTTTATTATATTTTTTTTGTACAGTCCTAGCAGGTAAACTGCTGCTTGCTTCAAGGCTCTTTGCCCCCATCACATCCGCTTCTCTCTCTAACCCCTGATCATCATTAATCGCCACACTCCTGGCGTACAAGGTTGGCTTCACCAGCCCCTGCATCTGCTGCACCGCATGCCACCCCTCATGAGGCAGGTGCTTCTCCTGCCCCGGCGCCACATGGATCTCCTGCCCCCGGGTATAAGCAAGCGCATTGAGCTGCGCGGGTTTGAATGAGTTGTAATGCACGCGCACACCTGAGAGGTCCATGCCTGAAAGGGTCTCAAGACCTGATTTCAGGTGATCCGGCATGCCGGTCCTGTTTGGTGGCGCTTCCTCCTCTGCCTGTAAGACTCGTCCTGTCGCCTGCATCTGCGCTCGCTGCACCGCCCCCCCGTTCTGCTGCACCACATGTGTCAGCTCGTGCGCCAGCAGCCTCTGCCCCTCGGAGCTTCCGGGCCGAAACTCACCTCGCCTGAAGAATAAATCCCTACCCGTGGTGAAGGCCCGCGCCTGGAGCGATCGGTTCAGCCAGTCAGCCTGATCATCGACATGGACCCGTACGCCGCCGAAGTCTGAACCGAATGCCCGCTCCATTGGCTGGCGCACCCCATCCGAGAGTGGCTGTCCTCCACCTCGCGCCCTCTGGACCGAATCCTGGCCAGAGGACGAGATGGCGCCGATCGTCTGCCGCTGCGCCGTCAATACGTCTTCTTCCTCCAGGTCCTCCTCATCCTCCTGCCTCTGGACCACGCCCTGATCTGAGGACGAGATCGTCTCGACCACACGCTGCGCCACCTGGTCTGCCTCCTGCTCGTACCGATCGCCTGCGGGCCCGAGCCTGAGCTTCGCCTGGACCGCCAACCTTCCTACGTACCTGTTGCCGTGGGTCTGCTGCAGGCCCCTCAGCGCCAAGGCCCGCTGAAGGGGTGGCATCCCAACCAGCTCTGCGGTGATGCGCTCACCAGAGGGGGCGCTGCCGTTGCGCTTGGCCCTCTGGACCGTTTTTCTCAAGACGTTCAGATCGCTCTCTGGCCCCTCTCGGACCGGTTGAATTGCATGAGTGGGCGAAGTCGACTCGTGATCTTTCGCATCCGCCGTTCTCGACACCGATAAAGACTCGTTCATCATCATACACCGCCCACATCTTCACCTAAATCTTCACATCTCGCATATCAGATCGTAATACTTCCCAAAATCGCTCTGGACGCAGAGCTTTCCCATCTTCAAAAACTCGTTCCTGGTGGCCAAAATGACGTGCACCATGGTGATTACCTTAGAATCTTCGGCCGCGAGGAAGGCGGCGTTGATCATCACGTTCTTTATATTGCCACCGGATATCTTAAATTTTTTGGCCAGGAATTGGAAATCCACGTCTTTTGAGATGGGAGCGGTCTTTGGGGCCAAACCCTTCCAGATCCGGAGGCGAGACTCCTCCTCAGGGAATGGAAACTCCACGATGAAATGCATCCTTCGAAGGAACGCGTCGTCCACGTTCTGGCCGAGGTTGGTGGCCAGGATGGCTATTCCCTCGTGCTCTTCCATCTTCTGGAGAAGATACCCTACCTCCACGTTGGCGTACCGGTCGTGAGCGTCCTTGACCTCGCTCCTCTTTCCAAAAAGGGCGTCGGCCTCATCGAAGAAGAGGATGGCGTTGCTTCTCTCGGCTTCCTTGAAGATCTTGTTCAGGTTCTTCTCGGTCTCTCCGATATACTTGCTAACCACCATAGATAGATCGATCTTGTAAATGTCGATTCCAAGCTCTTTGGCGATGACCTCTGCGGCCATGGTCTTGCCGGTGCCTGAAGGGCCCGTGAATAGAACGTTCAGGCCCTTTCCAAGAGACAGCTTCTCCTCAAACCCCCAGTCGTGGTAAACAAGACCCTTGTGTCTGACGTGTACCTGGATCTCCCTTAGCTGCCTCATCTTGTCCTTGGGAAGTACGATCTCCTCCCAGGTGTATTTGGGTTCGATCCTCTTCGCCAGGCTTGAAAGACCGCGGCTCGACTGGGACCTGCATCCTTCGTAGATGTCCCCTGGGGCGATCTTCTCTCGCCCATCCTGGAGGGCCAGGTTTTCGGCTGCTGCAAAGGCCTCTTTGATCTGGCCCGCGGTGAACCTGAACTTGCTAGCGAGCTGGCCCGCCAGGTCTTCATCGGATCCTTCGTTGGATCTTTCGTCGGGGTCTTCACCGGGCCTTTCGCCGGATCCTTCACCGGATCCTTCACCGGATCCTTTACCGACCCCATCACTGAGACGATCTTTGAGATACCGCCCCCAGATCCTTTTGCGCATGGCGTAGTCCTGAGGCGGGACTTCCATCCGGAAAAGGTCCTTTTGCCGCGTTTTCTCCAGCTCCAAAAAATCCAGGTCGTCAGAGGTCTTGGTGGCGATGAACGCTAATTCTGAAAAATCATCCAAGGATCGAAAGAGGGCGCGTCGGTATTGGGCGCTCTTCGGATCGGAGGCCAGAAGGTCGAGGCCTTCCAGGTACACGGCAGCGCCCCTCAATATGGCATCTCGAAAAGAGCGGGAAAGGGCGGCTTCATAGTTTGCCCCAGTCACGTCCATCGCCGCCAGGGCCGCAAGGTCGATCGGGTGTAGGGACAACCCCATCTCCTCGCACATGAGTTCTGCAACTGCCCTTTTTCCAGCACCCGTTGGGCCCTGAAGAAGGCATATCTTCCCACCATCGCATCTCTGGAGGCTCTGGAGATGGCGGACGAGGTTTTGCGCGTTATCCCTCAGCTTCTCGGAGAACAGATCCTCGTGGGGGACGTCTATTCGATCCGATGGCTTTTCCGGGCCGGTCTCCTCGCCTAGCACGTAGTCCAAAACACTGGGGTCCAGTCTGATCACAGAAGATAGCAAAGGGCGGCCCTCATCGGGAAAAAACTCCAGGATGCGCCTTTTCAGGAGCGTTCTCTGTGGTGCAAAATGTCCCCTGAACTTCATCCTCTCCACAGGAGTGTCGCAGAGCAGGTTCAGTATCAGGCCGATGGTGGGCCGCGTTTTTGTCAGATCGTCTTGCAGGTAGGCGTACAGCCGCTCGTACTTGGTATCAAGCTCGGGAGCTGCGCAGATTATGATGGCTTGCTTTTCGAAATCTGAGAGATCGAAGGCTCTGACCAGCCTTGAAAGCCCAAGATCTTTGCCCTCTTCGAGGCTCTTTTCCGCCTTCAGCTCGATCTCCTGTTCCATGTCCTCCGTCTTCTTGACCAAAGCCTGGATGCGGGGATCTTCTCGGGGCGGCGCGGCGTCATCCAAAAGAGCGTCCACCTCTTCCTCGGAGACGTAGAGCCCGGCAAAAGGATCCTCTGTCTCGCCCCCTTTCCTCGTCGTCAGAATCTGGAGGTGGATCAACGAGTCCAGCTTTTTCAGCTCGTCAAGAAGGTATTCAGCATCGGTCCGGTAATAGGTCATGCCAGAGCCTCAAAAGGCCGTAACGAAAATCTCTAAAAAGAGACCTCTAACCCTCTTCCTTTTGTGGGGTCGCCACATCCTCGTCCTCCTCGGTCTTGCCGAGCTCTTCTTCGAGAACTTGGATGGCACCGCTGATCCGCAAAATGGACTGCCTCAGACTATCCCCTCTGGCTTCCACCTCGGCCAGCATCTTCTGGCCAGAATCGAACTCTTCGTGAAGCTCTTTCAAGCGCTGTTCCAGCTGTTCTCTCATGATTGTATTCTCCAGACGTCTATGGTCCCTTTCCCGGATTCGTGCGATTCAAGGGCCTTTCCTATAATGGTCCCCGTGCGGAAGACATCTTCGCCCCCAATTTTTATCGGCGTCGCTTTCATCGCATGACCAGGCGTTGAAGAAGAGGTCAACAGGTCGCCCCTCCTAACCGGGCCGTTTTCGTCGACGATTTTACAAGGAACTCGGCCACAAAGAGCAATTGGAAATGCGTTTGCGTCATCTGTGTCACAGTCGGCATTTAACACCATTCCTGGCTCGGTCGAGACCACCCCCAAAACAGAGACATCATTTGGCTTTTCCGACAGAACGATTCTGTCTTTATGCTCATCCAGACAAACGACGTCCCCTGGCTCAAGCTCCATATCAGATAAGCAATTCTCAGCCAAATCCCAGTGGTTCTTTGCCCAGATACTTGCCTCTACTTCAATATCCCAAGTATGAATGCCGCCTCCCCAATGAGGATTTCTTGGCTTGGGTGAGAAGCCATGAGTCCCAAGGTTCCCTTTGATGGTTACGTTACTTTCCTTGTCTATGGTAAAGATGGGACCTATCCACTTGCCTGGCTCTCTTTTCTTGCCTGGCTCTCTTTTGTAAATCTCGAGATTGTCGTTATTCGCAGAACGATGCGTTATATGCCAGTAGTTGTCTGCACCTCGTTCACGTCCGATATTGAGGACGCCAGCATTCGTTCCGACAATTTTACTAAAAATACTCACCTGTCCTGCAATTTCTAGCATCGATCCCGGATTCGTAGTCCCAATGCCCACGTTGCCAGCTTTAGTAATCCTCATTCGTTCCTTTTGGTCCTGAAGCAAACCGCCTGTAAAAAACCTATGGGATCCATATTGGTGGTAGTCGGTAACATCAGTGGCGCCATCATGACCTTTTCTGAAAAATATGGAGTGGTTTATGTCATGACCATAAATCACACCGCCGGCATCGTTGGACTGCAATTCCAGCCCAATACTATCAGTATTTTTCGCGCCTACTTGAGCTGCGTGTTTTATCTGTGTGTGGCCAGTTTTGCCATCGATCACGAATCGGTTGGAGTATCTTTCTTCTTTTTTGTTGGCGTCATAAACGCGGAAAATGAGATCTCCACCGTCGTTTTTACCTGCGGGAATATTACTTGTCAGGTAAATTTGTCCATTTTTGTAAGGTATATGCGAGTTACCGATGTCTCTGCCCACAACTTCGAATCCGGTCTGGCCTGGCGAGACGCTATGAACTGATAGCTTCGCTCCTGGGTTCGTCGTCCCGATGCCCACGTTTCCATCTTTGGTTACGGATAGCTTATCGGTCCCGGACCAAAGTCGCGCGATTCCACCATTTGAATACCAGACCCATCTCTCACCCTTGGCAGGAGCCCCAACAAATTTTTTTGTACTCCGATCAGCAAACGAAAAGCCGCCCCCTGAGCCGCCACTATGGATTTCATTTCCATCGACATGTAGAGGGCGAGATGGTCTCTCCGTCCCGATACCCACGTTTCCATGACCATCCAAACTTAGAGCATCCATCAGAGGGTATAATACCAGCCCAGTTCTTCGGAGATCTGTGATATTCTCTTCCTGGATGGTATCGGTTTTCTTCTTGCGCGTGATCTTGGCAAGGTCGTAGTAATGATGATAAACCTTGGGAGCTAATGCCTTGGATCGAACTCTGACCCGCCACTTGAGCTTATGCCTGATGCAGGTCACCATATTCACGTCTTTCTTATTGGCAAGTGCAGGATCTTCGTTTTGGGTTACTTCTTCGATCCATACGTCGAGATAAACGGTACATTCTGCTAAATCCGAAATTTTCTCCGCATCAACTTCTCCATCTTTCTGAGCGGAATAATGGATATTTGACTCGTTCACCGCCTCGAACCCGTCAACCAGGCACCTCCCTGCAGAAATCTTGAAATCGTTTCCAGGCTCTTTCAGCGGCATTATCCTGAAACCATCGTTGGGCGTTCCGTTGCCTATGTACCACTTGCGCAGCATCTGCTCTTCGTTCCGCCTGATGTCCTCCAGCTCGTTCCAATCCCGATCCAGCAAAGGAACACCCTGTTGCAGTCGTATCCCAACGTATTTCTTCTTGGAATTGAAAGTATCCTGCTTATCGTTCGAAAAGTTTCCCTTCTGATCTTCATCCCTAAACCAATGAGATTTGCTCATCGACCTTCACCCTCCCCAAGCGGAAACGTCAACACTATGGTCCTTGTGAGCCTCATGCTCTCGTCCTTCGTAATGGGCGCGTGGTTCACATAGTCCACGAAAAAAAGCTTATTCGCGTCTGGCACTCCATTGGATTCGTCTATTCCGAGCAGAGCGAACTCCTCGAAGACCAGTGTGTCCTTCACCGGCTCAGCCTTCTCTATAGTCACGTCGATTCTCAGCCTATTTGTGATATCTTCAGTTACGTTTTGATCATCGTCCAGATACATCATGTCAGAAACGTCTATCTTCTTGGCCCAGGCCCAAACGCTGCTGGACCCAGAAGGCTCGTTTGGCTTTTTTGAGGCGAAGAAAGATGCCACGTTCTCTTTAAATTTGGCATCATTTCCATTGCCGCCGCCAACTGCTATGTATTCTATCCCCACCTTCTTCTCAAAATCTTTCTTCATCAAAGAGGCCAAAAATCGGCCGAGATCGGACACAATGGTGTTGGATCTCCAGCCGGTATCGACGATGACCTCATCATCCGAATTTAACAGATCCCTGTACACACCTTCCATCTTCACATCCACCACCCCAATATGAAAATTGATAAATTAGCAATTTATAGCCGAGAACCAATTAGATGAAACTAATTAGTTCTCGAAAGATTAGTGCTTAACGATACGATCAGGTCACATCTCAAATACTTGTGATCTTGAGATTTGTCCGAAAGGTATAGTTAAACACTATGACTGATAACAGATCCGCTCATCCCGACTGTTTCCTCAAAAGGCGATATCCACGTCCAACCTGCTGTGAGGAGTCCGATGAGCTTTATCATTGCTTTTTTCTCCCATTCTGCAGGTATGCAGCCATTTCCAGCTTGCACCATCCCTATAAACGCCCTCAACCATCCTAATTATCTCATCCTGGAAAACGTGAAGGTGATCGCCATAAACATCGTTGACGTATGCTACATTGAAGGATTCCCCAAGAACTTCAACGGTGGTTATGTGGTGGACACGCACAAACACGGGCAAGAACGTTTCTATGATCTTTCGCAGCTCTACCTCGTCTATCACCAGCTTTTCGCCGGAAAGCAAAAAGATGAAAAGACCGATTGAGTTTCGCGAATACTTGCTCTTCTCGCTGGGATCAATCGTGTAATGGACCTCGTCGAAGTACGTGTCCATATTCGCTACCAGATCGAGATCCCTCGTGTCCACCGTTCTGGACGCCTTGCGGTAAAACCTCTTACACTCGTCTCTTTCGATCGTCTCGTCTTCTTCGTTGTGCTCCATCCCATAGGACCAAAACACGTTGTTCATGTACTCTTTAACACAACATTTTCTGCCCGTCAGAAAAGTTACCAGTTCAGCCAACCCGGACGCGGTACCTTTCTTTTTGTAGAATTCAACTGCGCGCAAGATGAACTCCCGGTTTTTCTCACCCAGCAGTTCGTAAAGGTCCAAGGAAAGCCAGCTTGCAAGCCAGGGCACGAAATCTTCGGGAGCAGCCAGAGGGTCGAAATAACTCGGTATCCTGGAGATCGTCTCCTCGCTCTCATAAAGCTCGGACTCGAAGACAGAAAGAAAACGTTCCAGAAAGTCCCTGCTGGCTTCGTCTTTTTGATACACTGCAGGAAGATACCTCAAATAAGAACGTCGGGGATAGTAGGCTTTCATCGCTCTCATCAAAGGCGTAGGCGTATCCTCGCCCTGTCTTTGGAGGCGCGCCTCGATCTCTATATACCGCCCAGCCGGTGCCTGGATGAGGCAATCCCTTGTGTCCTTGAAGACGACGGTCACAGGATCTGACCAGACCGGTTCTCCTTTCGCCCCCAGCGCATCGGAAGTCCGAAACGTTATGGAGATCGTGGAGTTTTCTGGGATGTCGGCATCGAGTACTGCGCGGTGCCAACGACAACCCGGAATTCCGCTGTCGAGGGGCACGAAAGTATGCGTTCCGTCATTTTCCCCCTCTCGGAGCCTCAACGCTTTGAGCCTCAACGGACCCTCTTTGCCGATCAGAGCCTTTTCATCGAGAAACGTCCAGTCCTCGCTGGTCAAAGCCCTGAACCCAAACTCAGACATCGGAACCTTCCTCCGTCACCGTTATCTCGTGAGTATCGGAATACACCAGACCATGCTTTGGAATGTACAAATCGCCAGCCTGCTTTGCCCCCTCTTTCCGCAAGCTTACATTTTTGACGTAATCCACACCCTCTACGCCGCCAATCGCCTCGTATATTTCTGAGACGTAAACCGGCCTTCCGAAAGGCCAACCTTCTCCGTTTGGTCCCCCCTTCGTGGGATGCAAAAACTTGTTCAGCCTCTCACTAACCTTTGCCTTTACGGTATCCTGAAGATACTCCTGCTTCTTCACCACGGTCGCTTTCACAGAGACCCCCACGTAGACCGGAGGCAAGACGAAAAGCTCTGTCGTGAGCAAACGACGTTCGTCCAGGTGCCTGTAAACGGCCTTTAGAAACCCCGCACTCGGAATAGACAGAAGTTTTGGACTTCGAGGAACTACTATCACAGAGACGACATAAGGGATCTCTTCTTTGTGGCTCGGATGATACCTCGGTATGGCTTTGGCCCTGGCCACCCCGAGCCCAGGCACGTTCAGAGCCAGATGCTCATAATCGGAAGATGTAACGGCCCTCGTGATCTTTTTGATTTCCCTTTTCGCATGGGCCATCGCCTCTTCCAGCGTTCCCGGATCCTCTCCACCCTGGGCACTATCCTCGTTATCCACTCTCACCAGATCTCTAAGATCGTCGTCCACAAGCTTACAGATGGTGTGAGCATCGACGTTCCCCCGAACGCCGCCTCCACAATGGTAGGATACGGTTATGTTGTTCTCGCCCTTGGAGGGAATCCTTCCCCGAATGCCGTTGCCGAAGGTCAATTCGCCGTTTATCAGGTCCAGAGTATAGTGACTGTCACCAGGACCTGAGGCATCAAGATCCTCCACCTCTTTCCAGTCCCCGCCAATATCTAAGCTTCCTGGAATGATTGGCTTTTTGTCCAGTTTCAAACTCAATCCAGGTAAGCCCGTGGACGAAAATTTGATGCCATCGACGAACTCCCTCTGAACTGCAGATATCGTGTTTAAACGAATACGATCAACCCTGGGCGGCATCTCGTAGCTGCCCGTCTCGATCCTGCATCTGATCCAGAAGTGATTGGAACCATCTATAGATGTCTTGTGAATCGTCTCACCCATCCCGATCTTGATCCGGATTTTGCCACTGGAGGTGAGATTTTTCGTCTCGTCTTCCACCACGTTATGCGACATCTCGTCTTGGTTACTGCTCACAAGAGATTCCCAGTTCACGTCCTTTTTCCAGTCGCCTCCCTTACACCACTCCCACCTCAGACCGACGGAGGTATGCTCTTCGAGATCGCCACCCGCTCCAGATACGCCCTCGTAAACGTAAAACGCCAAAGTAAGCTCTTGTCCCTTAAGACTCTTGTCAAATCCCAGGTACAAAGCGTCATCTTTCTTAGGATCAGAACCAAAGGCGAGATAGTATATGTTCTCATTTTTGTTGGCTTGGGTGTTATCTAAGAGGTCTTCGCCTCTGGGTGGATGGTTTTTGGCCGTAAGGATTTTATCCAGTCGGACGTCCACCACACTCAGGCCACGTTCTGTCTCGAAAATTATGTTTTCTCCTGTGAGGGGATCGGCTGCTGCAACCCTCGTTCCTTTCGGAATGAAAGCCCGATCTCCCTTGAGCAACGAAAAAGTGACATCCGCCCATGCCGTTCTGGGAGGTCTGATTCCCGGAACACCCAAAAGCTTTAAAAATTTTTTATAGCTTCTGTCATCGATCCTGTTCAACCTGTATATCTGCATCTCAGAAAGCCAAGCGAACAGTTCGATGAAGGTGATCCCCGGATCGGTCAAGTTACGATCCGTCCAGCCGGGAGCATAAACAGGGATCCGAGATACAGCATCTCTCACAAGGTCGTCGAAGATCTTATCGTCCAGGTTCTCAATTGGCAGAGTCATGATCCCTCCCCGAGCTTCATGGTAATCCTGTGGTCGCCTGAACAGACCATCTCGGATTCGATTATCTTCACATCTTCCTGCTCATCGTTAAGCTCCAGATTTTCCACATGATCTACACCCTCTATCCCTTCCAATAGAGAGTAAATGTCCGATATGTGAACGTCTCTTACGAACCTCCAGCCTTCCCGATCGGGTCCACCTTTGAGGGGATGGAGGTACTCTTTTAGCCTTTTTGTGACCTCTCGCTCCAGAGGACCTGCCGCCCCAATTGATACTGGAACAACTTGGACAGTCACCCGAACCTCTTTGTAACAGGGACCCGAAACCTCGATGTCGTTGGAGAATATTGAGTTCAGGCTCCTTTCGAGAAGATAGCTCTTAACGGTCCTCATAAGCCCAGGGGTTGGCATCGGCTTTTCCTCGTCTCCTTTCGGAATTATGACGATCTTCAGCCGAGGTCCGTCTACAAAAATTCTGGTTATCGCAATCTCGCTCGACGAATCTTTGGCGAGTCTCTCAAAATCCTCTATGGTGACCGCGCGCTCCATGTGCTTTATCAGATGTGGCCCACGCTGTAAGACGGACTCCAGAGTTTCTGTATCGGACCCGCCCTCGGCAGATACGTGGTTCACGACCCGGTTAGCACCTGCAATGGGCGTTTTGAGAACGTTAACTTCGCCGATGATGACGTTTCCTTTGACACCTCCACCGGACTTGTAGCTCGCCTTTATGTTGTCCGTTCCGATCGGTGGTATCATGCCGTCGATTCCATCGCCGAAAATGGCCTCGCCCGTCGCCCCATCCAAGACGTAGTGCCTACTTCTGGGACCAGAATCGAATAAGTCCCCCACCGCGTTCCATCTGACCCAGGAGTCCACGACCTTATCCGCGTCGTTCTTTACCTCCTGGACTTCGATCCCTTCAGAAGAGAGGAGATCTCTGTCATCCCTGGGTATCGCCGTACCCTCTCTAACCCAGATCTCTTGTGATATGACGGGCCGCCTGATGAATCGATATCTGCTGTTCTTCCCTCCATCGCTTGACCCGAGAATCTCGTCCTCAACAGTTTCAACCTGCTCTGCCCAGACCGTGTTTGGATATATCCCTCTCGTCATGGGCAGCTTAGAGTTCCTGGTTGAGATGCCCATGAGCCAGTAAGAGTCTCTACCGAACTTGGTGTTGCTCAGATGATCAGTTGGCCCGATGAACTCCAACGTCTCACTCTTGGTTAAGTTCTCTGTATTGTCGACCGTCTCGAGGCGGTCTCTTTTGAGAATGCGTCCCGTCCTCGTGTATTTGTGATTCAATTTTCTATCTAAATAAACGATGTTTCCTTTCGTGGAGACGACTGACGCGATTTCTTTTGCAGCCACTCCATCGAACTTCTCCTCGAAGAGCAGCTCTGTGCCAATCTTTATCCCCTCAGAAGAGGCTAAGCCCAATTCACTTGTCCCATTCTCACCTGCGACACCATCTACATTATCTGCCAGGCTGGGCGCTTTACTCCAGTAATACCATCCCAGCTCTGAACCGAAATCGAGAGTCCGAGAGGTCTCCCTCATAGAGAAGAAGATGTTTACGTTGCCTTTGCCAAATGGAGACTTAAACCCGAGGTAAAGGGTAGGATACCGCTCTGGCAAAGGCACGAATGGCTCAAAGCCCGTACACTTTCTGTTCTCCTCTGTAACGTCCCTGTATTCGAGGTTGTTATATGTGAGACAATATTGTAGGCCCTCTTCGCGTCCCTCTTTGCCTAATTGGTAACGAATCTCAACTCCGGACGTGTCATTTACGACGATTTTTGGCGGGTTAAAATTCGGAGATACGATCCAGGTCACCTTTTTGAGAGTTTCCTTTCCGGAGGTGTCCTTTTTGAGCGTCTTTTTCTCAATGAACTCCTCTCTGCCGTAGTTGCCACTGATCAGGCGAACTCGTATCCAGCAGTTCACCTCTCCGCCAACTTCTGTCTCTTGGAGGTTCTCTGGACAATCGAACTTCACGCAACCGTTGAAGGTCTTCGGGTCAAGAGCAGTACATGGACCATCTGCGATATCTTTTAATCTCAAAGATACCCAAGAAGAACCATCCCAGTACTCCCACGACAAAATCGGTTCATTCTCGTCATGATCACCGGTCCCGTCGAATTTGATCGTAATTTCTGCACCTTTCTTTGAGAAGGCCTCTTTGCTGGCAATGTAAAAGGTGTCAAACAGCCTCGGCTGCCTTCCAAAGGGGTAAAAGTCCGAGAAGAGGTCCAGTGGAATGAAATTACAAAAACCAAGATCCGGTCTGAGGGGTTTGTTCTCATCTCTGGCGATCTCACATATCCTGATATCTTCGATAATGGGAAGCTGTGATCTTGCGGCAGAACTCATCTTGCAAGCGATCCAGAGGCACTTTTTATCCCAGATCTCCTGTTCTTTTATCTTGGTCTCAGGCTTTAGCTTCAATCTGACCAGATATTCGTCCCCATCCCCTATGATCGAGTCTTTATCGATATCAAATTCGGTCTTGCCCTCCTCAGTCCAATAAACCCATTTCCAGCTCCTCAAATCTGCCGAGCTGATCGAATCTGCGAACTTGAACTTCAGGGTTATCCTTGTTGCTTCCTCTACCTTGAAAAGATCGCCATGCCCCATGTAAAGAACGTGCTCTTGGAGGTTCTCGCCTTCAAAGAATCGAAACTCTCTCTTCTCCACAAGATCCAGGTGATGGTTGTATATCACGTCTCTTTTCGGATCCACGCTGAAGATACCTTCTATAGATGCGCCCGTTGCGGTGAAGCTTTTAACCGTTTCATAGGTCAAAGCTTCGTGCACCTCCGTTTCGGCGGTTGCAACTTGGGTTGCCGCCGGCACGAAAACGTTTTCGCGCAGACCCTCGGCCAGATAGAAGGTTACAGGCACTCTTGCAGGACGAGCAGGCATGAGCTTTATACCGAGCATATCGAGAAAGGCTGCAAAGTTATTCTCGGGCACTCTGTTCAGCCTGTTGAGGATCTCCTCTTGCATGTGGGTGAAGATCTTCAAGAGGGCGACCCCCAAGTCCTCCTCGCTCGCTGGCCTCCATTCGGGAACGTAGAGTCGGGCCAGTCGCCTCTTGTCCTCCAAGAGATCTTCAAAGGACTTTTCATTTATTTTTGGCATAGGCCGTTCATTCCTTCAGGTAAAATGGATAAACGAGATTAAACTCGTTGTTGGTGGCTCTCACCAAGTAATCGATGCTGATGAGGATCTTTCCGTTCTCGGAACCGTCCTCAGAGATGTCCACATCCTTGACTTCTATCCTCGGCTCCCAAAAGACCAAAGAATCTTTTACGCTTTCTTCTATCATTCCCTTGGTGGCGACGTTTGGGGTTGCAAAGACAAAGTCGTAGATACCGCAACCAAAGTCGGGATGCATCATTCGCTCACCTTTAGAGGTGCTCAAGATGACCTCTATGGCCTCTTTTACATCTTCTTCATATTGAGAGATGGCAATATCCCCACCAGAATCCACGTTAACAGGAAACCTCCACCCCTTTCCCAGGAACTCTCGGGCCATTGTTCGAACCTCTTTACCCTATCAGAACCGTTGGATCGCCCATGACGATGGTGTTCGGCGGGCCGCTTTCAGCTATCGTGTCACCCATACGTGCTGCCGGCAGATTGTTGATGAGAACCGTCGCACTTCCCATGGTGACCACTCCGCCAACATGAGGAACGACAGCAGGAGGTGCACCGGATACTAGTGGACAAGCGTGAAAATCCGAACCCGCACGCCATGCCGGCTTTCCACCGATAATCACGTTGAAGCTTCCTGGACCTGGACCCAAGGGCGTTCCGTGGCTCGTCGGATCTCCAAGCCTCGCTGCTGGTGGCATATTCTACCGCCTCAATTTATCTTGACCAAGCTGCCTTGAATGGTTAGCAAACCGCTGGACTTGAGAGTGGTCGCAGCACCCCCATCCAGTTCCATGTTTGCCTTGGCTTTCATCTCTATGCTGCTGGCATCGATGGCAAGTTTGCCCTTACAGGATATGGTGATGCCTCCCGCCTCCATCTTGACGGAATTGTTGCCAGCGACCATCTCCATGGCCTTGCTGTTATCGTCCAAGGTTATCTTGAGACCTCCTTGCGTGTTGATCTGCACCACTTTTCCCCCGTCGTCCAGAACAATGGCATGGCCCGCATTGGTGTGGATCTCGACCTTCTCTTTTCCCGATGCGTCGTCGAAAATTATCTCGTGCCCGCTTCTCGACTTGATCTTTTTTACGTTGTTTTTTCCGTCCTCGTTGGTCTCGGGAGGCTTGTCCACACCGTTCCACAAAGTTCCTATGACGTAAGGATAGTTTATGTCACCGTGGTCGAAAGCGACCACCACTTCATCGCCTACTTCGGGCAGAAAGAAGGTGCCCCTCTCGTTTCCCGCCATCAAAGTTGCAACCCGAACCCAGTCGCTCTCGTATCCTTCGCCGAGCCAGGGGAACTTGACCTTAACTCGCCCAAGTTTTTCATCGTCTTGGTTGTTTGTGACAATTCCAAGAACGATTCCCCCGATTCTGCCTTTCACAGACTGGGTCTCGCTCTCCATCAGCTCAAATAGTTCCAACTCCCCCCCTCCTCACGCTGAGCGAGAGCGTGTATCCACTCTCTCCTATCGAGTGCCTTACACCCTTTATGTAATATCTTCCGCTGAATCTTTTGCCTATACCTTCAATCCTTATGTTTGTCCCAGCCTTAATCTCAGGAATGCCGATGCATTCGCATGTTCCTTCAATGAAGCCGTTGTTCGCCCTGATCAACAGGCCTTTGGCCAGAGCCTTTGCTTCCTCCTCACTGGAGACATTGCGGTAGGGGATTTCCAACTCCCTTTTCGCCTTCACAAGTTCTGCAGCACTTTTGGCCTTAGTCTCTTTAAAATTCTGGTCTTTGGAGGTGGCAACGCCGATTATGGGCTTTGATGGATCGTTTGGGTTATGCCCTCTGACTGTAACTTTGCAGACCGCTTTTGCCGTGTTCATGTTGGGGTTGAAACTGATAATCTCCCGCCCCCATCTCAAAGACCTCGTCTCCTTGGCTTGATCTCTGGGCTTTCTGAAATACAACTTTTTACCCCTTACGAAAAATTCGTATTTCACACTATTTGCCAGATCATGTAGAAATTTATAATCGTTCGACTCATTATCCTGAGTGATTGTTTCAGGTGGTTTGAAGACAGGGTCAATATCCCCTTCCCCGAGATTGTATTTCTTGGCTATTTTTTTCACAATATCTGCATAATTGTTCTCATTATCAAAAGTTTTTTTATCCCTGGCCATTGGTCTCTGGAGGCGCAACGAATTGTCGTAACCACTGACCTTCAGCGATGGGATTCCACTCGAAGGAAAACTTGGCTCAAGACTAGTGATAACTCCAATGATCGTCGGCTCTCTAGACTGCTCTTTGCTGTTGACATATCCTACGCAGATTTCCACTTCCTGATCATGGGTGGGGTCTAATATTTTGTTGTCCAGCCACTTGAATGTCTGAGTCTTCAGATCCAAACCTTCGTTTAGGCTGATGGTAAACATGCTTGCCTTCTCGATGCTTTCATCTACAGAGATGCTGATGACCGCTCTTTCCAACTCCGGTTGAGGTTCTCCTCCGATCTTGATCGAGAAGGTGGGGGCGTAGCAACTCAAGTCCATGTTTGACATGTAGCTCTCTCACTCTAGAGGGGGTACTGTTATCTCCCTGCCCGGCTCTAATATTCTGGGGTTGTATATCCCGTTTTCATCTGCTATGGGCCTCCACAGCGTAGGATCTCCATACTCTTCTGCAGCTATCGCCCAGAGGCTATCACCCTGCCTTACGGTGCGAATTTTCGTCTTATCCGAGGACTGCAGAGGTCTCTTTCTCGCTTCGTCTCCTGTATTGTACTCACTGAAGGTCACACTCAAAGTTGCTCTTATGGGGATGCCATCCGATGTGAACATAGTGAATTTTTTACTAACTCTGCTCAGGACGCAGGTGAAATTTAGGTTCCCCCAGATGAACTTTAGAACAGGCGGAACATGGATGTCTGGATCTATCTTGAGAAGGTCGACAATTTTATCTGTGTATTTTCGCACGTCTTCTCCTATCTCATAGGTGTCAAAGAAGAGATCCATGCTTAGCGTTTCGAGGCCACCTTTGTTAAATTGGAGCAATGGAGACTCCAATCCAGGTATGTCTATATTTGTAAACTCGTTGCTCTTCTCCATGGAATATTCCGAAGGGTAGAAAAGAACAGGAACCTCGCTTTTTTTCTTTCCTTTAGCATCTAAGACGTGAATCACGGCCTTTTTCAGTTCTGAAGACGTTGCCGATCTAGGCGTCATACAATCCTCTCCTCTCTCGCTCTATCCTTATTCGCTTCTCTATCATGGAGTAGACCTGATCCGAGATGCGATTCAAATTGCTATCAATAAGTTTCTGGTCTAACTCAAGTTCAGGCGAATTCTCCTTCAACACCTCTCGCCCCTTTACTATTTTTGTCTGAACAGGTTCTACGTGTTCCATCTTGGGATATCTTTGGTATATCTTCCTCAAATCCGAAACGATAGGCGATCCTTGCAAGTTTTCGGCGAATTCTAGAGAGTGCAAGTTCTCAACGTTTGCTTCGGATATTTGGAGTGAAACCATCTTCAGATCATCTTTTTTACTGAAGGATGGTTTGTTTATCAAGGCAGGTTCCCTACGAACGATCATGGATGTTGGGTCTATTATTGTCGAGCTCGCTGCCATCTCAGGGCTTATCTTAAAGATTTCTGAGAACACTTCATGAATTACAGTTGGTGCCCTGTGGATGATCATCTGACTGCGATCTGCCGACTCGGCCATGGGCAGATGATCTGTCTCTTCGAGTGCAGTTCTCGTCTCCTTCACCTTGGATCTTTGCGAAAACGTGTCTTTGACCCTTTCTTCGTGAAGGGGAACGGGCGCCCTGCGGATGATCATCTGACTGCGATCTGCCGACTCGGCCATGGGCAGATGATCGGTCTCTTCGAGTGCAGTTCTCGTCTCCTTCACCTTGGATCTTTGCGAAAACGTGTCTTTGACCCTTTCTTCGTGAAGGGGAACGGGCGCCCTGCGGATGATCATCTGACTGCGATCTGCCGACTCGACCATGGGCAGACGATCTGCCCCTCCTAAATCTACATTATTCCAACGGACTGATCCGCGTCTTTGTTGGACTTCATCATGAAAGGCGGCAGATCCTCTTTGAAAAATCACTGGAAACTTATGGCCAGGATGCGACGATCTCACACTCTCTGCTAATGGCCCTCTATTAAAATTTGGAATATAATTTGATAGCTTATGTGAACAAATTTCTTGAGTTAAACGGGGCGGTTCACGTGAAAGGGGCGAATGAGTGACCCCTTCCAATGAAACCTCTGGTAAGCATATGCTAAAGTTGAGTTTGGGCTGCACGAAAAGATATGTGTTAGCCAACTTTTTAGTATTTAAAACGTATTTTTTGCTCAGACGTCCTGCTAGGCTATGCATTTCCGGCCTCAAGGAAGGAATGGCACGTCTGTATACCAGCTCCAGGCCTTCGATGTGACGAAAGACCGACCACTTGAATATGGTCGGAAAAGGCTTAAGGCTGAAAAGAGGTCGATCGACGTATTTCCCATTCACCTTCAAAAAGAGCTCACAATTGGCGGATCCCGCACTCAGAATGGGGAAACCTTTCCTCATAATCTTCAAACCTTCTTAATTCCGTTATGTGCCAGTTCTAAGGTCTCGATGGCAACTAAGTTGCCGTCGGCTTTAAGATCGGGACCGACCCACTTTACAGGATACGCATCAATGAAGTTCCATCTCCATTTTTCGCGTCTTTCAGAATCAAGAAGAGCAACATACACGACCTTTCGCTGTATTTTTCCGTTAACCACATCTTGATGCCACTTCCAGAGTACGTCGGAATCGGTAATGCCTCTCTTGAGAACGATGTTTGGATACTTGGTGACCTTGGGAATTTTATGAACATGATCGTTAACGCCACCTTCTCTGATCTCCTCAAACTCGGTCTCTGCTTGAAGCCCCGAAACCTCCGAAAAACCACCAACGATCAATCCCTTAATCTCTACAAAAAAATTAAATCCAAAATATGGATCGTTCCTCTCAGCCAAAGGCAATTTCCCTCCTTCTCAAGGTCATCCAACTTCCGGTCACAGGCGAGACATCTCCCCATATCAGATCTTTAGAATGCCATCGGTTCATTGCGGGGCTGTCCAAACCACTACTGATATAACCAACCACTTTGATCCGTCACCTTTCGGCGCTCTCGTTCAGCCTCCTATTGATCTTCGATATCTCTTCGCACCATCTCCTCCTATCACCATGCTCCATGTTCATGATTTCTTCATGGCTCCACTTGAAGTGATACGCGATGAAGGCCACCTCCTCATAAATCCGGTTGAGGGGGTAGCCAGTTATTCCCCCGGATTTATGTCGACCTCGAACTCGTGCTCACACTCGGGGCATCTCGCCTTTATGCTCGTAGTGCCATCTCCGTTTATCCTACGATAGAACTCTTGAAGATAAGATATGTCAGATGCAAAGAACTCTTCCACGACTCTGGGGTTCACGTCGGGGACTGCACCTAGCTTCGTAATCACTCTCGAAAGAATAATTACGGTCAGGTATGCAGGGTTCTGCTGAACTCGTGGATCTTTGAGGGGCAGGATCTCATCAGCAGCTGTCGCTAGTCGCATAACGCCTTCCCGATGCAGGTTCCCGTCCTCATCGACATATCCCTTTGGAAGGGAGAACTGGTACTCCGTCTGGAACATCCTTATGAGCTCCTTACGACACCCTCGTCATACCCTCATGCACAATCTCCAAGGTCTCGATGGCCACGTCATTCCCTTTGGCGTTGAGATCTGGGGCATCGTACTTGCTGGGCCAGGCGTTCTGGAACTCCCATCTCGCAGCAGGACTCCCATCTTCGTTCATCAGTATTATCGCCACGTTCTTCCTGGCGGCGCTCATATTACCTGCCTCGACGGGTTTGCGCCACTTTTCATAAAGTTCCATGGAATCTGTAATCCCCCACTTCAAGGTTATGTTGCCGTACTTATTCAGGGCCGGAAGCTTCCTGACGGTGGGCGGCTCGTTTCCTTCCCTATACTCGACAACATCACTGGTAACGTCGGGAATCGTGGCTTCGCTGAACCCCGCCTGGATTATCCCATCTATCTCCACCAAGAACCTGGTGTTTCTGTATGGATCTTTTCTCTCACCCGGCATTTTCGTTCACCTCCATTATTCTGCGATCTCCGAACCCTTTGCCACCTGAGCTATACGGAAGATCACGAACTCGGCAGGCTTTACGGGGGCGACCCCTATCAACACTATCAGCCTTCCGTTGTCGATATCATCTTGAGTCATCGTCGTGCGATCGCATTTGACGAAGAATGCCTCATCCTGGGTAAGGCCCATGAGCGCACCGTCTCTCCACACACCGGTCAAGAATTGGTTTATGGTCTGTCTCACCCTTGCCCATAGATTCTCATTATTCGGCTCGAAGACCACCCATTGGGTGCCCTCATCTATGGACTCTTCGATGAAGAGAAAGAGACGCCGCACGTTTACGTACTTCCAGAGTGGATCGGTCGAAGTCGTCCTGGCACCCCAAACCCTTATACCCCTACCAGGGAATACGCGAATGCAGTTTACCCCTCTTGGGTTCAACACGTCTTGGTCCCCTTTGCTGACGTTTACTTGCAGTTCGCTGACACCTCGAAGAACCTCATTAGCAGGGGCTTTGTGAACACCTCGTTCCTGATCACTTCGCGCATAAACGCCGGCAATGTGACCTCCTGGAGGTACGAGTTTGTACGTGTTTGTTAGGGGGTCGAGCACCTTTATCCAGGGATAATAGAAGGCTGCGTACTTTGAGTCCACTGGAGGCCTTAGCGTTCCAACGTTGCCTGCTGACTGCTCCGACTGAAGAATTGCAAAGCGATCCCTCATCTTTTCGCAGTGATCCACCAAGGCACTTGTCAAATTGTTATCGTTGTTCTCGTCGGGTATACAAACTATGGAAATATCATCGACTCCCTCGAAGGCTGCCAGACCAGAGCGTTTCTCTGGATCAGTTGAAGTGCCCTGATAGTTAGACAACCTAATTGCACTTCCGTCCTTGCCTCCTGAAAGTGGGGTAAACTCTTTCTTGGCAGGTGAGCCAGGATTTTTCTGCTCCAAGACCACCAGATTCGATACGCCATTGACCCGTTTTACGTAGTAATCGCTCGAACTGGGCTCTGGGGAAAGGTTGTCATAGATCTCGGCTACCGAGCCATCCTCCAGTTTGGTGGGTGCATCATCCTTCCCATAGGCCACAATCAGCTTGAAGAGACCCTCCTTCAAGAGGCTTGCCTCACTAACCTCGACTGCGATCCGGTCGCCCCATGTCCCTGGACCCAAGGCTTTGACCTCAATTTGGTCATCTCCTTCTTTTTCAGTGCCTTCTGATTTCAGTGTGAGGCCAGATTCTGCGGCACTGCTGCCTACGATTCTGCCGATGAAACAACGCTGCCCACCGTTCCTGAAGAAACCCTCAACAGCATAGGTGAGATTACTCTCCTCAATATATCCGCCATAAATCCTCAGGAACTGCTCAAATCCTGTAACCAGCCTAGTACTGACAGGACCCCTCTCGGTCTGGCCAAGGAACCCAGCAGTGCTTGTGCTCACTCCCTCTATGGGTTTTGCTCCAATCTCTATCTCTTCTACGTATACGCCTGGTGCCAAATATTCTGGCATATAGCACCCACCTCCACAATTACGAACTACTTAACGAAAAGTTAATAGATCGGGTCTTTCCGACCTCGATCTTGTCTAACTCGAATACTTTGGATATGCCTGCGTATCCAACACTAACCTTAATTTTAGTACCTGAATCCCCCTTAACAAAATATTTGCCACCTTCTTCTACCACATCCCCCTCAGTCAAAGTTCCGAAATATATCACAAATTCTCCGGTATCCGTCGTCCTGCTCAAAAAATCCTCATCGGCCGCCTTGCCACTTAAACTTCCACGGGGAATTGGATTTCCGTCTGCACTAAGCAAAAGTCCCCTTACTAGAGTCGCACCCTGCGCGAAGGGATAAGAGGGCCTGGGCATTAGTTTGATTGCTATAGGATTTTTTGGATCATGGGCCGCCGTGTTTAGGGGTTCTGATTCCTCATCGAAATAATAATCAGACCGCACTTGGACTTTGTACTCCCCCTCAGGAAGGTCCAGAAAGAGATAGTAAGAGCAGGCGTTCTTTAGTGCTCTCTCACCACTATCCAGGGACATCTCGACTCTGCCGATAGGTGCGCTTTGTGAATAATCATCCAATAGACGCACTGCAAAAGAGAGCTTTTTGGTGTGCCGTTCTAGAAACGTCCCCGCTGCAATTTTCATATTTCCTCACCAATGTGGAGGTACTTTTCGGTCTTAATTTCAAGTACCCTCTTGATCGCTTTCTTTCGGGTCGATTCTATCTTTACTGGCGTGACCTCATAGTACGCAGAGAGCCTATACGAGTTTGATTTGGACATAACACTCCATATTTTATTTAACTCGTCGAGTGATAGCGGGCAAAAAATTAACCTCAGCTCTTCTCCAACCAGATTTCCCTGGAGAATTGGCCCTCTCAGTATCTGATCATCATTAAAAATTTGAATGACCTTTCCGATCAATATCTGGTCCTTCTCGTAATCGGCAGTGTTTGGTGTGACCATGTAGAAAAGGTTTAGATATATTGGGGGATACTTCAGCTCTTCAGGGCTGGTCACCTGCATTTCTTGATTCTTTTGATAGGAGTCCTCTGTGATCTGGTAAAGGAACAAAGACAGCTTTTTGTCAGGAGTCATATCTTCAGGAGAAGAAAGTGTTATCTGGTTTTCTGATGAAATTATGGATGTTATTTGATTATCATCTTTTATATTATTCCATATCAAACTTGACAAAGCTTTTCCCACATCCCTCACAGCGCCATAATTGCCCATCTTAGACCTCCTGTCTGCCTTGTATATCGAACTCTTCAAATATGGTAACTACTCAGGTATTCCAAAATTAATCGGATGATGTTGGTTTTAGGTCCTCAAGAGGATCTGATTACGGCCCTGTACCAACCCACATTCAGCACTTGTGTACAAAATGTTTTAATAATTTCCTATTTGTGCAATTTCTTATAGTTTATACGTGGATTATCGCCCTCATTGTACACAAATCTACCTATTAAGGGCAAAGTGCCGAATGTAGGTACCAAAACATAAAACGATATAATCTGACGGCAAAATCAAAAAACAGATTTAGTTGACAGCTGATGAAAAACCTCGGTAGTTAAGGCTATTGATTTTGATTATGGGTACCTGAGTAGTTACGAATTTGAGACGCTGCTCGCTATCCGCAGGAGTTTCATCGCCTCGGTGCTCGCTCCTGTAATAGGATCTCTTAGTCCCTGGGTTTATAGTCATGAACCGTGGATCAGACACTTAACGTGGAATCGCCAAGAGATTATCTGCTAGCAAGGTCTGCGGTTTCTCGGATTTGTATCATCTTACGCACCGGATCAGTATCAAACTTGGTTTTCATGGCTATGGATGGTGCGGCCATATATCTCACTTTTTTTTGTTCCTTCTCACGTATATAGCTTTCCACTCATTGGAGTATTGTGGTTAGGAGTTACACAGTTGATGGGTTCCTTGGGGGCCAACTGCACAATAATTATCATTTAGTAGATGAACGAAGTTTTCAGACATCATAGTGAGATATTTGCTCAAGATATTCCACGTTCGGCAGTTCAACTGCGTAAGTTCTGCGTAAGTCCTAAAGGTTATGAAATACCAGCCACATTTGAGCTTTGCAAAAGCGTGGATTGAGAGGAATCTTAATGAGAATTTAAAAAGTCAATTGTTGGGTGCATGACTATAGGTGGTGGCCAGTAGGCCGCAACTGTCTAATCTGACGAAGTCGAGGTAACTATGTCGTATGATGAAGATTCAACTTAGCAATTGCAGTCACGGCGATTCGCCCAAAGGAGGGTATATCACGTTAAAATATAAATTTGGTTTGGTCACGATGTTGGTGATGGCGATTTCCTTTGTATCGCCACTTTCTGAGTTGTGCCTTGCAGATGTCGAAGGTCAAGATGGAATGGCTGGCCGCTTCATCGGAGGAAGATGCTCTTACGAGGATTTCAGAGGTGAATGCGAGATTGTTTCCGTTCTTAAGATCGACGATTCGGCTCGGCAGGCCCAGACCATAGGAGGCCCCGGCTATGAGGGTTTCGAGGTCAGGTTCGTGTTCAAGCCAGACGAGCCCATGAACCTGAGCGAAGATCGAGAAGAGGACCTATTGGGCAAAGAGCGCACCTTGCGGCTGTGCAACTCGTGGTACCCTGGCCCAAGATTCCTGGAGAAATACAACATAACCGAGGGCGCAGTCTTCGATTGCACCTTGAGGTTGATAACCAAAGGAACTTGTAGCCCGGTCATCTTCGAGTTCGACGAGATCGACAATTGTGATTATTTCGAGTCGTACTTGGGGCGAGATGCTGAAACGTCCGAAACGTCCACCGAAGAGGGCGCAAACACCGTGAAAATCGGGGCCATCTACTCACTCACAGGACCTCTTGCTTCCAGCGGTGAAGACATGAAACGCGGAATCCTGCTAGCGGCTGAGGTGATCAACGGCCAGTACGATCTGGACCTTCCGCTGGCCCGGTCCGAGGGCATTAGTTCCCTCGGCGGGTCCAAAGTCGAGATCGTCTTTGGAGACTCAAAAGGCACTCCATCGAGTGGCATGTCCGAAGCCGAGAGGTTGATCAAAGAAGAATTAGTGGTGGCGCTGATCGGATCTTATCAAAGCTCGGTCACCGCTGCAACAAGTGAGGTTGCTGAAGCAGAAGGAACGCCTTTCTTGACGGCGGCATCGACCGCGCCCAGTCTCACTCAGCGAGGTTTCAGTTGGTTTTTCAGGACCACACCGGACGAGGATATTTTCGTCCAGAACTTTTATCAGTTCCTCGCCGATGTCCAAGAAACGAATCGCTCAGACGAGAACAAAGGTACATCGAGACTGGCGATAGTTCACGAAGACTCAATTTGGGGCGAGGAGTTTGGTGAGTATGCAAAACGGTATGCGGAGAATTACGGCCACGAAATCGTTGCAAATATATCATATTCCTACAATGATACCGACGTAAACGACGAGGTTCGAAGGCTCAATGAAGCAGATCCTGACGTGGTGATGCAAGCCTCTTACACTGAAGATGCGGTTCTCTACATGCAAACCTACAAGGAGATGAACTTCACTCCGAAGGCCCTGCTGGCAGACGATGCTGGTTTCTTAGATCCGGAGTTCTTGGACGTCCTGGGCAAAGATGGAGAATACGTGCTAACCCGGGCAACCTGGTCCGAAGACCTGGCAGAGGCAAAGCCTTTGGCCGGAAATGTCAGCAAGATATTTGAAGACCGATACGGCACAAAGATGGATGAGAACTCAGCCCGTGCTTTCACGGCCACTTTTGTCCTGGTCGACGCGATCAAGCGGGCAGGATCGACCAACCCCAGAGCGATCCAGATGGCCCTTCTGGAGACGAACCTTTCAGAAGATGAGACCATAATGCCATGGGAAGGGATAGAGTTCGACCAGGAGACTCACCAAAACACCAAGGGCAAGGGCATAATCTGCCAGATAATCGGCCAGGATTACTGCACTGTGTGGCCCTTTGATCTCGCATCGAGTGACTTAGTCTGGCCTATGCCTGCATGGGGCGAAAGGGCTTGAAAGATGAAGTTGTCGGGTTGCACGGCAAATTTACATTTTTTAAACATTACTCCGGTGAGAACTAATTCACATAATATAATCCATTCTCGATCATAACTGGCTCAAGAAGTGACGTGATCGGCCCCTGTATTGGGATGTGAGGCTTCTGCTTATAAATCAGGGCAATAAGTGGCGGCGCGAAGCATGCCCCGCTGCTTGCAGCGGGGTGTGTCGCTGCAATTTGCCTATCGACCATAAAATTATCGGATTGGCCAGGGACCCGCGCCGACTTGGGTTGTTCAGCTTTCCTCTTCAATCCACCCCATCATTAGCCAGTGATCGTACTCATGAGTCCACAAGTCCTTATTTTTCGTCACGAGCTCCCCGAACCTCTCCCGCATCACTTTGTGTATTTCTTCTTGCTCCAGAAAGATGGTATTGTCTTCTATCGACTTCACTAGGGACTGGCCCAGTTTGAAGGCGTCATCTTCGGCAGTTTCCATCGCCGAAGGTTCGATCATTGCAGCTCCTGCGATTCCGACCGTGTTGGCTCCCAGGGCCGTCAAGATGTTGTTCATGTACTCGGCCACCATCTGATGACCTTGGCACCCTGAGGTTGCGACCGAACATCCGTATTTTCCATGAAGGAGCTGGCAATGGACTGCGTCTGACAATCGATCGATTACGGTCTTCAGCTGTGCCGTAACAGAGTTGAAGTAGACTGGCGATCCCAGGACCAGGCCGTTGCTTTCCAATATCTTTTCGTAAAGCTCTTCGAAATCGTCCTCTTTGGTGCACTTGCCGGTCCTGTAACAGACCGCACAGGCGTTGCAGTACTCGATATTCAGGTTGCAAAGGTCGACGAGCTCCACCTCTGCACCAGCTTCATTGGCACCTTCCAGGACCGATTTGACCAGTTTGAGGGTCATGCTTTTCTCACCCCTAGGGCTTCCGTTGATGCCCAAAATTCTCATCTGAAGAACCTCCAGAGGTTAGTTGGGTCTGTATAAATTTATGCTTAACGATTCAAACATCGCAAACTGACAGTAGATCTTTTGTAGATTTGGCAGGGCCGGAACAATGCATCGAGACCGACTCAACTCGAATTTGTCGAACTCGATTGGAGAGCAAAAATAATACGCAGTCGCCGTGTGGTCTCATCGCGATATCATATTTGCATCCTGAGACGATATCTCGTTTTGGACCTTCTGCCAATAGTGGTTTATCGCACCATCCTTTGATCTCGTTGCTCGGCCCCAAAAACGGAAGACTGACACAAAAGTGTGACCCCATCCATCGAGCGGCAGATCTAAGTCATTTAGAGGAAAAACTGGAAACGATGGACGAGAAAGGAAATTCCAAAGAGGACCCCAATGTTGAGATGTGCAAAGTCTGCGGAAAGCAAAGGAAGTTGATCAACGCTGACTCCAACGAGGACCTCTTGGACAACGTTCACATATGTCACCGGTGTGGAAAGGCCTACACCGGCGAAGACGAACGGCCTTGATGAGATTCGCTTAATCTAGCTCTCTGGACCTTCGGCAACCGGGATTCATTCCTGTTTTTCGTAAACCCTTTCAACCGTTTGCCTCTTTCTCTCAAGTTCATCCTTTGCTTTTCTGACTTCTTCTCTGAGCTTCATGAGCTCTTCATGACATTGTCCCGTCATCAACAGATCTCCGTTCCAGGCGAGAGCCTTTCACACCTTTTTTATAGATGAACGTGAAGAATGGGCAGGGATTTCATTCTAGAGGCTCTGAGGTTCTGCGACTTCGGTGATCTCGAAGTCTGTTGGCAGGTGCAGAGGTCGAGATGGCTTCTGCAAGTCAGTTCTGTTGGATGACGGGCAATGTAGCACGTGAAAAGATATTGACAACGAGGTGGTGTGAGATATGGCCTTGATTAGCTGGGTGATAGCAGGCTTGATTTTGATAGTGGTACTTGCGATGTTGGTGGGGATCTTTGGTGTGTTCCTCTACGACCAAGTGGCTTCCGTGTTCAAATCGATTTTTTCAGCGATGGAACAACTGAAAGGCGGCATGAAGAGATCCTGAGCGGGTTCTTCCGGCTGCCAAATATAAAACTTTTATTTAAATATCCGTAGATTATATGCTTTTTTTGAGAAGCATGCAGCTTTGTGTTTTCATGTGCCAAAGGCTCATGAGACTTTGGCACATGAACATTTGAAACACAGACTTCAGATAATATACTCCTTGTGAAAAACTATAAAAGAGCTCGGCGCAGTGAACGACTGCGCTTTATGAACTCTAAACCCTCTTCTCTCGAAGTAGAATAAATAACTCAGACTTTGTGAGCGATTGCGAACCTTCGCATAACCCTGTCGACAGAGATGGCGACTTTATCCCCAACCTTTGTCTCGGGCACGAAGATGACAAAGCCTTCAACCCTGGCGATTCCATCTCCTTGTTTTGCGATGTCTTCAATCTCGACTTCATATTCCTTTCCGGCTTCCACCGGTGCAGAAGGGCCAAACCCCCCTCCACCGAAGGACCCTCTATCACTTCCGAACAAGTACGTCACATCCACGGATGAAATTTAGACTTTGTGAGCGATTGCGAACCTTCGCATAACCCTGTCGACAGAGATGGTGACTTTATCCCCAACCTTTGTCTCGGGCACGAAGATGACAAAGCCTTCAACTCTGGCGATTCCATCTCCTTGTTTTGCGATGTCTTCAATCTCGACTTCATATTCCTTTCCGGCTTCTACTGGTGCAGAAGGGCCAAACCCCCCTCCACCGAAGGATCCTCTATCACTTCCGAACAAGTACGTCACATCCACGGATAAAATTCAGACTTTGTGAGCGATTGCGAACCTTCGCATAACCCTGTCGACAGAGATGGTGATTTTATCTCCAATCTTTGTATCAGGTACGAAGATGACAAAACCTTCAACCCTGGCGATTCCATCTCCTTGCTTTGAGATGTCCTCAACCTCGACTTCGTATTCCTTTCCGGCTTCTACTGGTGCAGAAGGGCCAAACCCGCCTCCACCAAAGGATTCTCTATCACTTCTGAACAAATACGTCACATCCATTTGCGAAAAACCGTAAAACAGTCTAGCGCAGTAGGAGGTCAGCGTCTTACAGTTATTTAAACCTTTTGCAGAACTATCCCTCATTTCGCAGTTGTGTACAAAGTCAAATTGCGACGGCGCACCCCGCTGCAAGCAGCGGGGCATGCTTCGCGCCGCCACTTATTGCCCCGATTTATAAGCAGAAGACACACATCCAGTATGGGGTGCGCCCAAGTCAATTCTTGAGCCGGTTATTTGCCTTTCATCCCCGCAGCAAGCTGCGGGGTATTCGATAAAAACAAAAAAAGATATCAGACTCCTGATATCGCAAGGATGACAAATCATACGGAGAAGGCGTGTGACAGGTATATCAAGGCCTATAAGAAGGTGGAGATGTTGAGTAAGACGATGAGCAGTGAAGATATTGCTCAGATACTGGGGATGGGGAAGTCTCTGGTAGAGAAATACACAAAAATTTTAAACGAGGACTGAGATAGATGAGAGAAGTTGATTACGGCAAGGGAAGCCCCCTCTCAGTCATTTGGGAGTTTAGAAAAACTCTAGTGAGTTAGATATTTAGCTCAAGAGCACCGTCAAGCACTATAGATTAAAATCGTAGTCGAGAACCGATTAGAGCAATCTAATCAGTTCTCGAAAAGTTAGTGTTTGACGATTGCAAATGAGGTCAAATCTCAGGTTCTTACGAGCTTGATGCTTTTTCAAGAGGCAATCGTCGACCGATATTGTCCTCTCCACTAATCGCAAGGCGTTTCGCTAAGGCAGGTAGGATCTGTTTTCGTCTCTGTCTCGGGTGGGCAGGCAGTCAGCGATTCGAACCGGCTGCTGTTTATGTTCAGGCTCAAAAGCAGCTCACGAGTTGTGTTGCTGACACACATCTTGGGGGCAGCATCCTCTTCTTCTTCTTCGGTTACCATTTCCTCTTCAAAAGGCGGAATCAAAACGGCATCGATCACATGGATGATCCCGTTGCTCGCCACTATGTCCGTCTGCAAAATAGCGACACCCTCAATCGTCACTCCCGCATCTGTGACGTTTACGGCAAGACTTGCGCCTTCAAGAAGCGTTGGAATCTCGGTCTGGTTCATGACATCTGCTGCCATCAGCTTTCCAGAGGCCACATGGTAGAGCAGAACCTCGCTCAAGGCCTCGGTGTTTTCCAAAAGCGAAGGCAATGTTCCTTCGGGCAGGGCCTCGAAAGCCTCGTCCGCCGGAGCAAATACCGTGAACGGCCCATCGCTGCTCAGTGTCTCTTCGAGCCCGGCGGTTTGAACTGCCAAGGCCAAGTTCTCGAAGTCCTCTGAAGCTGTGGCGATCTCCACGATGTTGGCGGTCTCGGCAACCTCTGTTGCGCAAAGGCCAAGGCTTGTCACCAATACAGATACAACCAACAAGGCTGTTATGGCTCTTTCGTTCAATCGTCTCTCCCCTGATTTATTTTATTGTTACATTATGGTCACATCTACAATATATCATTTTTTGTTTATGTTGAACTGCCTTGTTTTTCAAATGAGCTCTGGACTCAAAAGTGGCCGTCCCATCTGGTGCTGACGACCTAGCTGTGACCTGCCCAGGGGTCCTCTGGTTGGTGATCCATGTAACAGTCTTCGCAAAGAGTTTTTCCCTCCACCTCGAAATACTCATCTTTGGGCACCTTACGACCGCATATTTCGCACCTTGCAAGCTCGCTTTTCGCCATTCTCAACCCCTCCTAAATTTCACTCGGAAATATCCAGAATTTACAGAAAAGAGATGAACTGGATCATCAAAAGTGGGAGGTGAAGGAGCAATTTCCCCCTTTCCTTTTTTTTCTCGCAGCTTCATAGCCTTGTGGCTTTATCGTAGCTTGGCATAGTGACTCTCCACAGAGCTTTTGCAAAAGGCGATCTATCGCCTTAGTCTTCCAAAACGTTTTCCCAGCCACTTCCTCCACAGGCGCTGCAGATACCGTCGTATCCTGCCCCTTTCCCAAAGCAGGCGCGGCACATTTTCACGGGCTTTGCCACTTTCACCATTCCCTTGCCACCACAGATGGCACAGCGTCCACTGAAAGTTTGGCCGCTCCCAAGACAGTGTGCGCACGTCTTGAGCACGTATTCCTCTGAGTTTTCTTCTGAGTTTTCCTCCACTTTTTCTTCCACGATTCTCACCATCCCCTTAGATTCATCTCCAGGTAATAGTGCTTAACGATACGTTCTTGTTATCGCCAGAAAGTTACTGATATTCGTCGATATTCGTCGATATTTCAGCGCTTGCCCACCATCTTGACACCGCACTTCGGGCAAGTTCTCTCTATGCAAGGAACTCCTTTTTCGTGAACCAGTTCGAGCCCGCACTTGGGACAGACACAAGAAAACGTTCCGCCTGAATGTTTCCTAGCACCTCCAACACCCTGGCCACCTCCATGTCTTATTGTCATGAACCGTCACCTCCATTATCAGTTCGTCTTCCATATTGCATATCTCTATCCCCTCAGAAAACTTTTTGGGGTAATCCCTTCATAAAGTCCCTGATGGCCCGAGTCGATCCTTACGACCAAAATGTGGAGAAGTACGACTCCTGGTTCGATAAAAACCATGCAGCCTACAGGTCAGAGCTCCAGGCGGTGAGATCTCTCATTCTCCCTTTCGAGCGAGCTTTGGAGGTTGGGGTGGGGACAGGTCGTTTTGCCGCGCCTCTTGGTGTCTTTGCAGGAATCGATCCATCCCAACCCATGTTGAGGATGGCTCGTAATCGGGGGATTCGTGCTGTGAAGGGCGTTGCCGAGGCCCTTCCATTCCAAGATTCCAAGTTCGACCTTGTGCTGATGGTAACCTTGGTATTCTTGCTGGATGACATTGATATTGCATTCAAAGAGGCCCATCGGGTTTTGAAACTGGGCGGCTCGTTCGTGATAGGGTTCATCGATCGAGAAGGCTTGGTTGGAAGGCAGTACGAAAAACGAAAAGATGAAAGCACCTTTTACAAAACTCCACGTTTTTTCACGCCAGAGGATATGAAATTTCGGTTTGAGAAGGCAGAATTCTGCGATCTTAAGTTCTTTCAGACCCTATTTTCCGATCCAGAAGCGATGAAGACGGCAGAGCTGCCCGAGCCTGGATACGGTCAGGGATCTTTCGTTGTGGTCAGAGGGACAAAGTGATGGTCGAAAAACTCTGCTCTAGCCATCCTTTGCCCTTGATTCTTTCAGAAATCCATTTCAGTGCGCAGCACAGGCTATATAAAAACAGATTTATAGTCTGGAAACGCCCCGCCAGAAGCGCACCATCTATCTCGGACCCTGGGCCAATTACGCCAATACTTTGCCGCGGCCGTTGATCTTCCCCTCGCATATTCTGGTAGAGGATATGCGCACGTTGTCATCGGCCATCTTGTAATCTATGTGCACAATTTTGAGGGGTGTGAGATGGTTTTCCCTTCGGATCTCGTTGATCTTGCAAGCTACAGGTTCGGTTTCAGGCGAGACAACGATAAAGTCGTAATCCGACTCGATGGCGGAGCCGTAAACGTTGTGGATCATCTCCACTTCGAACCGTTCCACCTTCAGCTTCTCCTTCAGGGTGTTTTTCAGGTTTTTCACCCTTGTCTCGAAATTTCGGACGTGTCGAGTTCTCTGAATTGCAGCCATCTCATCTGAAGTGAGGGCTATGACTACAATGCCATCTTCTCCGGCAACCTCGAAGGCCTTTCTCAGAAGCGCCAAATGGCCATCGTGAATCGGATCGAAGGTGCCGCCAACTGCGACTTTGGGGGCTCTGCGGGCCATAACATTCGGCAAAAGGGATGGTTTCTATATAAATAATTAGCGCCTCCACCGCCAGCCCCTTCTACTCTGGACACCGCTCTCTCAAAACCTTGGCCATTATCGATCTGGAACTACAAAGATAGCAGGGATCGTGGTCTTCCAATCGGGCTATCTGAGCATCAATCCCGCGGCTTGCGAGCTCCCCCCTTAACAATTCGATGTCAAAGTGCTGGTCGTATCCCAACGTGACTATGTCCGGTTTTAGCTTCTCTATGGGCTTGAACATGTCGACCACGTCGCCCAGAACGGCTTTGTCAACTACCTTCAAGGCAGAAACCATGAGCAGTCTTTGAGTCTCTGGGACGATGGGTTTGGGCTTGTGCTTCACGTTGGAGTCTCTTGCCACGATCACGACGAGCTCGTCGCCCAGAGCCTTTGATTGTTCCATGTAGAGGAGATGACCTGGATGAAGGAGGTCGAAAGTGCCGGTGGCCAAGACCCTAGTCAAGCCAGTCCTCCTCATCCTCACTTTCCAGCTTGACGTCCAAGAGCGGCAGTTCCCTGGGTCGTCCTGATCCATCGTAACAGACCCAGCTATTCTCATTAAAGGGAGGTCCGGCTATGATGTGGTAGTCGCCAGTTTTGGCGAAGAATATCAAGTCCGCCTTGGACGGACGAAGGTTGGGGGAAGGATGACTGTGAACAGATCCCACAATTCTCATGTTGGGAAGCATGTAAAGCCTGACGAGGGCGCTTTTGCTTGACGATTCCGTCCCTGGCAACATAATTACTTCAGTGATAACATCCTCATCTGCCCTGAGCAACCCCGCAAACTCCAAGGGCATAGTGGACTTGGAAGCCTCCAGGATGAAGTATAACGTGTCTTTAGCGATGCCTTCTATCTGTCTTTGCTGCTTCATCTCTGACGTCCTCGTGTCTCAAAAATTCTCAAGCTACAAATAGGCTCCCGTCAAGGAGCTTTGGGCCTCAAGTGCACACAGTCTCCTGCCAACACTCTCGTCTCGGTGCCATTGTCGTCTCTCACCCTGAGCGCCCCGTTATCTTCCAGCCTTGTCGCCAAACCCTCGAACTCGCCGGTACGGGTGATTATTCTCACCCGTCTTCCCAAAGTGATGGAGCGATCTGACCATTCCCTGTGAACCGAATCGAAAGACTCGGTCATCTCTTTGTAGGCACGTTCGACCTCCAACAAGACTCTCTGGACAAGCCTTATTCTGGAGACGTTCCTGCCAAGTTCTCGTGAGATCGATGTCGCGTTCCACTCTTCGGGGAAAGACACAGGGTCTAGGTCCAGGTTTGCGTTGATTCCGATCCCAACTACAGCGTAATCAAGGCAATCCATCTCTGCGCCGATCTCGGTTAGGACTCCGCAGATCTTCTTTTCTCCGACAATTAAATCGTTGGGCCATTTTATGCCCGCTTCCAGGCCATAAAGGCCGTATATGGTCCTGGCTACAGCCACACTCGCGGCAAGGTTGATCCTGAAGGCCTCTCTGAGCGGAATCCGTGGCTTGAGTATGACGCTCATCCAAACTCCGCCAGGTGGCGAAAGCCAGTATCTGCCCATTCTGCCCCTGCTGCCAGTTTGAACCTCTGCCAGAACTGCGGCACCATTCGGCGCTGAAGGTGCCATCTCTTTGGCGATGAGGTTGGTGGAATTCGTCTCTGGATAGCAAAATAGAGATCGTCCCACAAAATCGGTCTCAAGGCCACACTCAACGAGCTCGGCAGAGAGGATATCTGGCAGTTTTTCCAGCTTGTACCCTTTTTTTGGGGACGCTTCTACCTCGTATCCGTTAGATCGAAGCGATTGGACCTGTTTCCAGACGGCAGACCTGCTTATGCCAAGGCCAGCTGCAATCTCCTCTCCGGAGGTCCAGGCGCCTTGCCTCCTGAGCAAACATCCCAGAACTTCTTGCCGACTCAAGAAGATTCTACTCCTGCGAGGAGATGCTCTTTTTGGAGGTTATGTAAGCCTCTACAGCAGCCGAGATGGCCGCAACCTTCCGGGTATCCGCGCCAAGAGCTGAAGCCAGCGACAGGCCCTTTTCACGCTCTGCCTCGGTCACCTTCTCCACGTCGGTCATTATGTCCTCTTCTTTGAGGAAATGGGTGTTGATGTCGCCCCGCCTGAACCTCTCGTTCCTCAGGACCGCAGTGTGGAAGTTTATGTTGGTCTTAACTCCGGTGACGATGTACTCGTAAAGAGCCCGCTCCATCCGGGCGATGGCTTCCTTTCGATCTCTGCCCTGAGCAACCACCTTGGAGATCATAGAGTCGTAATAGGGCGGTATCACAAAGCCTGCGTAAACACCACTATCCACCCTGATTCCAGGTCCACCCGGACTTCTGTATCTCTTGATCCTTCCTGGAGACGGTGAGAAATCGTTCAGCGGATCCTCGGCGTTAACCCTGCACTCGATGGCCCAGCCCCTGATCTCTATCTCATCTTGGGAGTAGGCCATCCCCTCACCAGACGCGATCCTGATCTGCTCTTTAGCCAGATCCACACCGGTGACCATCTCGGTGATGGGGTGTTCCACCTGGAGCCTGGTGTTCATCTCGAGGAAGTAGTAGTCACCCCGGGAATACATGAACTCCACAGTCCCTGCGCTCCTGTAATCGATAGCCTTGGAGGCTCTGACTGCAATGCCACCCATTTCCTCTCTCAACTCGGGGGTCATGATTGGAGAGGGCGACTCCTCGATCAGCTTCTGGTGACGCCTCTGAATGGAGCACTCTCTGTCAGATACGTAGATCGTGTTGCCCCTATCGTCGGCCAGAATCTGGAACTCGATATGCCTTGGTTCGGTCAGGTATTTTTCCACGTAGACGGTCTCGTCGCTGAAGGCAGATCGAGCTATAGACTGGGCAGACTCCAGCGCAGGCCCGAGATCCTCGTCCTTCCACACGATTTTCATACCGATTCCGCCGCCGCCTGCAGCAGGTTTGAGCATCACGGGAAAACCTATGCTCTCAACGAGGTCACGGGTATCTTCCGGATCTGAGATTCCGCCTTCGCTTCCAGGGATGATGGGGACTCCTGCCTCTTTCATGATGTTTCTGGCGGCAATCTTGCTGCCCATGCTGTCGATGGCCTGGCTGGAGGGGCCTATGAAGACTATGCCCAGTTCTTCACAGGCATGAGCGAACTGAGGATTTTCGGCCAGGAAGCCGTATCCGGGATGGATTGCCTCGGCCCCGGTCTGCTCTGCTGCCTCCAGGATCTTATCGATCCGAAGGTAGCTTTGTGATGCGGGCGGTGGGCCCACATACACGGCCTCGTCCGCGTACTTGGCGAAGAGGGCGTTCCTATCCGCCTCGGAGTATACTGCCACAGTGGAGATGCCAAGCTCTCTGCAAGCCCTCATTATTCGTATCGCAATCTCTCCACGGTTGGCGATCAAAATCTTCTGGAACATCACCAATGGCAACGCTTCCTGAGGGTAAAAAGGTTTGGCGACCCGGGGCAGGTCCCAGGCCAAGGATTTAATAATTTCAGATCGCTCTGGCAAAATATGAAGCCGAGGGATATGTCAATGGAGGAATGTAAAGAGCTGTTATCAAGGTCCAGGTTAGGACGAATAGGCCTCTCTCTGCAAGATCAGCCCTATGTGGTCCCCATGTCTTACGTTTATTCTGACGGGATCGTTTACCTCCACTCGGGGCTGAGAGGAAAAAAACTGGAGCTGGCCCAGAAGAACCCTCTGGTCTGCTTCGAGGTAGACACCCTAGAGAAAGAACGATGGAAGAGCGTGATCGCTTTTGGAAAGGTCCGCCTCTCGGATAGCACAGATTCGAAACAGAAAGTCTTTGACATTTTCATGAAGGGCAAGATGGGAGGACACGGGGGAAAAGCCTTCAGCCGCGAGGACCTGGAGAGGATGCCCATGTGCATCTGGGAAATCGTGATCGACGAGATGACAGGGCGCGAAGGCATATGGTAAGAGATCCTCGCTCAAAAATATCGATGGCGATGTCTCGCATGACCGCGATCAAATGGACCGAGAAGTATAGGCCCCACACCCTCAAAGAGGTGGTGGGGAACGGAAAAGCGATCGAAGAGCTGCGCCGCTGGGCTCGCGATTGGGAAAATGGAACTCCTGAGAAGAGGGCCGCAATTCTCTATGGGTCTGCAGGTGTGGGCAAGACCTCAGCAGCATTGGCTTTAGCAGAGGAGTTCGGTTGGGACCAGATCGAGATGAACGCAAGTGACGACAGAACCGCTCGCGCCATCGAGAAAGTGGCAGGCTCTGCCTCAAACATGAAGACGTTCTCGGGCAAAAGGCGCCTTGTCATCTTGGACGAGGCAGACAACCTCTACGGAAGGGTAGACCGTGGAGGGACTGCGGCCATGCTCAAGCTGGTTAGAAGGGCAAAGCAGCCCACAGTGCTCATAGCGAACGAGTACTACGATATGTCCAAACCCCTGCGCGACGCCTGTCTGGGCGTACAGTTCAGAAACATCAGAAAACCCACCGTCGCCATGGTTCTCAGGAACATATGCAAAGCAGAGAAGGCCAAGTGCACCCCCGAGTTGATCGAGCAGATCACGGAGATTTCGGGGGGTGATCTTAGAAGCGCCGTAAATGACCTTCAAGCGGCCTTGGAAGGCGCGGAGAAGGTCGGTGAGATGGCAACTTCTAAGCGTGATTCCAAGTCCTCCATATTCGAGGCCCTCGCCAAGATCTTGAGAGGATCGAATCCTTCCGAGGCTGTCAAGATAACCTACTCTCTGGACGAGAGCCCTGAGGATCTGATACACTGGATCGACGAGAACCTGCCCCTCATCTACGGTAAAGAAGACCTGGCAAAAGGCCTAGATTCTCTCTCGCGAGCAGACGTATTCCTCGGAAGGGTGAGACGGAGGCAAAACTATGGACTTTGGCGTTACGCCTCGTTCATGATGACCTGTGGGGTTCTTGCGGCGAGAACAGAGCGAAAGAGCGGTTATGTGGCCTTCAGACCGCCAAGCCTTTGGAGGAAGATGGGCCAGACACGCGGAACCAGAAAGGTTCGCGACTCTGCCGCGTCCAAGATAGGAGATCACTGTCATGTCAGCACCAGGCGCGCCAAGGTCGATCTGGTTGACTTTTTTGGCCTTCTCCTGAAAGACAAAAACCTCGCACCAAGGGTTGCGGCTCTCCTCGATTTTGCGCCAGAAGAAATCGCGCTCCTCATGGGGAGCAAGCCCACCACCAAGAAGGTCGCTCGAATTTACGATGAAGCTCAAGAGCTCCTGGAAGGAGAGAGAACCGCAGATATAGAGTTCAGTTGGGGCGGCACCTCAAAAGGGGCCTCATCTTCAAAGGAAATTACATCTTCAAAGGAAATTACATCTTCAAAGGAAATTACATCTTCCGAACCGGAAATGAAGATAGCAAACTCCAAGAAAGAAGATGAAAAGGCCAACATCAGTGGAGCAGGCCAGAAATCGCTCTTCGACTTCTAGGCCCAAAACGCCTGCAAAAACTGAAAAGAGGGACTGAGCGGGATCTTCAGAAAGTATCGATCTCGCCTTTCATTAACCTCTCAGGTATGGTGGTTACGTCTTCCAGACAATGGTCTGCGATCTCTTCGATCTTGGGCTGGACACTGGAGAGGCTCGCGCCTTCTTTCAGGATGGTCTGGGCGCTGAGCACATGAGGCTCATCGATTGGCTTTCCGATCTGAGACAGAATCCTTATGTAGATCTCTTCTACCCCGTCGACCTCATATACTATCTGGTTGGCGATCTGGTTGGAAAGAAGGTTGTATATCTTGCCGACGTGTCTTATCGGGTTCTTTCCAGAGGATGCTTCCATGCTCATGGGTCTGTTTAGAGTGATCAAGCCGTTGGCCCTGTTGCCTCTGCCAACGGAACCGTCGTCGCCCATCTCGGCAGAGGTTCCCGAGACCGTGAGGAACACAGATTCTCTCTCCAGGTCGTCGGCGACGTTCAGCTGGACATTGACCTTTTTGGGGGTGTATTGGGTTGCGTTCGCCCCTACCTTTTGAATAATCTCTCTTTTTGTCTCGACGTAATGGTCCAGATCATCCAGGTGTCGTCCCACCATCGCACAGGCGAGGGTCAAGTTGATCACGTCGCCTTCCCTCATACCCATGACTTTTACGTCTTCGCCTATGGCGGGAATATTCTCCCTCAGGTCCATGAGGTACCGCTCTGTGTTGTAAACCAAGTTTTCTGTCTCGGAGAGGGGCGCATAACCAACACCAAAAGACGTATCGTTTGCGCAAGGCGCCCTTCTTTGGAAAACGTCTCTAAGGTCTGAAGATCCTGTGCCAATTCTGCAGTCCAGGATGACGTCGTTGTTCACGTCCAGGTTTTTATGAACGTTCCTTATATGTTCTTTGGCGGCTTTGATAGCTATGACGTCCACTGGAATTTCCACTTCGTTGAAGTACCTGGTGGCCCTTCCAGTGAGAAGGATGTAGATGGGCTGAATGATCTCGCCGCCACCGAATGATGGCTTTGACCTTCCTGCCACTATTTGGGTTTCGTCGGTGTTGTGATGGAGAATGGTGCCCACTCGTTCAATGTACTCATGACAGAGGGCGCGACTGACAGATTCTGCGATGCCGTCTGCGAGGCTGTCAGGATGGCCGATCCCTTTGCGTTCCACGAGCTCGGTCATCTGCTGTTTGACTGGCCGTTGAGTTAACTGCTCAACTTTGATATTTCTCATCATGCCCCTTCCTCGTTAATGTCTAGGTGCCAGGACGGATCGATTGCATATTAAGATTTGGGGCGGTAGGTGAGCTTCCAATCGATTTTGGGATGTCAACTACCCCGCCCTCTAAAGGGCGGGGCTTGTTCCTGGAAGCGGATTATGTTCCAAGACAATAGGCTAATTGACAGCAGCCCTAGACGCGATGTTAATCGCTGCAATGTGGTCAACGGACCCCGCGAAGCCACACCGCCCACATCGAAACTCATCTCTCGTTGGCCGGTTGGCTTTCGAGATATGTCCACAAGAAGGACACGTTCTGGATGTGTTACGAGGATCGACGAAGATCACAGGCACACCGGCAACTTTGGCTTTGTACTCGACGAACGTTCTGAGCTGATGGAATCCCCAAGTATGCGGGTTGCGACACTGAGCCTTGCGAACCGTCGCCCTTTTTCGAATGCCCGAAAGATCTTCAAGTGCAATCGCTCTTTGGGTGTCTTTGGCTTTCGAAAACCAGCTTCTTGGAGATGCAATGGTCCACGTCTTTAGAAAATCGGGCCATCCGACCAGAAAGCTTCTTCAGATGGCGTTTTGCAGACTTGGTACCATTGCTTTGAAGTCGAGATTTCAGAGAATCGAGTCGGTCTCTGGTTTGGTTGACTTGTTTTCCGGAATGGATCTCTTCATCGGAATCAACGGCAAGGTACTTGATAACAAGATCGGCACCTAGAACTCCTTTTGGGTCAAAGGGTGATTCTCCAGGCGCGTCAACTACAACGCAAAGGTAGAATGCGCCTTTGACGAGGATCAGGTCTGCCTGACCCTTGACCCTGTCCATCCGAGCCTTCTGATAATCTCCCCCAGATTTCGCAGTAACGCCCAAAAAGGCCCAACAATCTTCTTTTTGTGAATTTTTTTATATATAATGCCCAAATTTTAACCTTATTGTGACTAATGTTTGTACTTTAAGGTCTAAATGCGGAACGTGGGATCTCCAACTCTGATAGGGATTTTTTGACGGCCTTCCAGAGTCAAAATGGTGATTGCTTCAAAAATTTTCCAAGACAGAACCCTCTGGTCGTAGACCACCGAACCTTCAAGCCGAAAATCTGGTCTGATGGACTTGTCTCTCTTGTAGGCTTCGACAACCTTTGCTATGGCTCGAACCGTCATCTGAGCCGAAAGGCCGTACCGTTCTCTGATGTCGTAATATACGACCTTCTGAAGATCGATTTTGTTAGCCATATGGAGATCAAACGCCGCCTTGGAGATGTCGTTACATCCCTCGTTGAAACGTTGCATGGTCTCCAAGCCATATTCATTGCATCTTCCATCCGATGAGCCCATGAGGTTACATGCCTCGTTGAAACGTTGCATGGTCTCCAAGAGCATTTGATATTGACCATCGGAGGGGGGGTCAAGTCTGATCATCAGAGTTTAAAGCATTACATTGAAATGGGGTGTTCAATGTACATAAGTCTGCCAATTGACAAGCACGCGCTCCACCCCACCCTTCAGCTTACGCAGAGGAGCTCCAGATCACGAGATCTGGTGCCCCTAAAGGATCTGGCCTCCGTGCTGCCAACGAGGTGAATCTCAACATATAGTCGAGAACCAATTAGATGAGACAAATTGGCTCTCACCAGAATAGTGCTTAACGACACGAACAGGCCAAATTTCAAACTCTTATGAGTTAGAGATTTGTCCGAAAAGTATCGTTAAACACTATAATTCGCAGTTATGTTGGGACACAAGGAACCTCGAAGCAAGAGGGACTACAAGCAGAGGAATTTGCTAGAATTTGACTGGCTGATGACCGACGCGAACATGCCCCGCAGCTCTGCTGCGGAGTGCGCCGCCGCAATTTGCCTCAGATTCTATTCAGATTTCACCTGCTGGATCGACACGAAACACTCTTCTCGGGCGATGGCCTGCCCATCTTCTCCCATCGCAAAATCCAAAAACTTCTGCTCGCTTTCGTCAGGTTCGCCCCAGGTGATGAGGTACAACGCTCTCGAAATAGGGTAGGTTTTGTCCTCTATGCTCTCAATTGAGGGCGCAACGCCTTCGTAGGCTACTGGGCGAAGCTCGCCATCTTGGACGTAGTTCAAGCCCAAGTACCCGATCGCCCGATCAATCTCGGTTATGGCAGTCTTCATCTCAGCGTTGGAAAGAACCTTTACATCAACACCCAGAGCCTCAGTCTTCAGATCGCCCATAACCAGCTCGTTGAAAAGGTCTCCCGTTCCGGATCCTGACCACCTGGCTACTGCAATTATCTCTTCGTCAGGTCCGCCTAGACCCGTCCAATCTGTTACATTACCGTCGTAGATGGCTCTGACCTCTTCCCGAGATAGATTCGTCACTCCAGAGTCATAGACGAGCTGGCTCACAGCGATACAAACCCCATCATAAGCGACCAAAAATTCAGAGAATTGGTCGCCATAGATCTCGATCTCATCTTCCCTTATCTCTCTTGAGATCATTCCCATGTCGGAAAATCCAAGAGCAACATTCTTTATCCCAACCCCAGACCCTCCAACACCAACAGAGACTCTAACATCGCTCTGCATGCCGTTGAACTCCTCTGCACATAGCTCAACAAAGGGCATTACAGTAGTCGATCCAGTGATTGTCACCGTGTCTATGGCGCTTCCAGTTTCCACAACGAGAAACAAAGCCACGATAAGAGCGATCTGCATGGTGGAAGATAACCTATTCATTGAATAAAACCCCAGAGAATGATTGGGATATACTATATGATAATTGTTATGACTGGTAGGTCTGCCGACTTCGCCCAGAATTTTCGAGCGGGTGCAGGGCTGGAAAATATGTTGAAATGTATAGTGTTTTCCGATACCTTTCGGACAAATCTCTAACTCGTAAGAGTTTGAAATTTGGCCTGTTCGTATTGTTAAACACTACTCTGGCGAGGGCCAATTTGTCTCATCGGTTCTCGACCATATGTTGAGATTCACTCCAACAACCTATAGAGCGTGGTTCTCTGAACTGGCCTTTTTCCCACGTTCTCGATTAGCTCCTTGAATTCCTCAGGGGTCATACACTGATTTTCGGAGGAGCCTGCAGCTCGTGATATGTTCTCCTCCATCAAAGTTCCGCCGAGGTCGTTTGCACCCCAGTGCGTGGAACAGGCGGCGAGGTCTCGCCCCATCTTGACCCAGCTGGCTTGGACGTTGGTGATGAAGGGATGGAGAAACACCCTTGCCAAGGCATGCATCTTCAAATGATCCAGATGGGACATATTCTGAGCCCAGGGTCCAAGCTTGTTGTTTTGGGGCATGAAAGGCAAGAGCACAAACTCGGTAAATCCGCCAGTATCGGCTTGAATCTGACGTAAGAGTTCCATGTGCATGATCCTCTCTTCAAAACGCTCCACATGGCCATAGAGCATGGTGGAAGTAGTAGGCACTCCCAACCGATGGGCGGAGGTGATTACATCTCTCCATTCCAAAGTTTTCAACTTCGAAGGGCAAATCTCAGCACGTACCCTGTCTACCAGGATTTCAGCAGCAGTACCTGGCATTGATCCAATACCCGCAAGCTTCAGTTCCTTTATGGAATCCTCAGGAGAGACTCCAGAATTGTGGGACATATAGAAGACCTCCATCGGAGAGTAGGCGTGAAGATGCATCTTCGGGTAGTCTTCCCTAACGAGATCAAGCAGGTGACAGTAATCTTCCAGCACCAGTCCGGGGGCCAATCCGCCCTGAAGGCAGATCTCTGTGGCCCCAAACCCCTCTGCTTTTGCCACCTTTTCTAGGATCTGCTCGTCGGTCAACATGTAGCCGTCGGAACGTCTGAAAGCACAGAATTTGCAGGATCCAACGCAGCAGTTGGTGAAGTTTATGTTCCGGTTAACCACAAAGGAGACCGAATCTCCACAAGTCTCTTCCTGGAGGGTGTTGGCCAATCGGAAAAGGTGCATAGGCCGATTCCAAAGTTCCACGGCCTCTTCACAAGTGACCAAATCGCCCCAAGAAAGAATCCGGTCTTCGAAGAGATTTTGCTCTCGGGACTCAGTCATCATTCTTTTTCACTCCTAAAAGGCAGGTTTTCGATCCCCGATTCTGCAATTCGGCGCTCTTTTGGAAGCTGCGATAAGAGTTGACCGCGAACGTACAAACCACATCCTAAAATTTCGCCACCATAAGATACAACAACATACCCATCTTCAAGATCCGACTCCAACCTCTGGCACCCCCCGGCTATAAACTTCTTGGCCTCTTCAGAGTCCAAGTCCAGGCAGTTTTTGTCCGCGAGGGGGCCGAAAAGCTGAAGGGCATAAGTTGTGGGCTTCCAGACCTTCCCTTTGGTGGACATGGAACGAAGACCAACGGAATCGCACCTCAGATCCGGAATCTCAGGCTGGCTGAAGATCCAGATATTTTTGCCCCTCCCATAGAAGAAACATCCATCGAAGGCATCCTTCGGTATTCCGAACCTCGACTGCCACATCTCGATCATCTTCTCTCGGTCCAAGAGCTCGAAAGGGCACTTATTCCTTGATGAGTTTCGCGACAAAGAAACCACCTGTGTCGTTTTGATGGGGGTAATATCTTGCACATCGTTCCATTTCACGTATGTACTCCGTGCCATCCCACTCAACTAGACCTGGGCTCTTCAAAAGCCCTGGAACCACGACGTCTTCCAACTTTGCGCTTTTCAGGGCCAGGTTCACCACCCCTTCGTTCTCTTCGGGTGCCAAAGTACAGGTGGAATATATGATGGCCCCTCCGGGCTTGGTGAGCGATATCGCCCTCTTGAGAAGATCCACCTGGAGACGTTGGAGACCCAAGGAATGCTTCAAGGACCACCTCGAAAGGACCGTGGGATCTTTCCGAGCCATACCTTGACCTGTGCAAGGCGCATCCACGAGAACCCTATCGAAAAGCCTGCGCGGAAATCGACGACCGTCGTATCTTGTCACCATCACGTTGAAGACCCCAAGCCTCTCGCAGTTAGCTCTGAGAGGCACAACTCTCTGAGGAGATGGTTCGTTGGCCACCACGAGTCCCCTGTTGTCCATAATTTGAGAGATATGGGTAGTCTTGCTTCCGGGCGCGGCACAAAGATCCAAAACCTCCTCTCCGGGTTGAGGGTCAAGGACCACGGCCGGAACCATTGAAATCTCTTCTTGAACGTGAATGTGGCCCATCAGGTTCTCTATCAGGTTTCCGGGTTTTTCCAGTTCCAGCCTCAAGCCGAGGGCGTACCATCCAAAGGGCCTATATGCCACCCCACCTCGACTAAGTCGATCTAAGAGACGGTCCCTGCTGGTCTTGAGGGTGTTGATCCTGACAGTGATGGGCAGCTGCTGAGATATGGTCTCCTTAAAGACCTCAAACTCAGGAATGGTTGTCGCATACCTATCCAGGTGATCCATGTGGTCGGAGTCTTCGAGTTTATCGAATATATAGTAGAAACCTGATCAGATCGTACGTGTTTAGCCCCCTTCCATTGCAGTCCACCCCAACCGACCCAAAACACATTTGAACCGCAACAATTTTATACCGACCAATAATATTATTCACGAGAGGATCATGACGGTGTTGGCGACATGATCTCAGCAGGGACTCAATAGTCTGCAAATGCTGAAGGCACGGCTGAGTGCCTAAATACAAACTATATTTCAATCTAGCGTAAGTTGTTGGCCTGCGTGTGTCCACTGACCAAAACCAACGTCGCACAACCAGTTCAGAGGCTAAACACGTACGTTTCATCTAATCGGTTCTCGACTATGATACGGCCTCCTTGAGGAAAAGTGCCTCGACAGAGAAACGGTTAACAATACAAAAGTCCATAAAGGTTCTTAACAATCCAGATCAGAGGGCGATTCGATGGGACGGATACTGGCATCAGTTCTGATATTGGTTCTGGCTTCTGCCCTTTTAGCAGAGGGTACAGGATGTGATCGGTATGACCTGGAGGTCGGCCAGAAGGGACAGATAGTCGCTTCGGCCGATGAGAGGTTTGTTCGTTACGTTATCACCCTAGAAAATGGTGGGGAGAGGGACCTCAAGCTTTACGTTAGAGATCGCTTTCCCTTAGGGGCCGAGCTTATCAACACCACTGTCAAGCATCCGGTAAGTCTGCAAAACTGCACCTATTTCGACTGGGTCGTGGCAAGTCTCAAGAGCGGGGATGTGTCCGTTGCCAGCCTCTGGCTCAACGTGACTCAGTGCCAAGAAGAAGAACTAATTAACACGGTGGTCGCAACGTCTCCAGAAGGGATCGTAGCCGAGAGCGTCTCCGTCATCAAAGAGCCAACAATGCCGTCAGAGCAGCTAACTCAACCGGTCCGCAAGGCGTCCCAACTCCAACCCGCCAATGAGACTGGGCCGGGCCTAGAAGAGATGAAACTCAAAACCACATCCTCGACGACAGATGCACTGAACAGGACCGCCTGGCTCCAGATGGAAAACCGCTCGATGAGCGCGAACGGCCCTTATGGACGGATCACTATTGAAAACATAGGGATTTTCTCGCCAAGGTTCGGTCAGCTATTGGAGGAATCCGGATATGAGGGGACGAGAGACGCCATCGAAGAGAAGTCGAAGTCCAATCCGATTGATCTTATGCTGGCATTGGGAAATGTGTCGTATTCAGGAGCAGAAGGCGGGCGGATGTTGGAACCCAGAAAATTTTACGTAGGTTCCACAACCACGAAAAAGTATCACTATCCAGACTGCAAATGGGCAAAGGGGATAACGCCCGGCAATCGCGTCTGGTTCCTCACACCTGAAGAAGCAAAGACCAATGGGTACACCCCTTGTGGGACCTGCAATCCGCCTTGAGATAATATGCAGAACTTTTTTATGAACCTGCGTAAGGGCTTCTCTGAGATTAGAAGCCGAAAGAAGCAGAACGGACAGGAGCAGGTTAGAGGTCAAACAAAGCATCATTAGAGATGCTATGCACCAAAGGTCGCAGGTATCCTGATAAAGTTCAGAGATGGAAGCTAGTATCCCGCATTTTTGAGAAACAGACCCTAGAGCGGCGCCCTCCAATACTGTTGTTGGATAATTCTACTTTGTCTGGAGAGAATTGGAATGGCAGACCCCAGAAGTAAGCTTGGGCAATTCACGTCTCATAATGTCACCGATTGCGGATAGTCCCAAAATGTACCGAGACAGTGCCAATAAGGGCGAATTGATTTCGAGACGCTATATATCGAAATATTCGAGCGAGATCACCAGCTGAGTCAGCCGCTCCATCATAGCATCGTCTATCTGGGACATATCCAACTGTTCTATGCAGTTTGGAAGATCTAGCCCACCCAAGACGATCTTTGGAAGATCGCTTCCCTTGAATCCCTCCACTACCGCAAAATCCACGCCATCAAACTGAAGCTCCCTCAGAGCGGATTCCAGGCCGCCATCTCTCATCACCTTGAACTGGACGCTGCCCTTTCCAACGCCCACGACAACGTCGGCCCCCGCTTCAAAGTGGCGCCTGGTATCGCCTTTGTCCTCAACTGCATGGTCTGGCATGTGTTTGACAGTGCCCACCTTGCCATGCTTTTTCAGCGCCTCGATAAGGCGCGTCACAAGAAGGGTCTTGCCAGATTTTTTGGGACCTACAATGGAGATGACCTTCATTGAGCTCACCTTCTCTCTAATCTTGCTCGGCCAACATGAGCGCGACGAGGAAATGGGCATATTGTTTCAGGTCTTCCAAAGTCACGTTCTCGTCGGCTCCATGAGGATTGCAATCGGTCTGCCGGCCCACACCGTATGCACAAGAAGGAATCCCAGTTGTCTCCACCACATAAGATAGGTCCAAGCTGTACTGAGCACCGGCCAGCTTTGGCCGTTTTCCGATGGCCTTCTCAAGCGCGGCTTCAACACGTAAAACCCAAGGGTGATGTGGGTCGATCTTCATTGGTGGGTATCCCATCCAAACTCTCCAGTCCAAGTCCACATCTAGATCCTTTAGGGTTTGTTCCATCTCCGCGGCCGCCTCTTCCATGCTTTCGTCAGGGATGACCCTCCTGTCCCCCCGAATCGCACATTCGTTTGGCACTATGTTCTCTTTGATCCCACCCTGAATTATGTTCACGTTCAGCATGGGCTTCATACTCTTCAAACCAAATTCTGCAAGCTCAGAAGACGCCGGGATCGTTGACTCTCTCGATTCGACCTTTCGCTTGAGAGCGAGCATCGCCTCGATTACGGGCAGAGATTTCTCGATGGCATTAACCCCAAGAAAACTGGCTCCGGAATGGGCCGACTTTCCAAAGACCGTTGCCTGCCAGGTTATTATGCCGTTACAGCCGATAATGAGGTCGTCGGAGAAACTGTCCATGCAGAGCATGTAATCGCCTTCGATGAGGCCAGCATCGGCAAAGTAACAAAGACCAGAATAGCCACCCACTTCTTCGTCGGTGGTGAGGACTATTTCGAGGTTGTAGCGATGCTCTCCGAATTTTTGGACCGCCTCCAATGCCGCGATTAGACAAGCTACGGCACCCTTGGAGTCGGCAGTGCCTCGGCCGTAGACCCTTCCGTCTCTAATCGTGAGCTCAAAGGGATTCGTGGACCATCCGCTTCCAGCCGGGACCACATCCAGATGGGTGTAGATCACTATGGTCTCTTCTGCGCCCGCATTCAGGCGAGCCCTGAAGTTGACCCGATCGCCTTCGAGTCCTGGCACATCACATCTCTTCTCGAATATATCCTGGGGCATGACGATCTTCTCAGTCTCGAACCCAAGATCTGAGAAGATTGCAATCAGGTAGTCTACGATCTGGTGATAATTGTTGCCAGGGGGTGCAACGGTCTCATATCTTATCAGATCTTCCAACAGGTCTAAAATGTGAGTTACGTTCAAGTCCAGATATTTGCGAAGCTCCATCAGCAGATTTATGTGGCTGTGGATCCTATTAAAGGCTTCTCTGGAGAATCACTCCCTGGTGGATCACTGGCTTGTTTTGGGCCGCACTATATTCGCCAACTTCATGCACAGCGGCAAACTTTGAAGAATTTTGTATTATAAAACCGATTAGATGAGACTAATCACCTCTCGCAAGATTAGTGCTTAACGATACGAATGGGCCAAAATATCAAACTCTCGTGAGTTCAATACTTGGCCAAAAAGCATCGTCGAAGGCCATGTATCAAATGACCCTCAGGCCATCCTCATAGAGCATCGTAGTAGCAGACTTCGTCGACTTCCAAGATGCGGGGCAAACCCATCTCGAGCTTCTTCCCAACCCTGACTCGACCATGTCCTACCAGCTGGAGCTGAGCCCTAGCCGCTTGGGCTTCGCTCTCCTCGTAAAAGTCTGCCCCCGCTTGAATCGTCCTGTGAGTGACCACTTGAATCTCCTTGACCTTGGTAAGAAGACCCATGGACCCAGACACCACGTCCGGCGCGCAGGTCTCAGTCACGAATATAACGTCCCCGGGACTGACATGAAGCAGCGCAAGGAAGTTGTGAGGACTTCGAATCTCCACAGTCTTGACGCCGTTTGCCATAAGCTCCTTGATTACCTGTCTTGATATCCCCGTAATTGCAACACGGTCCATTGATATCACCCGTACATCGGGCCTGGAAGTTCTGGCTTTGCCACACCCTCAGGGGGCGCGGAGGTCTTTACCTGCTCGGCCAACTTTTGCATCTGGAGCTCAATCTCAGCGGTCCTCTCCTCCAGTTTGGTCGTATCCACGCCCAAATTGTACAGCTTGTTGAGCGTATTTACCGTTGCCACTGCTGCCATCGGATCTGGTGCCATGCTGTGAGTCTCGCCCAATATGCACATCGCAGGCACCCCTCTCGCCAAACACTCGTTCATGACGCTCCCAGATATCCCCGAGATGGTACCCATCTCGAACACCTCTAAATTGTCACGGATCTTATCCAGAAGTTTTTCAGAGGTTGCTGCCCCAAATACCCTCTGTTGATCGCCTATGATAGATATCCCGGCGAGGCAAACCAATTCTTTGGCATTTACCGACTCGATCCATGAAACTATCGCCTTGGCCACGTCATAAGAGGCTACAGGGTGTATTGGCACGTCCGAGGTTATCATGACCACATTCCGATCAACCTTTTCGTAAACCCGGACCGGCATGTTGGCAAGGCCACCCAACAACACCGAAAGCGGCGGGAAGAACCTGGACTCCACTGCACCCAGGTAGTCCATCTTGAGCTCGTTGACTATGTATTGGCTGGCTATATTGCCAACCAAACCGATTCCGGGAAAACCCTCGATTATCACAGGGTTCTCGGAGCTCGGCCTCTTGGCTATGACCTGGACTTCATCAGTCATGAAAATATAGTACTATCCTGATGGGAGATAAGAGCATCGCTCTCAAACATTATCGAAGAGCTCAATGAGGGGCAGCCTCCCTACAGGATGTTGTTGTTGGCGGCCCTAACTCGCCACATTCCAGGGCAATCCGCAACCGGTGACATAATAGTGCGTGAATTGCCCCAGCTTACTGCAGAGTCTGCTGCCACAACACGTTCAGTGGTAAAATCAACAACTGCAGCAGATGTGTTAGTCAAATCAGACAAGGTGGAATTGTTCAACAACACTATTGGAGGGGACGAACAGAAAATACATGTATAAGATTCCACAAAACAACCAGAACAAGATAAGGGGCATTCCACTTTGAAACGAATAGATGCTATCACCATAATTGCAAAAGAAGCTGAAGCCCAAGACGGACTCCTGATAGGCAATATAGGGTTTCCAAGTAGGGAACTTTACGCAGTTTGCGACAGACCCGCTAACTTCTATATGCTCGGATCTATGGGTATGTCTTCTTCCATAGGCCAGGGATTAGCTCTGGCCCGGCCCGATTGTAGAGTTATCTCCTTGGAGGGGGATGGATCCTCCCTGATGAACCTAGGTAGCCTAGCCACTTTGGGGGATCTGAATCCAGAAAATTATCTATTGGTCATTTTGGACAATGGCTGCTACGGCTCTACTGGGTGCCAGCCCACCTGCACCTGCAGAAAGGCAAATCTTGCCGAAATCGCGAGGGGGGCGGGCATATCTCAGGTAAAGATCGCCACCACGCCACAAGAGATCAAAGAGGGCATGAAAGAAAAGGGCGCCTTGATCGTAAAAGTCGAACGGGGAAATGCTCAGGTGCCCGTAATTGATCTAACCGCCGAAGAGATCATAGATAGGTTCATGAGCAGATGCGCCCGGTGGCCCCCGAGACCTCAAATCGGATAGTCGCCCTGTAACACGTTGTTGTTATCCCTAAGTTTGCATTGTTCAGAATAATTATGACTTAGGACAAATTAAACAACACTAATTTAAACAACACTAATTTAAACAACGCTAATTGCCATTCATGAGAATCATGCTCAAATTAGTCAAATCAGACAAGATAGAATCGTTCAACAGACAAGAATAATCAAATTAATTTAAGAAATTAGGTGAGTGATGGCAGCGACCCATATTTCCCGAGGGCTCGCGCACCTCAGTACCGTATGGAACGTTGGCAGGCTTATCTTCTGAGTTCGGAATGGGTTCAGGAGTTTCCCCGCC